>LDZQ01001480.1_pt1 | contig 16400 bp, 10 predicted proteins | sample 615361 | NCBI WGS metagenome assembly LDZQ01 (sample SAMN03408297, study PRJNA278302) | terrestrial metagenome | isolation source: oil reservoir sample I2 | place: USA: Alaska, North Slope, Ivishak formation | collected 2013 | reverse complement strand
CCTATGCTCCATTAAGTTTTTTATAATTTGTAAGAAGGAAAATATTACCGAATATTTTAAGGGATAGCCCAGAGCAAAGTTTACTTTTTTGTCTTTAAGTTCAAACATAAGAGGCTTTAGGGTGTCGTTTACTGTGGTTAAAAGGGCTATCTTATCAGGTTGGCTGGGATTTTCTGCCAGGTGGTGTTTTATTTCTTTTATCAGGGCATGATAAGTAGAGGCAAAGACAAAGGAAAATTTGGGCTCTGGATAGTCTTTTTTACTTAAAGTCTGAGGAGTTAACTTTAATTTTTTTAGCTCTCTTACTAAAATGGGATGTATTTCTTTGGGGTCATCTTCAAAAAAGAACCTGGCTCCCTGGTCTTTTAAATAACTAAAAATAACCCGTTCGCTCTGGGTAAGGGCAAAGAAGCCAACCAGCCAGGTTTGCAGGTCTGAGTCCAATACCTGTAAATTGTTAGCCAGGGTGCGAAAACAAAAGCCTGGAGTGGTTAGGCGGTGTTGGTGAAATTTTCTCTCCAAATCTTCTTTTATCTCTTTTAGGTGAGTTAAGATGTATTCTGTGCAGGTGTTTGCTTGAAGACTTAAGTGGATGTTGGGGATATCTATTAGTTCTTTATCTGTTTCTTCCAGTAGTTCGTAGAAAGAGTTGGACCATTCCAGGTAATTTTCCAGGGAAAGAAAGTTTTGAAAGTAAGGGTAGGTAAGGTGGATAAACTCCAGGTAATTGATCAGGGAATAGGGATGGATTTGAATAAATTTTAAAAAAACAAAATCCTCTAAACTGTAAATTTGAGGAGGAATAAAGGGTTTGGCTATTTCCTGCGCTAAATAATAGCGTAAAAAAAGCCCGGACCTTCTGGAAGGAAGAATGATTTGCAGGTGAGCCAAGTTTTCTTCTTGGGCAAGTAATTTGGCTATTGTTTGTAAGAAGTTTTCCTGGGGGTGGATAAGATAGCTTGCACTCATAAAACTGGCCTTAATTCTTCTTCTTCAAAGTAGATTAAATAAGCTTCTGTTTCCTTTTTAAATATATTTTGAAGCAACTGCTGATATACTTTCAACTGTTTTTTATGGTTTTCTTCACTATCCTCTTGCTTGGAAAGTTTTAAATCCAGAATTACTAGTTTTTCAGGAAATACTAACACTCTGTCTATACGATAGATATTCCCTCTAGCATCTATTACTTCCTGCTCTTTTAGCTCCTTAGTGCAGGCAGTAAAATTTTTTTCCTGAAGTAAAGTTAAAATAATATAAAACTTTTCCCTTATTTGTTTATGCTGGATTAAATCCTGGATGTTTTTTTCTTTATGGAGATAGAGTAAGCTTTGCTTTTGAGCAAAAAAGGCCCAGGCCTTTTCCAGGGCCTGGTCTAAGCTGGATTGGTCAGGTTTAAGCTGAGGTAAAAAATACAGGATAAGATGTAAAAAATCTCCCAGTAAAATGTATTTTTTAGGTGCTTTGGTATTTTCCTGAAGAAAATATTTTTTTAACATGCTTCTTTCTCCAGGAGGGTTTTAAGGATTTTACCCACGCCCCTGTCCTGATAAAAACAGTAAAGTTCCCTTTCTGCCCTGGTCAGGGCTACATAAAGCAGGTTGAGGCTTTCAATGGCTTTTTGGGCCTGCTCTTTCTCCAGATAGGGTTTGATTTCTTCAGCATAAGGTTTTTTTATGCGCACCAATCCTTCCTGCGGCAGGTAGAGCAGTTGAACCTTTTCTGGTTCCCAGTCTATTTTAGGAACAATAACTACGGGAAATTCCAGTCCCTTGGCGCTGTGAATGGTTAAAAGGCGAAGGGCATCTAAATTTTCTGGCACTTCCAGAAACTGCTCGGTTTTTCGTTCTTCCCAAAAGGTAAGAAAGGAAGAAAGGGGAAGAAAATCCAGGTTGGTAGTAAAAATAAGCTCCAAAAAGTATTCAATAAAGGGCAGATGCTCTGGAAACCGTCCATAAATATCTTCTTCAGTTAAAAAGAGCTGCACTAAGTCATAGCAACTGAGATAAGAGGTCTGATTTAAGTAAAAGGCCAATTTATCAAATAACTCTGGATGGTTTTCTTTAAGGGCTAAAAGCAAAGGTTTATCTGACTCCTTCTGGCTGTAGAGGGAAACATCTGGGTTTTCTTTGAGCAAGAAAAAAGAGCCCAGTAAATAGAGGTCTTCCAGGGGAGAATCTAGAAAAGATAGCCAGCTAATTAGGCCTCTAATGACCCGGGAAGTCTCCAGGAGCAGGCTGTTTTCAGAAATAGCTGGAAGGTCTGCTTGCCATAACAGGGAGGTAAAGTGGCTTACCTCCTGGTTTCTTCGACACAGGATGGCAATGTCTTTCAGGGAATAATGTTTTTGTAGCTCCTTTAGGGTGGAAATTACTTTCCTTTCTATTTCTTCTTGTTCTTCCAGGGCCAGATAAACAGTTTTTCCCTGGATATTGGTAGGTTTGGGGGCTGGTTTTTGTTTTACTTCTGCAAAAAAGGTCTGTATTTTTTCTTTTAGTTCGTTGTTATCTTTTGCTAAATTTTCTAATATAAGGTCAAGTTTTTCTCTTACCTGGCTAAACAAATTGTTGTTAAACTCTATAACTTCTGGAGTTGAGCGCCAGTTGTATTCTAAAAGGCAATCTTTTACTTCCAGAGAAAAGTCCCTTTCTATCTGGTTAAAGATTTCTGGATTGGCGTTTCTCCAGATATAAATGGATTGTTTACTGTCTCCAACCAAAATTAAACTTCCACCTTCACTCAGGCTGTTTTCAATAAAAAACTTTAAGATTTGCCACTGTTCTAGGCTGGTGTCTTGAAACTCATCCAGGAGAAAGTGTTTCCACCTTTCTCCCAGCAAGCAAAAGATATGGGGAAGATTAAATTCTTCCAGGCAGGTTAAAAGAGGTGCGTACCATTTGGAAGGAAGAAGAAATCCTTCTTGAGATTGTAGTTTAGCTAATTCTTTTTCTAAATAGTTACATATCTGGGTATAACTTTTTACTTTTGCTTTAGCCAAAGCAAGCAGGTAGGCATTTCTGGTTTCTTTAATCTGGGCAAAAAGTGTTTCTTCCCTCTCTTCTACCAGGCCTTGATAGTCCTTTTTCAATAGTTCCTTTACACTCGACTTGGAGAAGCAGGAACTATTCAGGTTTGTTAGAGGGTCTTTTAGATTATTATTCCAGGAATATTTCCATTCTGCCTTAGAGTCTTTTTGGTAAATGCTTTCTACTAAATCCAGCCCCAGGGTGTTTAATTTTTGTTCTAAACTGGTCAGGTCTACCTCTGTTCCTTCTTTTTTTTCTACCCTGTTTGCCAGGCGGGTGGTGATTAAGTCCATTATCCGGCTTTTTAATTTGGGCTGTAAATAAAAGCCAGAAGGTTTTTCTATGTTTAAATAGGAAGTGAAAAGCTCTTCGCTTTGAGGTGCTTTGTTTCTAAAAAAATTGTCTATTAGTTGCTCTAGGATAAGGGTTTCTTTTAGCTCTACAAAGAGGTTTTTGGGCCAGTTTTGGTCCAAGCCCAGCAGGCTTAAAAGGGAAAAGAGAAAGCTATCAATGGTTTTGACTTGAAAGCTTGCATAGTGTTCAAAGATGAGTTCCAGCCATCTTTGGGCCTTGGAAGAAGAAAAACCTATTTCTTGAGCTAGTTTTTTACCTGCAGGAGTGCCCAGGATTATTTCCTTTAGCCCTTTAATGATTCTGGATTTCATTTCCTTGGTGGCCTTGTTGGTAAAGGTTAAGGCGACCAGGGACTTTAAGTTTTCTAAGCTGGGCTCGAGTTGGGCTAGATGCCAGAGGAAAGCCTGCATCAAGGTATAGGTCTTGCCTGCTCCAGCTGAAGCCCGGATGCGTAAAATAAAGGGGTAAGAGAGGGAAGAGGTGAAAAGGGATTTCATCAGCTAAAAAGTTTTTTGGTAATCTTGGCTACATAGCTTCCTTGAAAAGTTGCTCCTGCTAATTCTTTGTCACTGGGCCACCTGGAGCCATCCCCGCCAGCAATTGTGGAAGCACCATAGGGCGAGCAGCCCATGATTTCTTCCAGGCCCATCTGTTCCTGAAAGGAATAGGGAAGACCTACTATAATCATGCCGTGATGTAAAAGGGTAGTATGGAAGTTCAAAATGGTGCTTTCCTGACCACCATGCTGGGTAGCTGTACTTACAAATACACTCCCCACCTTGCCTATTAAACTCCCCCTGGCCCAGAGTTTGCCTGTGGCATCTAAAAATTGACGCATTTGAGCACACATATTGCCAAAGCGGGTGGGAGTGCCAAAAATAATTCCCTGGTAGTCAGCCAGTTCCTCCACAGTGCAGATAGGGACATTCTCCTGTTTTTGTTTAAACTCCAGGGCGTTCATTTTGGTTAGCACTTCTTCACTTAAAGTTTCAGGTACTTTTTTGAGTACACCCTTTACTCCTTCTACCTGCTCTATTCCCTTAAGTACTGCCCTGGCCATTTGATAGACATGGCCATAAAGAGAGTAATAGAGTACCAGTATTTTCATAACTTTCTCCCTTTGTTTTTCCAATTATTGTTTATTTTCTACCCCACCCTTTGTAGCAAAAGGGAAGATTTTTTACAAGTTTTATCTTTGAGTAAAAAGTTGGTCTGGAATAAACAATTTCAAAGGAGAAAAATTATTTTTGTTCTTGACTTTTGCTTTAAAAAAGAATTATGTCCATAAAAAAAGAGGTTTTTTAGAATGATTGACGAAATAGATAAGAAGATCCTGAACTTGCTCCAGGAAAATGGGCGCATGAGCAATGCGGAGATAGCCAGGCGTTTAAAGATGGCTCCTTCAGGGATTTTGGAGCGAATTCGCAAGCTAGAAAGTAGTGGTATAATTGAAAATTATGAAGTGCGCTTGGACCATAAAAAGCTGGGGTTGGTTTTAACGGTTTTTATTTTAGTTAAGACCGCTGATCCTGTTGGCTCTACAGCCATCGGGCATGAGATTGCCAGAATAGAGGAAGTGCAGGAAGTCTTTTATATTGCTGGCGAGTTCAACTACCTGGTAAAGGCCAGGGTTTCTCACACAGATGCCCTAACCGAGTTATTAAAAAAATTCGGGAAAATAGAGGGAGTTATTGATACCAGGACCACTCTGGTCTTGCAGGAAATTTTGGAGACTTTGAGGCTGGATTTATCCGAAGTAAAGGAAAGGAAAAATAGGCGTAAGCGTAAAGAATAAGCAAGGAGGATATAAGATGCTGGATAAAAAGGTATTGAACGAAAAAATTAAAAGCAGAGGCAAGGAGTTTTTTGCAAGCATAAAGGGAGAAGCTCCTTCAGTTTTTAATAAAAGCTGGTGGACAGGTAAGGTAATGGACTGGGCCATGCAAAATGAAAACTTTAAGGTCCAGCTCTTTAGATTTGTAGATGTACTTCCCTACTTGGATAGCACAGAGTCTTTGACCAGGCATATTGAAGAGTACTTTACGGGTAAGGAAAATGACTTGCCAGCAGTATTAAAATGGGGGGCCAAAGGTGCTGCTGGTTTTGGCAAGGGCCTGGCTGGTAAGCTTTTGGCCAAGACCATTCGTTCCAACCTGGAGTCCATGGCCAAGCAGTTTATTATTGGTGAAAATACCAAACAGGCTATTAAAACTTTAAATAAACTTAGAAAAGACAATTTTGCTTTTACTGTGGATATCTTAGGAGAAGCTACAGTAAGTGAAGAAGAAGGTATTTTTTATCAAAATAGCTACCTGGAATTATTAGATGCCCTGGCCCAAGAAGCCAAAAAGTGGAAGGGGTTAATAAGTGGAGGAGATTTGGACTGGGGATATGCTCCCAAAGTAAATGCTTCCATTAAGCCTTCTGCCCTTTATTCCCAGGCTAAGCCTGTGGACTTTGAAAATACAGTCCAGGTTATTTACGAGAGATTAAAACCCATTGTGCGCAAAATAAAGGAGATTGGCGGACACCTCTGCATTGATATGGAGCAATATCTCTTTAAGGATATTACCTTGGAGGTGTATCGTCGTTTAAAAATGGATCCAGAGTTTAGGGATTTTGATGAATTAGCTGTGGTTTTACAGGCCTACTTAAAGGATACAGACAGGGATCTGGATGAACTTCTGGATTGGGCGAGAAGAGAAAAGGTCAAGATTTCCATTCGTCTGGTAAAAGGTGCCTATTGGGATTATGAGACTGTGATTGCCAAGCAAAGGGGCTGGGAGATTCCTGTTTACACTATTAAGGCTGAAAGTGATGCTGCCTTTGAAAGACAGGCGAAAAAGATTTTGGAAAATCACGATATTTGCTATTTTGCCTGTGGCTCTCATAATATTCGGACCATTTCTGCTGTTTTGGAAACAGCCCTGGCTTTGGGCGTTCCAGAAGAGCGCTATGAATTCCAGGTGCTCTACGGAATGGCTGAGCCTGTGCGCAAGGGGCTGCTAAATGTGGCCAAAAGGGTACGCCTTTATGCTCCCTATGGCGACCTTATTCCTGGTATGGCCTATCTGGTCAGAAGGTTGCTGGAAAACACTGCCAATGAATCCTTCCTGCGCCAGAGTTTTGTGGAAGGGGCTGCTCTGGACAGGTTAATGGAAGATCCGGAGATTATAGCAGAAGAAGAAAAGGCCAAGCGCAAGGAAAAACAACAAAAAACTCAGGCAGAAGGAGAGATTCCTCCTTTTACCAATTTCCCTGCTCCAGATTTTACCAAGGAATTTGAGCGCAATGCCTTTCCTAGAGCCATTGCTGAAGTGAGAAAGGAGTTGGGTAAGACCTATCCTTTACTTATCAACGGGGAAGAAGTCTTTACTGAAGACAAGCTTGCCTCTGTCAACCCGGCCAACCCGGATGAAGTAATTGGTTATGTTTGCCAGGCTTCTACCCAAGAAATTGACCAGGCCATTTATGCAGCTAAAAATGCTTTTCCCCTGTGGAGGGATTTGAGCCCTCAAGAAAGGGCCAACTATCTTTTTAAGGCGGCTGATTATGCCCGTAAAAATATCTTTAACCTGGCAGCCTGGCAGGTTTTAGAAGTGGGTAAGCAATGGGATCAGGCCCATGCTGATGTGGGTGAGGCCATTGACTTTCTGGAATACTATGGGCGTGAAATGTTAAGGCTGGGTAGTCCCAGAAAAATGGGAAGAGCACCTGGAGAATTAAATCACCTTTTCTATCAACCCAAGGGTATTGCTGCAGTTATTGCTCCCTGGAACTTTCCTCTGGCCATTTCCTGTGGCATGACTTCTGCTGCCCTGGTTGCAGGTAATTGCGTACTCTATAAGCCTGCAGGTCCTTCTTCTGTAGTGGGCTATACCCTGGCCCAGATTTATGCTGCTGCAGGCATTCCCAAGGGAGTATTTAATTTTGTGCCAGGTAGGGGAAGTGTGATTGGCGATTACTTGGTAGAGCATCCAGATATCAGCTTGATTGCCTTTACTGGTTCTATGGAAGTGGGGCTTAGAATTATTGAAAAGGCAGCCAAAGTTCAGCCTGGGCAAGAACAGGTGAAGAAAGTCATTGCTGAAATGGGTGGTAAAAATGCCATTATTGTAGATGATGACGCTGATTTGGATGAAGCCATTGTGCACATTATCTATTCTGCTTTTGGCTTCCAGGGACAAAAGTGTTCTGCCTGTTCCAGGGTTATTGTCCTGGAAGAAATTTATGATCGTTTTGTAAAGCGTCTGGTAGAAGCAGCCAATTCCATTGCCATTGGACCTGCTGAAGATCCTCACAACTACATGGGGCCAGTTATTGATGAAAAGGCTCAGAAAAAGATCCTGGAATATGTGGAGCTGGCCAAACAGGAAGGTAAGGTCCTGCTTATTAGGGATGATTTACCCAAGAAGGGATACTATGTGCCTTTAACCATTGTGGAAGGCATTACTCCTGAGCATCGCTTGGCCCAGGAAGAGATTTTTGGCCCAGTGTTGGCTGTAATGAAGGTCAAGGATATAGACCAGGCCATTGAATGGGCCAACTCCACCCGCTTTGCCTTGACTGGCGGCATTTTCTCCCGTAGCCCAAGGCACTTAGAAAAGGCCAAAAAAGAGTTTAGAGTGGGTAACCTTTACTTAAATAGAGGTATTACAGGCGCTTTAGTGGAGAGACAGCCCTTTGGTGGTTTTAAAATGTCTGGTGTGGGCTCCAAGGCAGGAGGACCTGATTACTTGTTGCAATTTATGGATCCTCGTTGTACCACTGAAAATACCATGCGTCGTGGTTTTGCTCCTATTGATGAAGGCGACGACTGGATAGAATAAAATTTATCTTCACCTCCCCTGACAGGGCCTTGAACCTGCTTGGTGCGGTTCAGGGTCCTGCATTTTTTTGGGAAGGTTTGACATACCTACCGTCAGTATGTATTTTAGCTACCATGGGACGAAGTAGCAAAGAAAAGGCTTTAAGAACCAGGGAAAAAATTTTGGCCAGGGCTCTGGATTTGTTTGCCAGCAGGGGCTTTGAGCATGTATCCTTTAGTGATATTGGCAAAAGTTTGCACTTGAGCAAGGGAGCAGTTTATTGGCACTTTAAGAATAAAGAGGTTTTGCTTGTAGAGTTGGTAAAGCAGGCTCTTTTGCGTTTAAAGGCCAGGCTTGCCCTTCAGCAAAAGGAGATAAACTCACTTGCTCAATTAGAAGAATACTATGTGCTTCTGGTCAAGGTGATTATTGAAGATGAGTTTTTATTAAAGTTTTTAAAGGTTGTTTATCGTATGGCCTGGTTGCCAGGAATTTTGGCCAGTGTAAAGCAAGAGGCCTGCCAGGTAATGCTTTGTCCAGAGGAGGTGAGTTTGTTAATTCTGGACAGGTTGAAAAGAGAGAATAAGATAAGGCTCTCTTTAGAGGTAGCTGATGTGGTGCATGTAGTAGAATGTTTTGTGGGAGGGCTTTTAAATTTTTATCTGACCCATCCAGAAGATAAAAAGAATGAAAGGATTTTAGATTATTTAAAAATAGGCTTAAGGAGTATTTTTAAAGGTTTTCAGCAAGAGAGCGCTTATGAATAAAAAAACTTTTTTACTGTTGGTGTTTTTGTTTTTTATGGTGGCCTGCAAGGGACAGGAACAAAAGGTAGTTGCACCTCCGCCTCCTCAGGTAAAGTTTCAATTTCCTGTGAAAAAGGAAGTTACTTACTATCTTTATTTTAGTGGGCGGACCAAACCCTTTGCTGCAGTGGAAGTAAAGGCCAGAGTGGAAGCTAAGGTGAAAAAGATGTTTTTTTAAGCCTGGGCAGAGGGTAAAGAGGGGAGAGCTTTTATTTTTACTGGAAGATGACCTATATCGTTCAAAGGTGGAGGAAGCACAGGCCCTGGTAGAAGTGAGAAGGGCAGAGTTGTTTAAGGCCAGTTCCACTTTTGAGCGTATGCAAAAGGTGTTTAAGCAGGGTGGAATCAGTGAACTGGAATTTATTCGGGCCAAAAGTGATTATGAGCAGGCCAAGGCCAATTTATCCCTAGCTTTAAGTAGCTTGAAACAGGCTCAAATAAATCTTTCCTATACCCAAATCAAAGCTCCCATTGATGGGAAAACAGATCTCAACAGAGTAGATGAAGGAGATTTGGTAGGTGTTTTAGGAGCCAAAACTCCTCTGGTTAGCATCATTCAAGACAATCCCTTGTATGTGATTTTTTATGCCAGTGAAACAGAGTGGCTGAAGTTAAAGGAAAAACTGGATGTTGCTAAAGGTTTTCAGGTGGACATTGGCACGAGCGAGGATGAGGGCTACCCTTATAGGGGAAGGTTGGAGTTTTTTGCTCCTCAGGTGGATGAATCTTCAGCCACAGTAAAACTTAGAGCAATAGTGGATAATAGTTCCTTTTCTCTGGAACCAGGTCTTTTTGTTAAGGTGAGAGTAAAGCTGGAGCAAAAGGAAGCCCTGGTAGTGCCTTTAAAGGCTGTATTTAACTTACAGGATGCCAATTTTGTTTACGTACTGGACAAAGACAATCTGGTAGCAGTGCGTAAAGTCAACTTGGGGCCTGAGCAAGGAGAGGAAGTGGTAGTGGAAAAGGGTTTAAGGCCTGAAGATAAGGTGTTGGTTTCTGGCCTGGCCAAGGTGAGACCTGGTATGCAAGTAATACCCAAGCAAGCAGAGTAAGAGATGTTTAGTAGTTTTTTTATCAAAAGACCTATCCTGTCTGCAGTTATTTCCATTGTCCTGGTTATCCTGGGAATGCTGGCCTTTTTTAAATTGCCCATTTCCCAGTATCCTGACATCTTGCCCCCCAGTGTGGTAATTTCTGCCAACTATCCTGGAGCCAATAGCCTGGATGTGGCCAGAGATGTGGCCAGGCCCATTGAAGAGGAAGTAAATGGCGTGGAAAACATGCTGTATCTTTCTTCTGTGTGCTCCAATAATGGAGAATACCGTCTAACCATTACCTTTAAGGTAGGCACTGATTTGGACCAGGCCATGGTCCAGGTTCAAAACCGTCTTTCCAAAGCAGAGCCCTTTTTACCCCAGGAAGTGCGAAAGCTGGGTTTAGAGCTCAGGAAGCAGACTACCAATATTTTAATGTTTATTAGCCTCTTTTCTGAAGATAAGGGATTGGACGAGCTTTTTTTAAGCAACTATGCTGTATTGCACCTAAAAAATGAACTTAAGCGTTTACCCGGGGTAGGAGATGTCCAGGTTTTTGGCGCTGGTGAATACTCCTTGCGGGTATGGCTTAATCCAGAAAAGATTCAGGAGTTGAACTTAACCATCCCTGAAGTAATTCAGGCTATAGAATCTCAAAATGTCCAGGTGGGAGCAGGTAGTATAGGCAATCCACCTGCACCGGCTGGTCAGCAATTTCAGTTGCCTTTGCAGGTAAAAGGGCGCTTGAGCGAACTGGAAGAGTTTAGCCAGATTGTTATCAAAAAGTGGCCAGATGGCCGTTTGATTCGTCTTAAGGATGTGGCCAACCTGGAATTGGGTGCAGTTACCTATTCCATTTCCAGCCAGTACAAAGGCATTCCTGCTGCAGCCATTGCCATTTTTCAGTCCCCTTCTGCCAATGCCCTGCAGGTCGCTACTTTAGTAGAGCAGAAGATGAAAGAACTGGCCCAAAAATTTTCTCCAGGTTTAAAATATACCATTCCTTTTGACTCTACTCGCTTTGTTAATGCAGCTTTTGAAGAGGTTTTGTTTACTTTTATTTCTGCCTTTTTATTGGTCTTTTTGACCATGATTCTCTTTTTAGAAGACTGGCGGGCAGCTCTTATCCCTGGCATAGCCATTCCTGTTTCTCTGATTGCCTCTTTTTTGGTGTTGCACCTTTTAGGGTTTAGTTTGAACCTTATTTCCCTTTTTGGTCTGGTTTTGGCCATTGGGATTGTGGTAGATGATGCCATTGTAGTGGTAGAAAATGTGGTGCGCCACATAGAAGAAAATCAACTCACCCCTCAAGAAGCCAGTCTAAGGGCCATGCAGGAAGTAACAGGCCCTGTTATTGGCACCACCCTGGTGTTGCTCTCTGTTTTTGTGCCCACTGTGTTTTTAGAGGGTATTAGCGGGCAGCTTTTTACCCAGTTTGGATTGACCATTTCTGTAGCCACCGTATTTAGTTCCATCAATGCCCTTACCCTGAGTCCTGCCCTGTGTGCTGTTTTTTTGCGGCCCAAAGGCAAAAAGAACTGGTTTTTTCGCCTCTTTGACCAGGGTTTTGTAAAGGTTCGCAATGGTTATTTGCGAGTACTGGTTTTATTTTTGAGAAAATCTGTTTTAGGAGGAATATTTTTTCTCCTCTTGCTTTTTGGCGCTTACAAAGGATTTGTGTCTTTGCCCACGGGCTTTTTGCCTCAAGAAGACCAGGGCTATGTTATGCTGGCCATTCAGCTTCCCAATGGTGCTTCTAAGCAGAGAACCCAAGAGGTAGTAGACAAAATCAACAAGAGTTTGCAAAAGGAACCTGCCCTTTCTGGTTTTGTCAGTGTTACTGGCTATTCCCTTTTAGACGGTGCTCCTGCCAGCAATAGTGCGGCCATGTGGCTCATTTTAAAACCCTGGGAAGAGCGAAAGTCTCCAGAACTTGGCCTGCAAGCTGTTATCACCAGATTGTGGCAACTAGCCTATCAGGTTGAAGAGGCCAATGTCTTTGCCTTTCCTCCTCCAGCCATTATTGGCATTGGCGGAGTGGGGGGCTTTCAACTGGAACTCCAACAGGAAGGAGAGCTAAAGCCTTTAGAACTGGAAGATACTGTGTATAAAGTCCTGGCTGGGCTTAATCAAAAACCCAGCATTGCTTCCATCTTTACCTCTTATCAGGCCAAGGACCCACAGGTTTTTATTAACCTGGACCGTCTTAAGGCCAATAGTTTGGGTGTGAATATTGATGATGTTTTTACCACCCTGTCTGTGGTCTTTGGCTCTGCTTATGTAAATGATTTTAATAAGTTTGGTAAAAACTACCAGATTAGAGTGGCTGGGAATCCCACCAGTAGAGATAAACTGGAAGATATTTTAGGTTTAAAGGTTTTAAATCAAGAGGGAAAAAGGGTTCCCCTGGGGAGTTTAGTGCGTTTGCAAAAAACAGTGGGTCCCAAGCTGGTACACCGCTATAACTTGAAAACCGCAGCTACTCTTAGTGGGAATTTAAAACCAGGTTTTAGTACAGGAATAGTGCTCAAGGAGATTGGGTCCTTTTTGGAAGAAAATCTGCCCTTGGGCTATAGTTATGAGTGGACAGGCATGTCTTATCAAGAGCAGGCTACTCAAGGCCAGGCTGGCAAGATTTTCCTCTTGGCCACTTTCTTTGCCTACCTAATTTTGTGTGCTTTGTATGAAAGCTGGACCTTGCCCCTGGCAGTTATGCTCTCTGTGCCCTTTGCCTTTGTGGGTTTGATAGGTATTTACTTTCTTCTGGGGTTGGATGTAAACCTCTACACTCAATTGGGGTTAATTTTGTTAATTGGCCTTACTTCTAAAACAGCCATTTTGATTGCTGAATTTGCCAAAGTCCTGGTAGAAGAACAAAACTTATCACCTTTTGAGGCAGCCTGTGAGGCTGCCAAACTCCGCTTTCGTCCCATTTTAATGACTGCCTTTACTTTTATCCTGGGAGTGGTGCCTTTACTCCTGTCTTCTGGAGCTGGAGCTGCCAGCCGTTTTTATCTGGGGATAGCAGTCATTGCTGGCATGTTTAGTGGCATTTTCTTAATGCTCTTTTTTACTCCCCTCTTTTTCATCTGGCTTTCTAAAAAGAGCTAATTGGCCTTTAAGTTAGCTATGATATCTTTAAGCAAATCGCCAGAAGGGGTCTTGTAGTTGGGGTTAATCTTTACCAGGTTTTGCCAGGATTTGAGGGCTTCTTCTTTTTGATTGAGGTCAAAGAAAAGCACTACTCCTTTATTAAAAAGGGTGGTTTGATGTTTTGGGTCTATGTTTAAGGCTTTATTAAAAGCTTCCAGGGCCTTTTGAAACTGTCCTGTCCTTCTGTACATAACGCCTAAGTCAGTCCAGACATTGGGATTTTGAGGGTTTAGTTCCAGAGAGCGGTTGTAAGCTTTTATGGCCTTTTGATATTGACCTGTATCAAAGTATAGGTTGCCCAGTTCCGTAAAAAGCAGCACATTGTTTACATCGGTTTGGGCTTGAGTTTCCAGTTCCTGAATTCTTTGTTGCATGGCTGCAGGAATAGCTGGCTCAGAACTGCCAGGTGCTTGAGCAGGTGGGTTTGAGGTTGGCATAATCAAGCTGAAAACCACAAAGCCAATATAGGCTCCAGCTACCAGGGCAATAAAAATGACCAAGAGATTTTTACTTTTCATGGAAAATTCTCCTTTTTTAGGTTTTGAGAATAGAATACAAGATTGGGGCCAGAAAAAAAGGACTATTAAACCCTTAACTTGGAAGAGAAAAGGAATTTTTTAGTGCAATTTTTTGCACTAAAAATGTGCGCAGGAGAAAGGTACCAACCTGGATTTTCCTAGACTTTGAAGTTTTGGATAATCTTTTTTAACTCCTCTGCCAGTTGAATGAGTTGTTCTGCGCTTTGTTTGAGCTGGCTGGAACTGGTTGCCATTTCATTGATTTCATTGTTTACCGTAGCAATATCTTGAGCGATTTCCCCGGCTACCTGAGAACTCTGGTTGATATTTTCATTTACTTCCCCAATGTTTTGGGAAATGCCTCCAATGTTTTGAGCTATATCTCTGGTGGTTACAGATTGCTCTTCTACTGCTGCAGCAATGGTAGAAATAATGGAATCAATTTCGCTAATGGCAGAAGAAATATCTTCAATATCCGTTACAGTAACTTCTGTGGCTTGTTGAATATTTTTCACCTTTTCCTTGATTTCTTCAGTGGCCTTGGCTGTTTGCTGGGCCAATTCTTTAATTTCATTGGCCACTACAGCAAACCCCTTGCCTGCTTCTCCTGCCCTGGCTGCCTCAATGGTAGCATTCAGGGCCAGGAGGTTGGTTTGCGAGGATATGGCTGTAATGGTTTCTGTTACCTGGGAGATTTCCTTGGCAGCCTCACCCAGAGCATTGACCTTTTCTGTGGTGTTTACAGCTTTATTTACAGCTTCATTGGTCATTACCTTGGCCTTTTCTGTGTTGGTGGCTATTTCTGAAATGGTAGCACTCATCTCTTCTGAAGCAGTGGCAATGGTAGAGGTAGCCTCAGCAGAACTTTCCATGACCTGAGCTACATTTTGCATGTTTACACTCATTTCCTCAGCTGCTGTAGCCACTGTGTTGGCCCTGGAAGCAATGTTTTCCGAGCGTTTAGAATACTCTTCAGACATGGAATCCATGGAGCCAGCAGAAGAGGTAAGTACTTCAGCCAGATGGCGAAGGTCGTCTATCCTGAACATTTCTTTTAGCTTGGTGCCCATGTTGTTTAGGGCCTGAGCTAAAGTGCCTAGCTCGTCTTTAGAATTTAATTCTATGCGGGCAGTTAAATTGCCTTGAGCAATTTCCTGGGCAAAACTCACGGTCTTGGCCAGGGGCGCCAGGATGTTTTTCTGGGCTACTAACAGGGTTAAAACAATCATAATCAAGAGCACCAGGCTGGAGTAAAGGAGGGCGGTTTTAATAGAGCTATAAACAGGAGCAAGGATTTCTGCCTTTTCTATAAAGGCAAAAAATTTCCAGCCCAGGGCTTGGGAGGTAAATACTTTGGCATAATAAGGTTTGCCCTTAATGGTTACTTCTGTAAAGTCCTTAGATGTATTGAAAAGGTTGGCATAAACAGCATTTACTTCTTCCACTTTTTTAAAGTTGTGTTCTGGATTTTGCGAATCAGCTAAAATCACTCCATCGTCCTGGAGCATAATAATGTATCCTGTTTTGCCTATTTGGGCTTTAGCTACCATATTGGTTAAAACTTCCAGGGAAATATCTATGGCTGCTACGCCCAGAACTTCTCCATTATTGGCTGTAATGGTCTTGGCAATACTTAAGGTCGCTCCGCCTGTAGTGGAGAGATAGGCCTTGGAAATAATAGCCTGGCCAGGTTTGGCCACTGCTTCTTGATACCAGGGGCGCTTCCTGGGGTCATAATGGGCTGGAAGCTCATCCACCCTGGCCAATAAAAAACCGCCGTATTTAGTGCCTATATAGACATCCAGATAGTTGGGATGGCTCTTTTGCAAGGATTGCATAAAAAGAACAATTTCTTGTCCCAATTTGTCGTCCTCTCTGGGAATGGATTTGGTAGCTTGCTCTGTGTCCACCAGAGAAGTGATAGTATCATCTATTTTTTGCATTAAGTGAAATTTGGTAATGGCGTCTACATTGGCTTTGGACTCCTGAAAAAATAGATTTATATTTTGATCAAACTGAGTGAGGATATTGTTTACAGAACTTTTAAAGGAATTTAGGGAGAGCTCTTTGAGATGGTAACTAAAGATACTAAAGCTAATAACTACTGGAATTAAAATCCCTAAAATTACTAAGGCCAGGAGTTTGGTTTTTATGGATAGACGCATGGGATTCTCCTAAAAAGAGATTTTTACCTGATTTTAGAAAAGGAAAGTTTTTTTGTCAATGAGAAGATTTTTTTTTCCTTTCTTCTTTGGAAGCTGGTTTCAAGTTTTCCTGGTTGTAAATTTAGAAAAAGTTTATTATGGGAAGGCAAACATAGAAAAGGAGCTTGTATGAAGACTTGGGAAAGGATTTTAGGACAGATTTTCCCCTTTTTGGGTGCTCTTTTTTTGGGTGTGGAATTGTTCTGGCGTTTTAATAAGGGAAAAAGTCTTTGTAGCACTGAAAGCTGTTCTCTGGTGGGAAATTATATTCGCTTTGAAGATACATATTTAATTGCTTTGGGTTTTGTTTTTTTACTTGTTCTTTTTCTCTTTCATTTTCTTTATTTTCGTTCTCCAGATAAAACTTACTTAAAAAAGATAATATATGGACTTTTTTGTGCAGGTTTTATCGTAGATGGAGTCCTTCTGGGATTTCAAATTTTTATTATCAAAACTTTCTGTCAAATTTGTTTTATTTTTGCCGGGATTTTACTTATTAG
>LDZQ01001168.1_pt1 | contig 16456 bp, 12 predicted proteins | sample 615361 | NCBI WGS metagenome assembly LDZQ01 (sample SAMN03408297, study PRJNA278302) | terrestrial metagenome | isolation source: oil reservoir sample I2 | place: USA: Alaska, North Slope, Ivishak formation | collected 2013 | reverse complement strand
TCTGTGCCCGTGCCATTGGGCATGTCGAGGTAGCCTGCGAAGTACTTGTCGGCCATGAAGCCTATGACCTCGTACTTGCCCCATGTGGAGTAGTTGTAGTGCACCTGTGATGGGCTGGTGGTGTACACAATGTCACCCTTTGCCACCTTCCTTCCAGCCACATCGATGTTCTTGAACACGATCTGCTCTGAGCCCACATCGTCATCGATGTCATAGTAGAACCCAGCAAAGCTCTGCGTGGTCCACGTGTATGTGGGGGAGTTCTCTCCCTGCCTCCACACCGAGTCCCCGGTGAAGTACGTCTTTGGAACCACCTTCCATGTCCAGTTATTGGGAGAGCTCGTGCCGTTGGAGTTGGAGGCGTATGCGGACACGGTGTGCGTTCCGATGGCAAGGTCGCTCTTTATCAGCCTTCCCCACTCTCCAGCAGCCACCGTGCCGCTCGAGACCGGGGTGCCATCTATCACCCAGTATATCGTGGCGGTCTGGTTTGCCTTTATGCCAAGCTCCACTGTGGCACCCTCGATGGAGGTGATGGTGGAGGTGGTGTTGGGATAGTGGTCGATGATGGCGGGCGCACCCCAAGCCAGCACATTCCATGTCCAGCTATAACTGTCGCTGCCGTTGGCGTTCTCCACCCTGACCTCTATTGTGTACGTGGCGGGAGATGAGGTGTTGGCAAGGGCGGTATCTGGGGTATAGCTGAGCGTTCCCGACACGCCAGTGGCGTTGTATGCTGGGTCGCTCGTGTCCTGCCTGCCATTCACCCACCACGAGACATTCACGTTCTGGTCCACATCGATGGAGAACGTGGGCTGTGGGTCGCCCACATACGATTGGAGCGGCGATGATGGAGAGGGGTTGGAGAGCGATGGAGCCGATGGGGGGCTCACAGTCCATGCCCAGCTTTCAGATGAGGACAGCCCTGTGGTGGGATTGGTCGCCACCACACTCACCGTGTAAGTGCCGGGAGTGGAGGTGTAGCTGGAGGAGGGGGTGTATGAGGCGGAGGTGGCAGCGGTGTTGGTCTGCACACGGGTGTTGGTGGTGCCATTGTCCACGTACCACGTGAAGTCCACCGTCTGGTTGGAGGTGATGTTGAACTCGATTGCTTGCCCCGTGGTGGTACTCACGGGAGACTGTGGGCTCTTTCCAGTGAGATGGGGAGGAGCATAGCTCACAGTCCACATCCACGTGTGGTTGTCCGTGCCATTGGCGTTGCTCACTTCCACCATTATGGTGTGCACACCCACAGTGTTCTGGAGCGTGGCGTTGGAATAGGTCGCATATGTCGTCTGGTTTGCCGCAGCATCCAGCGTGCCGTTCACATACCACGACACGTTTGCACTCTCGTTGATGCCGATGGAGAACATCAGGGCATCACCAACTCCAGTGTTCGGGTCCACAAAGGTTTGAACGGGCGTGGCTGGCGCTGGGCTCAGAATGGCGGGGGCTGCAACCACTCCCAAGGCAAGCACGAGTCCCACAAAAGCCAGCCCCATCAACAGCAGAGCCGCCCTATGCACCCTCATCTTCCTACCATCGCGCTCCATGATATCCCCCAACCTGATATGGTGTTCGATTGGGTGGGCTACATATATACGTTTTCATGCCCAAGCACCACGCCCAAGCACCGCATCCCTTGCCCTCATGTACGAGCCCTCCACGAGCCGTGTTGACCCCTTTAGCTCCACCACATCAAACTCAAACAGCTCTGCAAACTTCCTCACGTTGTGCTCGAACTCCTCTGGGTCGGAGAGCCCTGTGTCCAGCTTGGCTGCATACCTATATCCCACGTGCTGAAACAGAAACTTGCTCATGGTAATATCATCGGGGTCGGGTGTGACCTTTGACTTCTTGAGCATCTCCCTCCAGTTGGCAGCCCACATGGGGGTGATGAAGAACGCTCCCACTCCATCAAAGCCCCTTAGAGTGCGAAGATAGGGCTCCCTTCCTCCAAGAGCCGCCCCTATGCAGTCATCCACTATCAGCCCCTCCTCGTCCCTGAGGATGAACAACGGACACCCTATCCACGCAAGGTCCCTCTCCACATGTGTAAGGCTGCTGCCACATAGCCCGTAGAAGAGTAGGATGCCGTCCGAGAACTCTGCCACATCCTCTATCCTCTCATACACGACCTCCTTCAGCCGCTCGGGGTCGTTGTGAAGGGCAAGCTCGAGCACATCCACCACCACAAAGAGCCCCTCGCCGAGCCCCTGCACGGCTTCGCCCATGGTGGCAAGAGGCTCCACAATCACCTCCGACCCAGCCTTCTCAAGCTTTTCTATGAGCCCTCTCGCATCCTCGCTGTCCACCACGAGAATCCGTTTCACCTGCTCATCACGGGAGAGCACGTGCACGAGTTCGTCCTCGAACATCCTGCACCCGATTATCGTGAGCACGCTCATGAGAGAACCTCCAAGAGCCTCCCGCTGTCCCTTGCGAGCCTTATCTCCCGTGCGATTCTTCTTCCAGTGGACATCCTCTCATAGATGAGGTCTGAGTAGGGCGATGTGGTGATGAACGGGTTGGTTCCAGCAACTATGCGGGCAGATATCTCAAACACCACGAAGTCCAGCGTGTCGGTGCACACCGTCTCGAGGGAGAACGGACCTATCACACCTCCAAAGAGCTCGAGCGAGCGCTCCACCACCGCCTCGCCTATGGAGAACACCTTGGGAAGCAGAGACTCCCTTATCACCACGGGAAGGTTGCCCGTGACCACGTACGTTATGGGAACGCCGAGCGACTCTATCTCACTGGGCGTGCCCAGCTTGTATATCTCGTCCACGTTGCTCTCTATTCGCCTGTCTATGCTCAAAAGCTCCAGCGTGCCACGGCTCAGGGCATATCCCTGTGTGGAGATGGGGGAGTAGAAGTAGTGGAGGTAAAAGCGGGTTCCGAGCACGAACTCCTGAATTGTGTACTTCTCCTCTGTACTCAGCCTTCTGGCAAGCTCCTTTGCATCCTTTGCCACAAAGAACCCTCTTCCCCCCCTTGCACCTCCAAACTTCACGATGACTGGCCTGTCCACCTCATCTATGTGGTGATACTCCTTGGGCATGGTGATGCCAGCGCTCTCCAGCCATCTTCGCTCCATGTCCCTGTCGGACTCCCACTGGAGCACCCTTCGGTTTCCAAACGTGGGCACTGCGAGATCGAGAAACCTCTCAGCCCCCACATACTGCACGAACGAGCCATGGGGCACTATTATGGCGTTGTGCTCCCGAAGCTCATCTGCGAGATCCTCCACCTCCGAGTAGGAGTCCACCTCCATGAACTCGTCTGGCTTTCCCTTTGGAAAGGCATCGTAGAACCTCAGCCTGCCCCTCAGACCTATCCCGAGGGTGCGAAACCCCTCGAGCCTTGCCCCATGAAAAATCTGAAGGCTGGTGTGGGAGCACAGTGTGGCTATCGTGAGGTCGTCCAGATCGTACTCCTCCAGAAACCTTGCCACATCCTTCTGTGATACCGTCATGACCCATCCTCCACGAGCGTTCCACAGCGCTCACCCTCAATCGCGCGCTCGAGGTTTTCGGGACTTTTTCCGCTCGTAATTATCAGCCTTATGCCAGAGCGCTGCACCACCTTGGCAGCCACGAGGTCGAACGGGCTTTTCGCCCCAGCCTCCATGCCAAGATTCGAGACGATTGAAACGAGCTGTGCGGGGGTGAGATGCTCTATGTGCTCAGCATCGGCATAGCGCTCTGGGTCCTTGGTGTACACACCATCCGTGGCAGTGAGGCACACCAGGAGGTCGGCACCCACATAGTCTGCAAGGATGGCAGCCACCGCATCCGTTGTGTATCCCGCCGACACTCCGCCCATCACCACAATTCTCCCGAGCAGCGACGCCTCCCTTGCCTCCGCATACGACGTGGGGGGATGGGGGTAGGCGGCATCCCCAAGCGCAGATATGAGCACCATCGCATTGAGCCTCGTTATCGCTATGCCAAGCTCATCGCATACCCCTTCGCTTGCACCAAAAGACCGGGCGCATCCTATGTACTGCCTTGCCACTGCACCGCCACCCACCACCACGAACAGCTCATGCTCCTCTGCCAGCCCTCGCAGAACCCGTGCGTATGCTCCGTACATCTCCCTGTCGGTGAGTATGGAGCCACCTATGGACACAACAACCCTCATAGAACCCCTATTGCGCACTCCTCTTCCAAGATATATAGATTACTTTACGGCATTGAGCACTAGAAAACACACTCCAGAGCTTTTCCTCCTCCCTCATCCCCCGTCCCTCATCCCCCGTCCCCCTCCCTCCCACAGCCCACAGCTCCCAAAGACGCTGGCCTCCAGCTGCTCAGTGGGTGAGCAGCTCCACCACCTTTGGCGCTGGGTCAGTGTGGCACTCCTCCACAATGCTCCTGAATGAGGGTGTGGCGTTCACCTCCAGCACGAAAAGCTCCCCTGTGTGCACGTGCTGCACTATGTCCACGCCAGCAAACGCAGCCCCAACCGCCCGTGTGCTCGAGAGGGCGAGCCTCCTCAAGGTCGGGGTGCATGATGTGACGATAGCCCTGCCCCCCTGTGCGATGTTGGAGAGCCACTTTCCCTCTGCCGGTACACGGCGCACGCATCCTGCCACCTCCTCACCCACGACGAGCACCCTAAGGTCTCCAACAGAGGGCACGTACTGCTGCACCAGCACCGAGCCATGGGCGCGCACCAGCCCTGCCACCCTTTGCTCCACATCGGGCTGGCCCATTCTCACTCTCACGATTCCCCTGCCCTCGTACCCATGTGGGGGCTTCAGCACCACATCCCCCATGCGCTCTATCCATCGCAGGGCTTCCCGCACCGACTGGGTGGCCACCGTGGGCGGGGTTGGCACGTGAGCCCTTGCAAGCGCGTGGTGCGCAAGGTGCTTGCTGGCACAGCGGAGGATAGTCTCTGGAGAGTTGATGATGGGTATGCCCTCCAGCCTTGCGAGGCAGTCCATCCTGAAGCCCACCTCCTCGCACCTTCCAGCTCCCACATCCCTCACGATGATGCCGTCCAGCTCCAGCATGCCGTGCTCGGTGGCAATGCCCTCATCTGGCATCCCGAGAACGCTCACAACATCCGACAGCTTCACGAGCACCGGGGTGTGGGACGCGCCCTGCACGGCACGGATGAGGAGGGCGGTGGTGAACTCGTTTGCATCCCTCGCCACTATCCCTATCCTCAACCCAATTCCTCCATCCGAAGCACGCACTGGGGAAGGTCGATGACCCTATCCGCCGCATCCACTATCGGACCATCGGCGCTCGCCACCACGCCATGCACATGCTTTAGCAAAAAGTCCACTGCCTCGCTGGTGCACGCATCCCCCTTCAGGCAAGAGGCGCAAAGGGCAGAGCGCACATGGGCTGCCAGCTCGCCGCTCCTCGAGAGCCTCCTGTCAAAAACGAAGTGCACCTCCTTCACCTCTGACTTGCGCAAAAACCCAATCACGAGCCGCACTGCCTCGATGGTGGTCTCCGTCAGCCTGAAACTTCTGAACACACCCCTCGTGTCCCTCAGAAAGCCATCATCGCACAAGAACAGCTCATTACCCCTGAGAACACTCTCGATCGTTATCAGCACGTTGTGTCCGTCAACCCAGAGTACCTCCCCTTTGAGGGCACCACACGATATTTTCTTCTTGGCACGCATCTTAACGGTAGAAGTAGAGTGCACTGCCCTCGAGAGCACGTACCTCCATCTGCTCTCCAGCCTGTAGTGGTCGCTCACAAACTGAAGGGCGTGCTGCTTCCTGTATCCTCTGTCCAGCAGCAGCCTCAAATCCTCGGCTGGCCTTTGCAGAAACTCAGGGAGTGTGAGGCTTATCATATCAATCACTCGTGAGCGCATGGATTTAAGCTATGGCGTGAAAAAGTTTATATCGGAGAACGATAGTTTGCCCTCCCCAAGAGGTTGGGCTCATGTCCATCAGGGCACTGTACGAGAAGCTGGGCATAGTGGTGGAGGAGCACGGGAACCTCATCCTGCTTCTCGCTGTCGGGGCGCTACTGATTGCTCTCCTCGGAGCCCAGTCCATACACTTTGCAACTGGCACCGACACGTTCGTGGACGAGAACTCCCGCATATATCAGGACTACGACCATCTGTTCTTAGAGAAATTCCACACCGAAAACATCGTGCTCATCGTGAGCTCCGACGACGTCACTCAACCAGAGGTACTGAAGGCGTTAGATGCACTGGAGAGGGACGTTCGTGAGATAAGAAACGTGCGCTCGGTGACCGGGGTTGTAGACTATTTAAAAAACGCCAATGCACTTTTGACGGGAAGGCACTCCGTTCCGGAAGGGGATGTGAATGAGCTGTTATCCTTCATCCCGGACGAGGTGCTAAACGCGATACTTCCCAGTGAACAGACTGCCCTCATCCTCGTGGAGATTCCCGGAGACCTTACGGACGACGAAAATGAAGAGCTCGTCACAGATATCAAGCACACCATTCGCTTTGCTCACCTTCCCCCCTCCACCACGATAACCCTGACTGGAGACCCCGCCTTCCACATCGACCTCAGCGCCCAGATGAGTCGCTCCACAGGAGAGCTGCTGGTGCTCGCCGCCCTGCTCATGGTGGTGGTGCTCAGCATCGTGTTCAGATACGTTAGATGGTATCTACTGTCCCTCCTCATGGTGCTCATCGGGGTGGTGTACACCTTTGGTGCAATGGGCATCACTGGTGTGCCCATGACGATGGCTTCCATGTCGATATTCCCCATCCTGATAGGGCTCGGGATAGACTACGCCATACAGTTCCACAACCGCATAGAGGAAGAGCTTGCCCGGCAGGAGAACCACAAGGAGGCAATATATCACACGGTGGGCAATGTGGGTCCCGCGGTGCTGATTGCCCTCACCATCACCATTCTCGGGTTTGCAGCCCTTCTCACCTCAGATGTGCCCATGATAAGGGATTTCGGGATTCTGGGGATAATGGGCGTGGTGCTGTGCTATCTTACCTCCATGTTCGTGGGCGTGACTGTGATCTATAAGCTCGATGCTCGCTGGGTAAAAAGGCGCATGCGACAGCTCCGGGAGCCGCCAGAGCAGGCTCGCAGGCTCATAAGAGAGGAGCTCCAAAAAAGGGCTAAGGCGAGCAAATGGAGCACTAAGCTCGAAAGAGCCCTCACGCGGGTCACGATGGAAACGGCATCAAGACCCCTCGCCGTGCTGAGCATAGCCCTGTTGCTCGGCTGTATGGGGGTATACTACGATGAACACGTCGAGGTACAGACCGACGTGCAGAAGTACGTGCCCCAGGACCTGAAGAGCCTGCTCGATCTAAAGAAGATGCAGTCCCTGATGGGGGGAAGGCAGGACGAGCTCAACCTCATCGTGAAGGGAGATGTGCTCGACCCCACCACACTGAGGTGGATGTACGAGTTTGGAGAGCACGAGGTGCAATCCCAGCCGAACATTCACGCTGCAGAGAGCATCGCCACCCTCCTCGCATCGCAAAATGGTGGCACCCTTCCCAGCACAAAGAGCGAGGCAGAAAGGCTCGCAGACGCCCTGCCAGAGAATGTGAGAAACAGCTACCTCAGCGGTGAGCTGTATGCCGTGATTAACTTCAACATTGGAGATGCGTATAAGGAGCTTGGTCTGCCGAAGCTCAAGACGCTCAGCGCTCAGATTGAAAAGGATATGGCGTGGATGCCACCCCCTCCAGATGTGGAGGCAACGCTGACTGGCAATATGTACGTGTTCACAGTGGTACTCGATGCGCTGACGAGCGGTAGAATGGAGATGACCATCCTCGGGCTCGTGATGATATTTCTCGCCCTTCTGCTCATATACAGGGACTGGATGAAAGCCCTCGTTCCGGTGGTGCCCATGATAGTGGTCACGGGATGGAGCGGGGGGCTGATGTACATCGCGGGGATACCATACACCCCACTGACCGGCACCATGGGAGCACTCATCCTCGGCATAGGTGGTGAGTACACGGTGCTCATGATGGAGAGGTACTTTGAGGAGCGTGAGAAGGGCCTTGCCCCCTTTGAGGCGCTGAGCGAGACCTCTGTGAAGATAGGCAGGGCGATTCTCGCCTCTGGGCTCACAGTGCTGTGCGGGTTTTCTGCCCTCATCGCCTCTCCCTTCCCACTCCAGTCCAACTTTGGGTTTGTGACGGTGATGGACATGGTGTTCGTGATACTGGCAACGTTCATCGTGTTCCCACCCCTCATAGTAACGCTCGACAGGATGCGAACGGGCGAGGGCCCAATACTTAGAAGAATGAAGGAGGCTATGCATGCTTGAGAAGAGATGTGTGAGTGTGGTAGTGCTGTGTATGGTGCTGATGGCTCTGCCGCCTGTGGCTGGCGGGTCACAGTACATACCGGAGAGCTTTACCTTCTCTGACAACTACTACACGGTGTACGGCGGTCCCCAGATAGATGCCGTGCTCGCTGGAGATAACGAGTTCGAGCGTGGGGAAGACGTGCAGCTGAAAATCGACGTGTACAACCACGGAAAGGTGCTGGGATTTAAGAGCGAGAAGACCCCCACCACTGCCGAGCAGATAGCTCGTGCAGAGCTCGAAAAGAACTATGAGCTGCAGGTGACCACTGCGATAGGTGTGGTGTGCACGCTCAAGAACCCCTATGGTGCTCCCGTCACCATCAACTCCGGGTCACAGAGCGCTGGCTCGCTGAGGGCTGGCGAGAAGACTCAAGCACCCCTATCGTTCAGTGTGGAGATAGATGACGATGCACCAGCCGGCGAGTACACGCTCGTGCTGGAGAGCACGTTCTCCTATCAGAAGAACGTCCAGGTGAGCGGTGACCCAAGAGCGGGCACGGAGGAAGTGAGCTTCTGGTATGACACCATGACCCAGCGGTCGAATATCACGTTCTTCGTCAAGAAAGAGCCCAGGTTTGAGGTGGTGAGTGTGAGCGGGGACCTCCATCCCGGCGATAAGAGCACACTCACCGTGGTGTATAAGAACGTGGGTGAGGAGCCAGCGAGGGAGGCCACAGCAAGGCTGAGCCTCGTCGACCCGTTCTCGAGCACCGATGACCAGGCATATCTGGGCACCCTGAACCCGAATGAGAGCGCCACCGCGACCTTCAAAATAAACGTGGACGCCGATGCGCTACCGAAGCTCTATGGGCTCAACAGCGAGATAAAGTATAAAGATGAGCACGGGGACATCAAGATCTCGGACGTGGTGAAGGTGCCGGTTGAAGTGCACCCAGTGCAGCGCACCCTTGGAGTGCTTCCAGCCCTTGGGGCAGTTGCACTCGTCATCATCGGCGGCGTGCTGTGGTACAGGAGGCGAAGGGCTACCTGAGGAGGATGTGCTTCACCTCCTGATACTCCCTTAAGCCCATTATCCCGTGCTCTCTTCCAATCCCACTCTGCTTGTAGCCGCCAAATGGGGCATATGGGGGCACGGCATGGTAGGTGTTGATCCACACCGTACCACACCTGAGCCTTCTCGCAAGCGAGAGGGCTCTTTCCCTGTCCTCTGACCATATGCCAGATGCAAGCCCATAGATGGTGGAGTTGGCGATTCTCACCGCCTCATCCTCACCATCATAGGTGAGCACGCACAGCACGGGTCCAAATATCTCCTCCTGTGCTATGCGCATGTGCACCTCAACATCGGTGAATATCGTGGGTGAAAAGTAAAGTCCCCTCGAGCACTCACCATCCGTGAGCCGCCTTCCTCCGCACACCAGCGTGGCACCCTCCTCGATGCCAAGCTCAACGTAGCGCTCGATTTTCTCGAGCTGTGCTCTGGAGGCGATGGCTCCCATGTCCGGGTCAGAGAGAGGATGGCCCACCCTGAGCCTCTCTGTGGCATCGAGAAGTCTTTCCATGAAGTCATCGTGCATGTGCGAGGGCAGCAGCAGCCTTGAGCCAGCGGTACACGCCTGTCCACAGTTGTAGAATATGGCGTGCACTGCCCCCCTGACCGCCTTTTCGATATCGGCGTCCTCGAGCACGATATTGGCACCCTTTCCACCACACTCAAGGGTTAGGCGCTTGAGATTCTTGGATGCGAGCTGCATCACGCGCCTTCCAACCTCTGTGCTTCCTGTAAAGGAGAGCTTGTCCACCCCATCCGAGGAGGCGAGGTACTCCCCCACACTCCCACCACCTCCCGTGAGCACACTGAGTGCTCTTGGAGGGCATCCAGCCTCGTACAGCAGTCCTGCGAGCTCAAGAGCCGTGAGGGGCGTTAGCGAGGAGGGCTTGAGGATGGTGGCATTGCCAGCCGCAATGGAGGGGGCGAGCTTCCATGCCGCCATTAAAAGGGGAAGGTTCCATGGCAGGATGGCAGCCACCACGCCCACAGGCTCATATCTTATTATGCTGCGCTCATCCTGCTCGCAAGGTGCCTCGGGTGGAAGCGTACACAGAGCTGCAAAGTGCTCGAGGTAGCGGCAGCAGGCATCAACCTCTGCCCTCGCGCTGCCGATGGGCATGCCGTTGTTCTTTGCCTCGAGCACCGCCAGATGCTCCCTGTGCTCCCTGAGAAGCTCGGCGCATCCCAGCAGCACATCCCTTCGCATCTCTCCACTCTCGTCCCTCCACCCTCCAGCATCGAAGAACTGCCTTGCCCTCTCGACTGCGAGCTTCGCATGCTCGATGCCACCATGTGCCACACCGGCAATGAACTCACCATCGGCGGGACTTGTGATGTTTCGTACGTGCTCGGTGTGTACACACTCCCCCGCTATCCACATCCCGTAGTGCATGTCCGCACGTTGGTGGGAATGATAGATGTGTCTTTCGAAGGGCTCTCTGTACTGTGAGCCTACGGCGTTCATCAAGCTCGTCCATACCGTCTCATCATATCACCATTCCAATCGTTCCATCACCAAAAGGACGCCAGCGTTCAGCGTTAAGACAGATTTATATAGCAGTAGATTTTAGGAGAGGGAGCAGGATTGCTAAGCGTTTTGCACTGACGGGCCCGTAGCTTAGCATGGTGGAGCGTTCGGCTGATAACCGAAAGGTCGCCGGTTCAAATCCGGTCGGGCCCACTACCCTTTTAGGAGCGAGAGGCGCATTGCATTTAGAATCACGAGGAGCGAGAGCCCCACGTCTCCAAACCCCACGGCCATCCACAGCGTGATCATGCCTAAAAGGGCGAGGATGGCAAAGCCACCCTTCACGAGTATGGACGAGAACACGTTCTGCCTCACCACGCCGTTGGTGTGCGCTGAGAGGTCGAGCAGGTATATGAGCTTCGTGAGGTCCTCGAGCATGAGGGCAACGTGGGCGCTCTCGAGGGCCACATCACTACCTGCTGCTCCCATCGCCACGCCCACGCTCGCAGCAGCGAGGGCTGGGGCATCGTTCACACCATCCCCCACCATGAGCACATGTCCATACTCTCTTCTGAGCCTTCTTACGACCTTCACCTTGTCCTCTGGTGAGAGCTCAGCAAGGCACTCATCCACCCCAAGCTCTCGAGCCACCTCCATGGCGCTCTTCCCCGTGTCTCCCGTCACCATGACGGTGCGAATACCCCTGCGCTTTAGCTCCTCGACAGTGTTTACAGCCCCATCCCTGAGGGTATCCTCGAAGGTGAGCACGCCCAGTAGCCGCTCCCGCGTGCCCACCAGTACAAGGCTCTTTGCTCCTATGTCCAGTCCCTCTATGCCATCTATGTGCTCTGTGGGCACGCCCATCATCTGAAACAGCCTGAGACTTCCAGCATAGTACTCGCCCCCATCTATGAGCCCCCTCACTCCAAGCCCAGTGAGCGATGAGAACTCCCTCACCTCTGGCTTGGGGACTTCCGCAGAGGCATCAACGATGGGGCGGGCAAGGGGGTGGTTGGAGTGCGCCTCGAGCGCACCCGCAATAGCCAGCACCTCCTCCCTGCTGGCACCATTCAGGGGAATTATCTCAGTGAGGGCGGGTTGCGCCCTCGTGAGGGTGCCAGTCTTGTCGAACGCCACCACCTTCGTCTTTCCAACTTCCTCCACATGGGCACCGCCCTTGATGAGCACACCATTTCGGGCAGCGCTGGTGATGGCAGACACCATGGACACGGGAGTGGATATGGCAAGCGCGCATGGACACGAGATCACGAGCAGCACCAGCGCTCTGTACACCCACTCCTCGTAAGAGCCGAAGAGCAAGCTGGGAACAATGGCAACCATAAGCGCGAGCACAATCACGGAGGGAGTATAGTATCTGGAGAACCCATCGATAAAGCGCTCTGTGGGTGATTTTGTCCTCTGAGCCTCCTGAACGAGGTCAACAATCCTCGATAGCAATGTCTCGGTGCTTTTCTTGCTGACCCTCACCTCAAGATATCCGTCCTCGCTCAGCGTCGAGGCAAACACCTCGTCCCCCACCTCCTTATACACGGGCAGGGGCTCACCGGTGATGCTCGCCTGATTCACGAGGCTTTTTCCCCTGACCACCACGCCATCGAGGGGTATGCTGTCTCCGGGTCTCACCACCACCACATCCCCCCTCTCGACGTCATGCACTGGCACCTCCAGCTCTTTTCCATCTTTCAGCACCCGTGCGGTCTTGGGGGCAAGGCTCAGCAGGGCATCGATGGAGCTTCTCGCCCTGTGCTCTGCCAGTCTCTCGAGCCACTCTGCCACTGAAAAGAGCACCATCACGGCAGCCCCCTCCTCCCCGTGCCCAATGGCAAATGCCCCAGCCGCAGCCACCGCCACCAAGAGGTCAACTGTGAATCTCCTCTTATGCACGAGGGCTCGCATGCCCCCTATCACAATCTCGTAGCCAGCGATGATGGCCGATGTGGCATACAGCAGAGTAGGATAAAACCCAATGCCCAGTATATGATGCAGCGCTATGCCCAAGCCCAGCAGGAACGCACCGAGGACTATCCTGACGATTGCCCCCCTATCCATCCTTCCGCCATGCCCACTGCCAACATCACACGAGGCACACGCCTCACTCATCGCCTCTCCCTCACGTGCTCGGTGCACACCCTTATGAGGTGCACGATATGCTCATCGTCCAGCGAGTAGCACACTTTTCTTCCCACCCTTCTGTGCTTTACGAGGCGAAGCGCCCGCAGAAGCTTTAGCTGATGGGAGGCTGCCGACTGGCTGATGCCAAGGGTCTCGGCAAGCTCGTTCACACACCGTTCGCCACAGAGGAGGGCAGTGAGTATCCTGAGTCTCGTGGGGTCTGCGAGCGCACCAAAGGTCTCGCACAGCCTCTCTATCTCCTCGGTGCTCGCCAGCTCCACCGAGTCATCTGCCGCGCCATCAATCACTCTTCTGAACATATCTACATATCTACATATGCTCATATTTGCCTATATTTGAACATATCGTAAGAGTCAATAGCATTTATAAGCATGGAGAAGAATCCAATGCCAGGCGCTGTATACTCTAAAGAGGTTGATGTATGAGGTCTGACAGGGTGAAGAAGGGAATAGAGAGACTACCCCACCGAATGCTGCTTCGGGCATGTGGTGTGATAGATGAGGAGTTCGAGCGACCATTCGTTGGCATAGTGAACTCTTGGAACGAGATTGTGCCAGGACACATTCATCTCGACAAGCTCGCTCAGGCTGTAAAGGCGGGCGTGCGCATGGCAGGTGGCGTGCCCTTCGAGTTTCACACCATAGGCATATGCGATGGCATCGCCATGAACCACGAGGGGATGAAGTATTCCCTTCCGAGCAGGGAGCTCATAAGGGACTCCATCGAGCTCATGGCGAGGGCACACCAGTTCGATGCCATGGTGTTCATCACCTCGTGCGACAAGATAACCCCCGGACACCTGATGGCAGCTGGCATGCTCAACGTGCCCTCCATCGTGGTCACCGGTGGACCCATGATGCCGGGATTTGCGGGGGATGCCCCAAGGGACTTAGTGCACGACGGGTTCGAGGCGGTGGGGCTCTACCAGCAGGGAAAGCTCAGCGAGCAGGACGTGTACAACTTCGAGTGCTATGCGTGCCCTGGCGCTGGCTCGTGCTCTGGGCTGTTCACCGCAAACTCCATGGCATGTCTGACCGAGGCTCTTGGACTATCCCTGCCGGGATGCGCCACTGCCCACGCCATGGATGCCAAGAAGATACACATCGCCAAGAAGTCTGGAATGAAGGTGATGGAGCTACTGGAAAGGGGAATCACTCCGAGGATGATTGCCACGAGGAAGGCGTTCGAGAACGCCGTGCGCGTGGACATGGCGATAGGTGGAAGCACCAACACCGTGCTGCATCTTCCAGCCATTGCTCGAGACTTTGGTGTTGAGCTCCCCCTCACGGTGTTCGACGAGCTCTCCCGCACCACACCCCACCTCGTGAGCCTGCGACCCGGAGGGGACAGCTTCATGCTCGACCTTGAGCAGGCGGGAGGGGTGCACGCCGTGATGCAGCGCATACGGGACAGGCTTCACACCGATGTGCTCACGTGCACTGGCAGGACCCTTGGGGAGAACCTCGATGAGTATGTGATTGTGAACCCCAAGAAGAACGCCGAGGTGATTGCCACGCTGGATGCTCCCGTGCATCCAGAGGGAGGCATAGCGATTCTCAAAGGAAGCCTTGCGCCAGACGGGGCAGTTGTAAAGCAGGGGGCTGTGAGCCCTGAGATGATGCACTTTGTGGGCAGTGCGAAGGTATTCGACTCGGAAGAAGAGGCGTTCAGTGCCATCATGGAGGGAAGGATAGCCGCGGGCGATGTGGTGGTGGTGCGCTACGAGGGCCCCAAGGGAGGGCCTGGCATGCGGGAGATGCTCTCGCCCACGGCAGCCATCGCTGGTATGGGGCTCATGCACTCGGTGGCACTGATAACCGATGGCAGGTTCTCTGGGGGCACGAGGGGCCCGTGCATCGGACACGTGAGCCCAGAGGCTCAGGAGGGGGGACCCATCGCCCTCGTGGAGGATGGAGACCGCATAGAGATAGACATACCCAACCGCAGACTCGAGCTGCTCGTGGACCCCAAGGAGCTCGAGGAGAGGCGCTCAAAGTGGACACCCAAGCAGCACGACATCGAAGGCGTGCTGAAGAGATACTCGAGGAGCGTGAGTTCTGCAGCTCACGGAGCGGTGATGGACTAAAGCATGTACCACGACGAGCTGTGCTCACATCTCGAGCGGGCAATCGAGAACGCCAAGAGGGTGGACGAGGTCGAGCTGTATGCCTCAGAGCTTTCCACCCTCTCAGTAAAGCTGAGGCGTGGCGAGCTATCCGAGGTCAAGCACTCCCACACGCTGGGGATTGGAGTGCGGGTGGTGTGTGATGGGAGAATCGGTTTTTCCAGCACCACCGACATCAGGGGGCTCGACGAGTGCATCGAGAGGGCAGGGCGATTGGCAGTATTTGGAGAGCGGCTCGAGCACTGGGAGGGGTTTCCAGCCCCACAAAGCGTGCCAAGGGTGAGCGGCCTGTACGACGAGAGGGTGGTGAGCACCGATGTGGAAGAGGCGTGCCGCCTCTCACTCGAGCTTGCCCGAGTGCCCCGTGAGAAGGGTGCCCTGCTGAGCTCTGGGGGACTCTCTCTTACCAGTGGTGCAAAGCTGCTGTTCAACAGCGGGGGGCTTAGGGTGTGCGAGCCCAGAACGCTCTGCTATGCCCATGGCGAGGTGGTGGCAAGAGAGGGCGGGCGCACGGCCTCTGCCTACGACTTCGAACTCTCGCGCACGGCCGACCTTCCCATGGGGCAGATGGCAAAGAGGATGAGCGAAATAGCGCTTGCTGGGCTTCATCCCACGGGGGTGGAAAAGGTGAGGGGAACGCTGGTGCTTCGCCCACCAGCAGTTGCCGATGTGCTGGAGAACGCCCTCATGCCATCGCTGAGCCTCGACAGCGTGCTAAAGGGGCGCTCTGCACTTGCCGAAAGGGTGGGAGAGAAGGTGGCAAGCAGTGAGCTTAGCCTCGTAGATGACGGGCTGCTGCATGGGGGTGTGGAGAGCTCGTGCGTGGACGATGAGGGTACTCCCTCGAACACCAAACCCGTGATTGAGAGGGGAGTGCTCAAAACGTTCCTCTCGGACGTGTACACCGCATGCAAGGCTGGAGAGAAGAGCACGGGAAACTGTGTCAGAGGCTCGTACAGCACCCCTCCAGCCACGGACACGAGAAACCTCATTGTGAGTGTACCCCACATGAGAGCAGCTGATATCGATGAGGGTGTGGTGCTCACCAATCTGATTGGCGCCCACACTGCAAACCCCATCACTGGCGAGCTTTCGGTGGAGGGCAGAGGGGCGTTTCTCATTGAGGGGGGACATATGGGAATGGCGATTGACTCGACGATGCTCTCTGTAAACGTGTTCGAGCTGCTTGAAAGGCTGCGCGGCGGGCTTGGGGATGTGCGGCGCATGGGAGAAATCATCACACCATCGCTGGTGTTCGAGGACGTGGAGCTGGTGGGGACTCACTAACAGCTTAACGAAGCTGGCACGTGAGTGGATTAATGGGGTGTGGCTTAACCACACCCCTTAATGCGCTGTTTTGCTGGCTTTTGTAAAAAGCCACGTTCACC
>LDZQ01001167.1_pt1 | contig 16479 bp, 19 predicted proteins | sample 615361 | NCBI WGS metagenome assembly LDZQ01 (sample SAMN03408297, study PRJNA278302) | terrestrial metagenome | isolation source: oil reservoir sample I2 | place: USA: Alaska, North Slope, Ivishak formation | collected 2013 | reverse complement strand
AGCCTTATCCACAGGCTGGTTCACACAGCCACTATCCGTTATCCTTCTGGACTCACGGCTCAGAGTATTTAAACTTAGCCACCTCCCCTTGTGTATCCCCCTCCCTTGCGGAAGGGGTCTTGCAAGCAACACGAAGATAAAAAAGAGTGTGAGCACTTGGGCTCACACGAGCTTGTAGTAGGGGTGGTTCTCGTCCTTGATTTCCAGCCCGAGCTCCACAGCGGTCTCCGCGAGCATGATGTCCACCATGGCAACCGCAGGGAACACCTTCACGGCGTTGCCTATGGGACCGTAGAGCAGGAAGTCCGCACCCATCACCTGAGAGACGAGGTTGGTGCCCACATCCACTGGTGGATACGCCTCCTTGTGCTCCTTCTTGAACGTCTTCATCCAGTCCCATGCGCTCGCCGTGTTGTGGAACCCGCCGCCCGTGGGAAGCCCGAGGTGACCCTTGACGGCTATCACTGACCTCACGGTCGCCCCTGCGCCTGCGCCCAGTGGCAGGGCTGCCACATCGATGAGGGGGCGCTTTATGCCGCACTCCCTTGCGAGCTCCAGCATGCCCTTGGTCTCTCCATCACCCTCGAGTATCGTCATCTTGCCCTTCACAGTGGAGTCCAGCACGTTGAAGGCGAGCACGATAGCGGCATCGATGTTCGATTCCCTTATACCCTCTATCTCCTTCTCGTCTGCCGAGGCGTTGATGGAGTTATATATTGCCCTGTGGGATAGCCCCACCTCATCGCAGTACTTGGCTGCCGCCACCCTCACGTCTGCGACGCTCGAGTCGATGAGGAACGCAGTCTCACTGTCTATGCTCGCGAACCAGTCTATGTACCTCGCTATTGCCTCTGGCGTCTCGCCCACTATCTGATTCATGCAGGGCAAGCCCGTGATATCGCTCATCTCTGCCTGCTTGTTCCACAGCTCCTCAGCTGCGTCCTTGTCGAATATGCCCTTCTCGTCGTCCTGGACGATCTTGTGGCCTGTGTAGAACATCGAGCCCACACACACGGTGGGATACTCTCCTATCTGGCCTCCCACCTTGGTCTTTCCAAACTCGAATACCTCTTGTTTCTTGTCGTACTTAAACATCAAAAAGCCTCCTCACCCAAAGAACGCTGCTTTGACCATCAGGTACACGAGGAACAAGATGGTTCCGATGCTGAGACCATACACTATGCCGATGTCCCTGCCCACGCGCTTTCCAGCCCGCTGAGCAATCTCGGCATGCACGAACTCCACCTTTTCCTCCAAGGCATCCAGCCTCTCGGTCACCTGCCTGTAGTCTGCTTGGTCCACCACCACACTGGGTACTATGCCATCGTCCATGCTCACACCACCCAATATGCCACGGGAACGAGCACCAACAGCACTGCCAGCAGAAAGCCGAGCACGAAGCCCAGCGCCTCAGTGGCACTCACTCCAGACTCGAGCTTCTGAGTTCTTGCTATGATCTGTGCCCGATAGCGTATCTTTTCCACGATGTCGTTCAGACCAACCATCGGAGGAGCGAGCACAGTGGGAACACCCCGATCGTACACCTGCTCCTCCCTCTGCCCTTCCTCTGCCATCTTCATATCCCTCCTGATAAGAGCCCGAGTATCACGAGGGAAATCACCAGCCCTATCATCATGCCCTCAATCTTGCCAGCATACATGCCAGCGGTGTATTTGTTGAGCATGCCTATCTCTGCTATCTGCCTGTCGAGCTCCTCGAAACGGGCTCGGATGGTGGCGAGCTCTGCTGCCATCGGACGGTAGCCCTCGTATTCCTCCTCGGCAGCTGCCTCCTCCACCGCCAGCTCCACCAGCATGGGGGGCTCAGGATAGGCACCTGGGTCCCTGGCTATCGCATCCTGTATCGCCTTGGTAATCGCGGCCTCGTCCTCGGTGCCTATCATCTCTATGATTTCCACCTGCTTCTGGAACCTCTCGATTGCCTCTGGGGGCAGGTTCTCTATGTAGGGGATTGCACCCTTTGCGCCCACGATTCGGCTATCCTTCACGCCATTCTTGTGCAGGTTGATGATGGCGTCACCCGTGATATGCCCCTTCACCTCGGCTCCAGCCACGATGAGGAACCTGATGTTGGGGTTGGATATCACGTTGGCGACCAGCCTCTCGATGCCGATGTTCTCTGTCTTGGTGGGACCGGCCATGGCGGCTCCAGCCTTCACTGGAAAGTCGCTGAGGTGTGAGCCGAGTGTGGTCACTGCAACACACGACTGGGGGTCTCCCACGGCATACTCTCCCACGATGATGGGCCATCCCTCTGCAGGGCTTGCCTTCTCTGCCATCTCACACCCCTCCCATGGATGCCACACGTGTGTAGTACAGCACGAGTATTACCACGAACGACAGCAGAAGCCCGAAGATGAACCCATAGAAGGAGTTGGTGATGATGCCCGCATACCACGAGGTCTTCTCCCTGTGGGGCCAGGAGTTCAGCAGGGGGGCATCGGGCGCAAGAGAGTTCATCAGGTCATCCGCTATTTTATCGAGCTCGTCGATGGCATTCATCACGGGCTCGAGCTCATACAGAATGACGTCCTTGCGCTCCTTGGCGAGCAACCCCGTGAGGGGGTCGACCACCAGATGGAGCTCTGGAACAGCTCTCACCAGCGCCATCTACATCTCCTCCACTTCTGGTAGCATTCCAGTACCCAGCACCGCATAGGCGTCCCGCTTGACGAGCCTGAAGTAGCGCTTGAACGCCACCACCCATATGAGGACGCCCAGGACTGTGCTCAGGGCGGCAGCCGTGAAGCTCAGGGTGGCAAACGACCCCAGGCCACAGAAGAACATGGCAATCGAACTCGTGACCACGGCGAGGGTGAGTGTTCGTATCCTTGTCTCGTCTGGACCCAAGCAGGCGTTGAACGGGTGCAGTATGGCGAGTGCCCCTATTATGAGCACCATGCCCACAAAGCCGTTGTCTATCACCCTTGTGGTGATAGCATCGAACATGATGCTGCCTCCGATGAGAGTGCTAAGGCCAGTCAGGGTGAGGGCAGCAGCGCCACCCACCTCGGTGGTTGCCTGCTCGAGGGTGGGTATCCTCATCTTTATCACTCGGTTGGCGACCACCCCAATCACGAAGCCGATGCCACACGCCGTGGCAAACGACAGCAGGGGTCCCGCAAACCCGATGCCAGTCCTGTAGGACACCGAAAGCCCGAACAGCGAGGCAATGATTCCCATGCCCACCGAGAGGATGCCGATGGAGGGAATGCCCGTGCCCAGACCATACTGGCTGATTCTCGCCACAGCATCTGCGCCCCACACGGCAGCACATATCGCGGCAAACCCACCAAAGAAGGAGAACGTGTCCACGCCAAGGATGTCGTTCAGGCCCACGAGGTACATGCACACCAGACCCCCGATGATTCCGAGGGGGGCGGTCTGCTTTGCTCCTATCTCACTGTGTCCATTGCCTCCTGCCTGCGCACTCATAGCACCGCACCTCCGGGAACCACGTATATTGCGATGAGGGCACACAGAAACGTCGCCACGAGCGAGGCGACCACTGCCTTGGGCAGCCTCTTGAACTTGGGGTCATGGAAGCCCTCGATGGTGCCTCCTATGTTGTACGAGGCTATCACGGAGTTCACGAGGAAGATGCCGATTGCGAATATGCCAGACATGGCGGGGTCAGCGCTCACGTGGTACAGCATCCAGTACACGAGGGAGCCGCCCACGCCACCGAACAGCGCACCCAGCGTGCCGCTCACAAAGCACACCGTGGGCATGCCATGGCCCTCGGTGCCCTGCGAGACGTACAGGTCCTGCCTGTCCTTCGTGATGGGGTCATACTTCACTTTAGCAGATGCGGGCACCACGCCCACACCCCACACATATATGGCGTTGGCAATGAGCATCGTGAAGTCGAGCATGAGCATCGCGCCCACTGCCCCAGAGGCGAGCACGAGCGCCATCTGGTCAACTCCAGCGCCCACGGCGTTGAGCATGAACCCAGCGCTCACGAGCCCCGTGAGCCCAGAGCCCGTTGCCAGCATTGTGGTGCCCGTGCCTATTCCAGTGGTCTGTGCCATTGCCGCTGGGGCGCCGCCCACTGGTATGAAGTGCACCGCAAAGCACACCAGCACGCCGCCCAGCGTTATGCCAAGTATGAGGGTGATGGGATCTATCATGCGGCCGCCTCCGTGTTGTCCTGCTTGTATGGTCCGAACGTGTTTCTGGCATGCAGCTCGATGAGCCTGTTGAGCAGAATGGTGAGCACCACCACGCCCACACCCAGTGCCACTGCATACCAGCCCAGCCCTGCGGTGGGGTGAAGCAGCGTAGTTCTCCAGTTGTCAATGAACACGGTGAGCCCGAACGTGAGTCCTGTGGCGGGCCCTCCATACTTGGCACAGAACCATGCGTTGTCGATGGAGCTTCGAAGCCCTGCCTCCGCACGCCTCACGATGTCGCCAGAGTTGGCGGCGTTGAGCCCAGAGCCGAACTCGTAGTTCTGAAACTCCCTCTCTGAGCCATAGTGAACGTCGCCCGTGGACGAGGCGATTGCCCCCACCGTTATTCCCCATATGAGAGCGAGGAGCGGGATGGGGAAGGGGTGGGCGAGCAGCACGTGCATGATGTAGGAGATGATCAGTATGCAGAATATCGCGATGTACCCATGTCCCATGATGCCAAACAGGTGGTTTCTGATTACGTCGAGGTATATGGGTTGCTTGTACCTCCTCTGGCTCGCCGACCTTCCAAGATAGGGTGTGATGGCAAACAGCCCGAGGGCAATGGAGCCCATGAGCGCACCCACGGCGATCGCCATGAGGGGAGACACATTCGCACCGAGCAGCACTGAGGTGACGACCGCACCAGATGAGCACCACAGCCCATAGGCTGGTGGCTCACCCGATATCGCCTTGTTGAATATCCTGTGGGGCTTGCCCATCTGGGGTGCGAGCTGAACCTGTGAGTTCGGGTTGCTCTGGGAGCCTATGTCCGACTCAAGGTCCTCGGCAGCTCCAGCCACCGTCGCAGCTGCCCCCATGATTGCAACAAGACCCATCTCGAGTAAGATGTCCATCCGTTTTTCCTCCTCCTTAGCGTTTCCTCCTCCCGAGTGTTGTTGAGCGCTCGCAAGTGGTTGGTGTCGAGCAGTGTATGAGGTGGGTTGAGTTGGTGCAAGCTTATTCGGAGTGAGTAATTAAAGCTTTCGTCAAAACCACTCATGAAGTCTGAGGCATGGCGCTGGCGGACACGGTTATATACCATCCTTTCGAGTTGGAGCTGGAGGATAGCATGTTTCCCACCACCAGAATGAGAAGACTGAGGCGGGCAAAGTTCAGGAGGCTCGTGGCACAGACCGTGCTGTTGCCGTCCGACCTGATATATCCCATCTTCGTGGATGAGAGGCTCGAGAGCCGAAGGGAAATCCCCTCCATGCCCGGGCAATACAGGCTGCCCATCAATGAGGTGGCACACGAGGTCAGACAGTGCATGGAAATGGGAATCGGGGGCGTGATACTGTTTGGCATCCCCTCCCACAAGGACGAGCTGGGCTCGAGTGCGTGGGGTGAGGGAGACGTGGTGCAGAGGGCAGTGAGGCACATACGCTCCGAGCTTGGCGACGAGCCCCTCGTGATTACCGATGTGTGCATGTGCGAGTACACCTCCCATGGGCACTGCGGGGTGCTGCGGGAAGGGGAGGTGGACAACGATTCCACCCTCGAGTACCTGAAGAGGATAGCGGTGAGCCATGCACGGGCAGGAGCAGACATCGTGGCACCCTCTGGCATGATGGATGGCATGGTGAGGGCGATACGATGCGGGCTGGACGAGGCTGGATACAAGGACGTGGCCATCATGTCGTATGCAGCCAAGTACGCCTCCTCGATGTACTCTCCGTTCAGGGATGCCGCAGACTCCGCATACGCCTTTGGGGACAGGCGCTCCTATCAGATGGATGTGAGGAACTCGGACGAGGCACTGCGAGAGGTGGAGCTGGACATCGCGGAGGGCGCTGACATCGTGATGGTGAAGCCAGCGCTTGGATATCTCGACATCGTGCGAAGGGTCAAGGAGCGCTTTTCTGTACCCACCGCCGCGTACAGCGTGAGCGGTGAGTACTCGATGGTCAGGGCTGCCTCCCTCAGAGGATGGATAGACGAGAAAGAGGTGGTGGACGAGCTGCTGCACTGCATCCGCAGGGCTGGAGCCGACATAATAATCACATACTTTGCCAAGGAGTGGGCAGAAGCATGGACGAGCACGTGATGGAAGCACTTGGAAAGGCGAAAGTGGTGATAAGGGATGGCAGGGTCGTTGAGGTGGGAGAGCCCCTCATCGAGTACTGCCCCCTCTTCCATGCGGCCCGTGGCATAGAGCGCCTGACTAAGGAGGCAATAAGGGAGAACATCGCGTTTCGCATAAGGGACGTGGGGATGTTCACCCCAAGGCGCAGCTTTGAGCCCGAGAAGTTCGTGGACTTTGGGGTGTCCGAGATACTGATGAGCGCGCTCGCACGAGGGCTGCTCGATGCCGCCGTCACGGTATGTGACGGTGCAGGAACGGTAATCAGCGACGACGCCGAGCTCGTGCAGGCGATTGGCGCAAGGATATCGGGGCTGGTGAGCACATCACCCATTGCGAGCACCATAGAGCACATCAAAGGGGCTGGGGGGCACGTGCTCGACGAGCAGCACGCCACGATAGACCAGGTGCGGGGGCTTGAAAGGGCGATGGAGCTCGGATACCGCAGGATTGGAATAACGGTGTCCACCGTAGAGGACGCCCGTGCATGCAGGCGCTTGGCGCGCGATGGCATGAGCGTGGCGCTGTTCGGGGTGCACCTCACTGGACTCACCCAGGCCGAGGCAAGGGAGATGGCTGAGCTGGTGGATGTGATGACTGCGTGCGCCTCGAGGCACGTGCGAGAGCAGGCTGGAGAGAGGGCACTGCTTCAGGCTGGAGCCAGCGTTCCCATGTTTGCCCTAACGCAGCTCGGAAAGGAGCTCATGCTGGAGAGGATGAAGGACGTACCCTCCCCTCTATTCGTAAGAAGGACAAAACTGCCCCACACCGAGCAGGGCAGAAGTCCAAGCCCCCTCGTGTGATTAGAGACCGAAGAACAGCACGCCCACGCCCAATAGGGCGATGATGAGCCCTGCCGCCACGTTGAGATGTCTCTCCCGCCTCGGGGAAATTGACAGTCGCCTCGTGGATGTGAGCGCAGCAAACACCAGAGCCACCATGAGGAGCACGGTGGAAAGAGCGAACAGCACCGTCGCCATCGCCACCGTCATCGCTCCATAGGGCACCGCAGCGAGCATCACTGGTATGAAGGGCACGCACGGGCTCACCGAGGCGAGCACGACGAGAAAATGGCCATATCTGTCGCCGTGGGCGTGTGAGTGGTCGTGAGTGTGCGAGTGGGAGTGCCCGTGGGAATGGGTGTGCCCCCTTAGCGAGATGAGCGTGTACACCATGCCAAAGCCCAGCAGCAGCGTTCCTGCAAAGATGTCCTCGAAGTTCTCGAGCACGCCTGCGACCCATACCCCAACTGCGATGGCGATTGCCGAGAGCACTATGGAGGTGGACACGTGCCCGATGCCGCCCATTGCCGTCACCCTAAGGGCCTTGGATGTGCCCCATCCTCTCGCCCTCGCAACGGCAGCAAAGGGCATCCAGTGGTCTGGAGCTACCGTGTGGGTGACCCCGAGCACTATGGCAGCGATTATGATTGCGGACTCTATGTGCATAACTCAACCACCTTGCATCCTTTTGGAATATTTTTAACCTTAAAAAGGTATTTATTATATATTTTTTAATCAATAGCAACTGTTAATACCTTTTTTCTCTATGTATTACGTGTTATGACAAAATTAAAATTAGGTGCTAATGCAGTGCTGGGGGTGGCTTGCCAACATGAATCTGTCAGTATGCACCGAGAGCACAACTGCCGTGGCAGATCCGCCAGCGCCAGCGGCACGATACCTGCAACCACCAGCGCAACTCTCATGATAACTGGGTGAACTTATAACTATCCATCGGCAAAAGGCTTATTATCCCATAGGACGATAGAGCGGCGCGTGCCGCTGTGGCTTAGCCCGGTAAAGCGACTGACTCGTAATCAGTAGATCGAGGGTTCAAATCCCTCCAGCGGCTCTGCTCTCAACTTTGTCGGCGGGAAATCTTCTTAGGGGTCACAACCATTCTGAACGACGATGCCCCACCTCCCACCTACTCCTCGAGCCTCCTCAGCGTGCAGTAGAACCTCTGCACAGCTGTGATGTGGCTTAGCACACCGACGACTGCAAGCCCCCATCCAAGGGGCAATAGTCCCAGCAGCTCATGTGGATATATCACGTTCAAAGATATTGCGAGGATGAGCACCACAAGCCTGTCCGCCCTTCCCATGAGCCCGCCATACACCCTCTCGAGCCTCACGGCCTGCGCCTGGACACCCATGTAGCTCGTGAGCAACACACCAGTGAGCGCCACGACGCCGAGCCACATGGGCACATATCCTCCGAATATTGCGCCGCACAGGATGAGCACATCGGAGTAACGGTCTATCACGTGGTCGAGAAAGTCCCCCCTTCTACCCTCCCGATGCAGCATGCGAGCAGCTGCCCCATCGAGGGCGTCCGCAAGTCCCGCAGCCACGAGGAGCACCAGTGCCAGAAGGAGCATGGGGACAGAATCTCTGGAGAGATACAGAGCAAGGGCGCACAGCGCCGAGAGCACCAGCGAGAGCCACGTGAGCGCGTTGGGGCTTATGCGCCCCCCTGCCATGTGGGTGGCTGCCCATGTGAGCAGTGAGCCCACCCTGCGCCTTGCGAACGAGTCGAGCGTCATCTCATGGACACGAGAGCAGAGATGACCTCTCTGTCTTTCTTCAGGGTCTTGAGGTGCCTTGCGGGCCCTATCATGGTGAGTCTCGTCTGGAGGCTGGGTTTCTTCAGCAGCCTTCTGAGCAGCGAGCTCTCCTCCTTCGCTGGGTAGCTCTCTATCTCTATGCCTATGAAGTCGTCGAGGTTAATCTCGCTCATCGTCATCTCTATGAGCTTGCTCTGCTCCTCTGGCGTGAGCCCCCTTTCGAGCACGAGTATTTTTCCCTGCCGCACGTTGTCGAGGATGTAGCGGATCTTCTCCATCGATGTCAGGGATGAGAGCATCTCTTCGGACACTAAGTCCATCTCAACGCCATTCATCGTGGTACTCATCGTCCGAACCTCCTCGTTATCTCCTCATACAGCTGCTCGATGTTGGTGCCCTCGAGGGCAGAGATGGGCACGATTGGATGCTGGGGAAATGCACTCTCTATGCGCTGGGGATTTGCCTCCTCGAGGTCTATCTTGTTGGCTACAATGATGAGCGGAAGCTCCCTTGCCTCCATGTTGCCCACCACCACCACGTTCACCTGCGTGAACGGGTCTTCCGTGGCGTCCATCACCAGTATCACGCCATCGAGGTCGTCGAGCCACTTCACCGCCTCTATCACGCCCTCAGTCGCCTCCTTTGCCCTGCGCTTTGCCTCCTCTTCTGAAAGCCCGTGTGCCATGAACTCGTGAAAGTCTATCTTGGTGGCGAGCCCGGGGGTGTCCACCACGTCCAGCACCACCGAGCGCCCATTGGCGTTTATCATCACTCCCTCACGCCTTCTCGCCCTCCTGGTCTCGTGGGGGATTGGGGACACTGAGCCCATCGCCTCCCCTGACCAGTCCCGAAGGATGCGGTTGGCAAGAGTGGTCTTGCCAGCGTTGGGTGGCCCATAGATGCCTATCCTCGCCGTCCTCTTTCTTCCCAGTAGCCTGAATATCCACGATGATAAGCCTCTCCTCAAGCCAATCAAAAATGGCATTGCATCCTTCCCCTCGCTTAATGTATGGCGCTTTTATTTATTCTTTTCCAGCCCCTTTGGCCACTATGGCACCAAACGGGCACACCTGTGCACATACCCCACAGCCGGTGCAAAGCTCGCCGATGTGGGCGCTGTCCTCAGCAAATTCTATGGCTGGACACCCGAACTCGATGCACTGTCTGCACCCCCTGCATGCCTCGGTGTCCACCTCGAACCGCCGCGAGGGGAGGGCTCCCCGCCTTCTCGCCAGTATCACACACTCCCGTCTGGCGATGACCACCGACACCCCATCGTGCTCCCTCGCCGCCTTCAGGGTGTCTATAGAGCCCTGCACATCATAGGGGTCAATCTCGGCAACGAACGTGGCTCCACACGCCCTCGCAATCTCTGCGAGGTCGAGGCAGAACGTGGGCTCGTTCGTGGCGGTTATGCCCACGGCAGGATGTGGCTGGTGTCCAGTCATCGCCGTGGTGCGGTTATCCATCACCACCACGGTGAGCCTTGCACCGTTGTACACAGCGTTGATGAGCCCGGGAATGCCAGTGTGCACGAACGTGGAGTCCCCAATGGTGCAGCACACACTCCGTCTGTCGGTGTGGGCGATGCCAGAGGCCACCGTGATGCTCGCACCCATGCACAGCGTGGTATCCACCGCACCCATGGACACGCCGAGTGTGTAGCACCCTATGTCGCTCGGAAAGATGGCGTCCTTGCCAAACGCTTTCCTGATTTCATAGAACGTTGCCCTGTGGCCACATCCAGCACACATGATGGGGGGGCGTGGGGGAAGCTCCGGGAGTGAGAGCGTCTCCGCATGGGCATGCTCCAGCCCCAGAAACGATGCCACCGCATCCTCCACGATGTCCACATTGAGCTCCCCGGTGATGGGTATGAGGGGCTTTCCCACAATCTCTCCTTCCCACCCCACCCTCTGGGCGGTTGCCCTGATGTGCTCCTCGATGACTGGCTCGAGCTCCTCCACCACCAGCACACGCTCAGCACTGGAAAGCAGCTCGAGCACCTTCTTGCTGTGAATGGGGTACATGCCCACCTTGAGGATGTGGGGTTTCACGCCAAGGCGCTCGCACGCCTCCCTCACATAGGTGTATGCCACACCTCCCGTCGCTATGCCCACTCTACCCTCCCCACGCTCGAGCCACGTCCACGGCACCTCCATATCCTCGAGATGGGCATACCGCTCCTCGAGCACTGCGTGGGCGGGTCGGGCATGGGCAGGTACCATCACTCTCGTGAGGGGGCTCCTCTCGAAGTGCCCACGGGTGGTTGGCTCTTTCAGCCTGCCCAGCAGCTCGATGTCCGACTTGGCATGGGACACCCTCGTGGTGGGCCTCAGTATCACGGGAAGGTGGCACTCCTCTGAGAGGAGGGGAGCCTGCCTTGCCATCTCGTACGCCTCTTTGGGTGTGGAGGGCTCGAGGCAGGGCACCTTGGCAAAGGCGGCGTACCTTCTAGTATCCTGCTCGTTCTGGGAGGAGTGGCATCCCGGGTCGTCTGCCACCACGATTACCATCCCCGCCCCAACGCCCGTGTATGCGAGCGTCATAAAGGGGTCGGATGCCACGTTGAGCCCCACGTGCTTCATCGTGATGGCAGAGCGCACACCAGACCACGAGGCGCCAACCGCCACCTCGAGTGCGACCTTCTCGTTCACCGACCACTCCACGTGGACGTCGGCATCCCCCTTGAGCCTGACCACGCTCTCCAGCACCTCTGTGGATGGCGTGCCCGGGTATCCAGTTATTACACCCACGCCTGCATCGAGTAGCCCGCGGGCTATCGCCTCGTTTCCAAGCGCATATATGAGCAACCGCCTCACCTGTGAGCGAGAGAGCACCCCACATATTAAAAAGCTGTGCCGTGGTGGGAGAGTACCCACGGCCAGTGGTGGGAGAGTACCCACGGCCATACCATACTCATTTATGTTCTTCACCTCCAACGAGCCCTGTGATGCTCTCGCTCGTAAGGTCGAACACCATCACCCGTTCATCACCACGGGCGATGTATACCTTCCTCTCAGTGTGCAGCTGCCCGATGACAGCTGCCGCAAGCCCAGCCCCCTCAAATACCTCCAAGACATCCCTCGCATCTTCTGGGCGGGTGCTCACCACGAACCCAGTGGCGGGGTGTACGAGCACCCATCTCGAGAGGGCGACCTCCTCTGGGAGAGGGATGTTCTCGAGCTGCACGGTGGCTCCAAGCCCGCTGGACTCGCACAGCATCGAGAGCGTGCCCACGAGCCCTGGATTGCTCACGTCCTTTCCGGCGCTCAGGAGGTGCCGCTCTCCCAGTACCCTCATGCACTCATACATGCGGGCTATCTCCCGAGGGCTCTTGGTGGTGGTGCTCTCCCAGCTGTATGGCGAGTTGGGACCGACCCTGCCATCGAGGTCATATGCAGCCACCACCACGTCCCCTGCACGGGCGGTGTCGCTTCGTATCTCGCAGCCCTTTCTCACTCTACCCAGTATGGCAACCGCCAGCGAGTCGTATGGGGTGTCTGGATGCAGATGCCCTCCCACCATGGGCACGCCGAACTTTCTCACACCCTCCGCGATTCCCTTGGCTATCTGTTCCCACACTCCTCCATGGGACGATGCCACCACATTCACCATCGCGAGGGGCTCCCCTCCCATGGCGGCGATGTCGTTCACGTTCACGAGCACCGAGCTGTATCCAGCCCACCATGGAGATGTCATCAGCCTACTCCATATCCCGTCCGCAGCAAAGAGCATGTAGTACTCGCCGTCGGTGTCCAGCAGGGCAGCATCGTCCCCGAGATATGTGTTGCCCCTGAGCAGCTCCTTGCTCTCCTTCAAAAAGAGGGGGACGAACTTTGATATGGGCTGCTTTCTTGTGAGTCCTTCGAATGTTCGTATGCTGTTGGCGATGCGCTCCAGCTCGTCCCCTGACATCCAGATGTCCCTCTGTACGCTCCTCTGCGCGCCCCGTATTTATCCTTTTCAACTTTTCGTCGCAAGGAGTCCCCTTCCGAAAGGGAGGGGAGGAATTGCGACATAATATCATTCACACAGTAAGCTATATTATACCTTTCTGTGAAAATTATGACTGTGAAGCTAACGAAGACAGTAGTCCTAAAGCTCGCAGAACACGACGAATCCTTAGACAAAACTCTGAAGGCATACTCTGAGAAGGACTTAACTTCGTCTCCAAAGTAGTTTACGAAAACAAGAAGCCAATCTCGGCAAACAATCTCCAGAGAATCTGCTATCCCATTCTGAGAAACACCATTGGCTTGAAAGCACAGATGGCATGCAATGTATGCAGGCAAGTAGCAGGAGCTTATAAGTCCATGAAGTCCAATGGTGAATGGGGGCTTGCTGAGTTCGACGCAAGAACAATGACTCTATCGTATGGCAGAGATTTTTCGTTTAAGGGTGAATATTTAAGCATAACAACCCTCGATGGAAGGAAGAAATACAAGCTAATAATCTACGAGTATGCAAAGCAGTACTTCGATGGGACATGGAAGTTTTTAGCTTCCCGCTTGGTTAAGAGAGGAAACGAATATTACTTCCACCTGTCGGTTGAGAAAGAAGTTCCTGATGTCGATTTGTCGAAGGCTAAAAAGTTCATGGGAGTGGATATAGGGTTAAACTACATAGCGGTTGCATCCACAACGGATTTAGAATGCACATTTTTCGATGGAGGAATAATCAAGCACATCAGACACATGTTCGTTGGGATGAGAGAACGCTTGCAGAGGAAGGGCAGCCGCTCAGCCAAACGAATGCTTAAGCGATTGGCTGGGCGGGAGAAACGGCTCATCAACAATATCTGCCATGTAGCGAGCAAGAGAGTGGTAGAGTTCGCTTTAGAGAAAGGCGTAGACGTGATTGGATTGGAGGATTTGAATGGAATAAGGAAGAGGACGAAGGTTAGGAAAAAGCAGAGATACGACTTTGAGTCGTGGGTTTACCGCAAACTACAGTTCATAATTGAGTATAAGGCTAAGCAGAGGGGGATAGCGGTAGTCTATGTTGACCCCAAGCATACCTCTATTACTTGTCCAAGATGTTATCATGTGAACAAAGCAAACAGAAATGGCAAACTATTTCGATGCAAGGCATGTGGCTACACGCTGAATGCAGATTTAGTTGGTGCTCGTAACATAGAGAGGAGAACTCGTGAGTTCCGCTATATGCGAGACTCACTGGGGTGCTGTCAGCCACCCAGACGTCCCTTCGAGGGACAAGCCCCGTCCGTCAGGGTGGGGTAGTTGACTGGACATCAAGCATAAATACCATCTCAGCGAGCATGCCTTCATGGCGCACATCAGAAGAGTGGAGGGTGGCATATGTGCAGTCGAGGGTGTGGAGGCATGGGGTAGAAGAGATGGAAAAGACGGTCTGGCGCTGGTGCGCGCGCGGGGCAGGTGTGTTGGGGTGTACACCAAGAACGCCTTTCAGGCAGCCCCGCTCGTGCTTACGAGGGCAAGGCTAGCATCCTCGAGGGGCTGGACAGAGGGCATCGTGGTCTCGAGCGGAAACGCCAACTCGTTCACCGGAAGGCGCGGGCTCGAGGATGCTGAGCGCATGGCAGAGCTTGCGGCAGACGCCATGGGGGTTAGCAGGGGGAGGGTGCTCGTCTCCTCCACAGGAGTCATTGGATGCAGGCTCAACATGCCACTGATTGAGAGCCAGATAGAGAGGGTGGCACCCATGCTGGAGCACAGCCCGAGGGGAAGCGATGCGGCTGCGAGGGCAATCCTCACCACGGACAGGGCAAAGAAGGAGATTGCAGTCGAGGTGGGAGAGGGCAGCGAGAGGGTGGTGCTGGGCGCCATCGCGAAGGGGGCTGGGATGGTGGAGCCCAACATGGCAACGATGCTCGCCTTCATCTATACGGATGCGCAGCTTCCTTCCCCAGTACTGAGAAGGGCGCTCAGGGAGGCTGTGGACTGCTCATTCAACATGCTCACGATAGACAGAGACACGAGCACCAACGACATGGTGCTGCTCACATCGGTGGCATGTGAGAGGGTGCCAGCAGACATGTGGGTGTACGAGCAAAACCTCAGAGAGGGACTCTCTTACGTGTGCCGTGAGCTTGCCCGCATGATGGCGGCGGATGCTGAGGGCGCGAGCACGCTCATCACTGTGAACGTGAGGGGGGCACAGAGCATCGAGGACGCCAGAGCCGCCGCAAGAGCGGTGGCGGGCTCTACCCTCGTCAAGACCGCTGTGTATGGCAGGGACCCCAACTGGGGGAGGGTGGCGGCAGCGCTGGGCTACAGCGGAGCGCGCGTGGATGCGGGACGTACCTCCATCAGCATTGCTGGCGTGCATATGGTGAGGGGGGGCGAGCCCCTGCCGTTCGATGAGCAGCAGGCAAGCCGTGCGATGGAGGGCGAGGAGCTCGTGATAGACATCGACCTTGGGATGGGCTCCCACAGCGCCACCGCATGGGGATGCGACCTCACCCACGAGTACGTGGAGCTGAACTCGAGGTACAGGACGTGATGCTACAGCTCGATGCCCCTCTCTTTCAGCTTCTCCCTAAAATCGCTCACAAACTCCTCGTCGAGGGTGCCCCTGAAGTAGTCGAGCCTTGCCGCTATGGCGATGCGGGAGGCGAGCAGACGTGCGATTTTTCCCCTCATCTTTCTCGGTGCCCTTGCGAGCGCTGGATGGCTGTACAGCACGCCGTGCTTGGGCGATGGAGCCCTGCCCCGAAGGTGCCGAAACAGCGCCCTCTTGGCGCCCAGCACCTGTATGCTGCTCGCAGGCAGCATCGCCAGCTCCCTGAGCCCCCCTGCCTCTGCGATGAGTCTTGCACCAATCAGGGAGGTGGCGACCTCTGCCGTGTTCGGAGCACACCTTCGCACCGCACGCTCCACCCCCTCGATGAGCAATGACCGCTCACGGGACAGAGTGTCCACCGACATCGTGATATGCTCCATCCAGCATGGCACCTCCTCTGCCAGAGCGCCCGTCTCCTCGACCTCCCTGCGCTTTTCTCCCAGCACGTTCAGGCACCGCGTGAGCTCGTCGAGGCAGTCGATTGCCCGAACGACCTCCCAGTCCTCTGGTATTGACGTGCGGATTGCGTGGCTGGCGAGCCTTGTGGCAACCTGCTTTAGCAGGGAGTAGTACTCCTGCCTCGAAAAGAGCCCGCTCTCGATGGCGCGCTCGCTCATGGAGAATGGAAGAGGTGGGCACCCTCCTATTTGCAGCACGTGCTCTGTGAGCACGTCCACGTCTCTCTCGATGGGCTCGATTCGCCCGTCATCGAGCACGTGTCCGAACCACACCGCTGCCCTTCTCAACTCCACACACCCCTCCTCAAGCCATGCACCCACTCACCACCTCTGTACTCCCATGCACATCATCTCACAGCACCTCTTGGATGTGTATTATAAAGGGTTGACGGCGCTGTTCGCTCCAGCTCGGGAGAAATTCGACAGTACTTTCAGAGGGCGCTGCAGAGGGCATACACACCTCAAACGGCAATCTGATTTCAGCCCAAGATATAAAAATCCACACTTCAAAGCTTCCGTTCTCTTAACACCAGAAAACACAAAACACAAAACACAAAAAAGAAAAAGAAAAAAGAAGAGCCACGGACTTACAGTCCGTAGTTCTTCGGGTTGAACACGTCCACCTTCTC
>LDZQ01001206.1_pt1 | contig 16539 bp, 17 predicted proteins | sample 615361 | NCBI WGS metagenome assembly LDZQ01 (sample SAMN03408297, study PRJNA278302) | terrestrial metagenome | isolation source: oil reservoir sample I2 | place: USA: Alaska, North Slope, Ivishak formation | collected 2013 | reverse complement strand
TTATCCGTGATAGCCCTTATTGTATTCCCAATACAAGCATCCTTTGAAGAGGTTTTTTTCAGAGGATATCTCTTACAAGCTCTTGGACTTTTATCAAAAAGCCCATTCTTGGTCTTGATTGCGAACTCATTAATATTTGCTGGACTTCATTGGTGGAATGGGAGCACCCCAATGATGAGCTTATCTATTGTGCTGGGTGCATTTATAATAGGTTTAATGTTAGGTCTTATCACCCTTGCAGATGATGGTGTAGAATTGGCCATAGGCATCCACATCATCAATAACCTTTATGTGAGTGTAATTCATAATTCACCTGACAGTGGACTCGGCAACCTACCATCCTTGGTGGTGACACCACCAAACCCCTACCTTTCGCCTATCATACTTCTAGTGGCCGCCCTAGTTGTAATATTCATATTATTTAGGGATAGGAGAGAAGATGTCCTTAAAGTACTCAAGTGAGGTTTTGGATTATGATACCAATTGCAAGTCCAATAATAGAAGATGATGAAATCCAAGAAGTGGTAAAAGTATTACGTTCGGGTTTCCTCGCCCAAGGCCCCAAAGTCGAAGAATTTGAAAAAGCATTCGCTGATTACACTAATAGCAGATATGCGGTGGCCACAAGCTCTGGCACAACCGCTTTACATGTTGCATTATTAGCGGCTGGCGTGGGTAAAGGTGATGAAGTTATAACCACGCCTTTTAGTTTCGCCGCCACGGCGAATGCGGCCCTCTATGTCGGGGCTCGGCCAGTTTTTGTTGACATAGATCCCCAGACCTATAACATAAACCCTGAAAAGATAGAGGATGCCATAACCAGGGATACGAAGGCTATAGTAGTTGTTCACCTTTATGGGCAGCCAGCTGAAATGGACCATATAAATGATATAGGTGAGGATAATGAACTCATAGTTATTGAGGACGCGGCACAAGCACATGGGGCATTATATCATGGTAGAAAGGTGGGTTCATTAGCTGATATCGCATGCTTCAGCTTTTATCCTACGAAGAATATTACCACGGGGGAGGGTGGGATGATAACAACTGATGATGAGGATATAGCCCACCTGGCTAGGATGATAAGATCTCACGGTGAAGGTGCACGTTATGAGCATGTGCTCCTAGGATACAATTTTAGGATGACTGATATAGCCGCCGCCATTGGGATAGTCCAACTTAAAAAACTTGAAAAATTCAATAATAGAAGGATAAAAAATGCAGAATACTTAACAGAGAACCTTGAAGTCCTTGATTATATTAAGACGCCCTATGTCATGGATGATGCGAAGCACGTTTTCCACCAGTACACTGTAAGGGTTAAAAACAGGGAAAAGTGGATGGAATATCTCAGAGGGGAAGGTATAGGATTTGGAGTGTACTATCCGAGGCCGATTTATCGTCAACCATTATATAAGGATCTTGGTTTTGGGGCTAGTTGTCCGGAGGCTGAGAAGGCCTCTAGGGAGGTCTTGTCATTACCGGTACATCCCAATCTAACCATGGACGACCTTGATAGGATAATTGATGCGGTTGAGAATTTCCCAGTTTAGAGTTTGCTCTTTACAGAGGCTATCTTATCTTTTAGAGTTTTTTCAACATCTCTCCTATCATCTATTTTAACTGTGGTATACACTCTATCACAGTCTAATCTGAACACGGCTTCATGAGCCGCTTTTATAGCATCTAGGATATCCTCAAAGTTCTCAGCTTCTATCTGCGTCCCCATACCGGATATTTCATATTTAATATTCTTCTTCTCTATTGCTTTTATCGCGGCAGCTATATAGTCACTTAAACTCGTATCCCCAGTTCCTATGGGGATTATACTCAATTCTGCTGTTATCAATTACAACCCCCTCTTGTAAAAATGATATGGTGGGACATTATAATATTTATTATTATGGGAGAAGTAGATTTTAGCCAGAAATTGGAAGAGAGAATCAGGGAACTTATAAGGGATTATAAGCTCATAGAAGAGGGTGAATTAGTAGCTGTGGCTCTTTCGGGTGGAAAGGATAGTTTGCTTGTGTTACATGTTTTAGCGGATCTCAGGGATGATCTTGGTTTTGATATTGTTGCTATAACAGTTGACGAAGGTATAAAAGATTATAGAGAGAAGGCTTTAGAAGCCGCACGTTACAATACAAAACTTTTAGGCGTTGAATTGGTTGAAAAATCTTTTATTGAAGAATTTGATTTTTCATTGGATGATGTTTATGGGATTTTTAAGAGTCCATGCATACCCTGTGGGGTCTTTAGAAGACATATACTGAATAGAGCTGCCCGTAGCCTAGGGGCTGATAAGATAGCCACTGGACATAATATGGATGATGAGATACAGTCATTTATGATGAGCTTGGTTAGGGGTGATACGCGCAAATTTTCCAAGTTCGGCCCTAAATTGGAGATGATCCATTCTAAGCTCATACCGAGAATAAAACCCTTATGGAATACGAGTGAAGAAGAAACCAGAACTTGGGCTATTCTCAATAATATTAGGGTTCATTTGGAGGATTGTCCCTATTCTAGTTTATCACTTAGGTCGAGGATTAAGAGATTTCTTAATGGTGTAGAGTCGAAGAGGCCTGGAACTAAGGATTTGATGATGAGATCCTTCATTAAGACTTTTAAAATGGAACAGGAAGAAGTTGAACTTTTTGAATGTGAAGTTTGTGGGGAGCCGGCTTCTATGAGGACTTGTAAAGCTTGTGAATTGTTATCTGTGATTAGGGGTTCTCTATGATCTTTGTTATGGAGCCTATACCTTTACTTCTTCCTTCTCTGAATATTAGTTTTTGTCCTTCTTTTACATGGTGTGGCTTGTATTTGAATCGCATTCTGACTTTTCCTTTATCCCCGGCTGACATGAATTCCTGATCGAGGGGTTCTAATATTGTTGTCTCTGCAATGGTTTCTATATGTGTAACGCTCTCATAACCTGCTTTTATTGTTGTGGGGTGTACTAGGATTGCTACTTCTGCTTCGAATTCTCTCACGGCTTTGGGATTGTATTTTGGGTGGGCTAGTATCATGCCTCTTTCGATTTCTTGTGGTGATGCTCCTGCTATTGATATTCCGACGATGTGGCCTGGTTCCGCGCATCCGATCTGGTAATGGTGCATTTCAATGGATTTGACTTTTACTTGTTTGAATTCTCCTGTATGGAATGGTCCGAGGAGTAATTTTTCGCCTTTTTTCACCCGACCTTGTCTTATGGTGCCGCTGACCACGGTTCCCACGCCTTTTACGGAATAAACTTTATCTATGTACATCATGAATGGTTTTTTGTCCTCTGAGGGGTTTTCTGGGATTTTTAAGTTTAGGAATAGTTCATCTAGTAATTTTAGTCCTTTTCCTGTTACTGAGGATGTTTCTATTATTGGTACGATATGTTGGTTCATCTTCTCTGATACTAGTAGTGCATCTGACTTGTTTTTGACCTTGAATGGTATTCTGCCCACGAGTTTGAGCAATTCTGATATTTTTTCATGGACTTTCTGGACTTTGTCTTCTCCTACTATGTCTGTTTTTGTTATGGCTACTATTACGGGTAATTCCATTGCTAGGATGATTCCTAGGTGTTCTCTTGTAATATGGGTAGGTCCTTGGTCTGCCGCGACCGTTAAAAGGCCATAATCTAGTTTCTGGCCTACTATGCCCCTTATTGTTGTTCTAAGCCATGGCTCGTGGCCTACTGTGTCGACAAAGGATATTATCCTCTCACATTTTTCCATGAGCTCGGATTTTTCTTTTTTGTCAAGTGGATTGTCTAAGCGGATTGGTTTACCGTCTAGGAAACCGTATATCGCGAATGAAAGGTCTGCTGACAATCCTCTTTCTATTTCATGTTTCTGGATATCTAAGAATATGCGGGTTTTTCCGGTTCCATCATCGAGTATTCCAGTTGTCAGGCTCCCTAAGAGCGTGCTTTTACCATGGTCGACATGCCCTGCGACTCCTATGACAACATGCTCTTTTTTGAATGAATTTTTCCATCCTATGGTAACTTCGGCTACTTTACCATTGTCTAGTGAGTATTCGTTCACCTCTTCTATACATGCCCCTATCTCTCGACTTAAAACATTTAGAACGTGAATTGATTCTTGGAGTTCTTTCTTGGGGAGGCCTGTTAAGCTCCCATCATCTTCAACACCAAGTAGGTAGATTGCTTTGCCCTTTCCCTTTTCCATCCTATATTTCATCTGGGATATTAGTTGTTTTCTCCTATCCTCGTTAAGATGATATGAACTTTTGAGGGCTTTTTTAAATTCTATGTTCCTTCTTTCACCCTTTTTGGTGAAGGATTTCAAGTCCTTGATCATTTTCGATCATTCTATTTTCTTTTTTAAAAATCCGCCGGGTCCATATTTTTCTTCTTGCAATTTTCTGACCATATAAGCTGCATCTTGAAAACTTTCAACTTTTCCAAGTATCCGGCGACTTTTAACCTTTACAGTCTTCCCACATACGCACTTACGGGTTTTAACACCTTCACGTGCATATAATGCTCTTCCACAATCGCATCTAAATACTAAGTACATTTTTTAACCGGCTCCTATTATTTTACCGATCATTGGGAGTATGATCTGTGGTATTGTGAGGAATGTTCCTATGCTGCAGCCAAGATTTGCACCTGCAACAACAAGCATGACCCTGAAAAGATTGTTTTCCCAAAGGTCGCGGAGACTATCACACTTATTCAAATTTTCAAGGTCTCCGAAGCTGACATTTCGCAGCTTAGCCTCCATTAACCCTGCGAACCACCCTGCGGCTAGGAGCGGATGCAGTACCGTCATCGGCGCTACAAGGAATGCTACCAGAGCAGATTTGAGCCTTGAACCAGCCACTAACGACCCAATAAACGCGAAGCCCCCTGTCAAGAGCACAAATTTAAGGATGTCGCCTTGTATGTTCACCCCTGAAAGGAATGCTAAAACAAAAGGTACAATTAATAGGAGGGGGATAATTAGTACTAGTTTTCTTAAAGTGGACTTGTGTTGTTTGAAGGATAACAGTTCCGTGAGTGGAGGTATCTTCTCTGGATTTTGGAGGTAGTGTTTTATGCCTTTTTTGTGACCTGCCCCCACAACCGCAATCACTTTATCCTCTGGGATCTCGAGTAATTTCCGGGCCATGTAGGCGTCCCTTTCATCTACTAGTACGTGGTATGCTTGTGGTGAGATGTCTTTGAAATATTCCATAACCTCATCTAGGGTGTCTTCACTCTTTAAGCTTTCAACATCTTCTATTTCATCCTTTTTAAAGAATGATGCGAGTATATTAAATAAGAGCCTTAATTTTTCACGTAAACTCATGGAATCGATTATTCTTTGCATGGTTATCCTTATGTCCCTGTCTATGAGGGCTATCTTCGCACCCACTTCTTCCGCGGCTTCTATGGCCGCTAACATCTCAGATCCAGGTTTCACACCCAGCTCATCACCTATCTTATTCTGCAGGTATGTTAAAAGTCCGCTTATAATGAAGAGGCTGATGTTCTCTCCTCTGATCAAATCTTTAACTGAAAGTTGGTCATCTTCTTTTAGTCCTAATTTTTCCCTCATGAGTTTTTGGTATCTTCCAACATCTAATTCGACAGCCACAACGTCTGGTTTTTCAGAATGTATAATCTCTTTCACTTCTTCCATGCTATTTTTTGACACGTGGGCTGTCCCTATTATCTTCAGCTGTTCTATTTCCATGGAATATCACTAATATTATATTTGTAGTTTTTTTATTAATTTTCCATCATATATGGGGACATTACTTGAAATGTTTCTTTGGATGGAAAATTTCACATCCTCAAAGAATCCAAGTTTTTTCAACTTCAAGGCAGAACTTGAGTTTAATATCATATTATCAACTATTTTTTTATCACGGGCTGCGATCAGGGCGGCCTTCGCAAATTCATCAAGTCGAAAGTCTCTCAGATAGTATATTATTTCTCCTGCTGTGAGGAAATCTTCGATGGCGAATCTGCCATTCACGCCAGCCATGATTATTTCTATCTCATTATTTGCAAGTTCAACAGCTGCACGTGCCACTGCCTTTGCATTTATAATGGAGCCTATCAAGGCCCTGGATCTTAAATTTTTAAGTATCCGGGTACCATTACTTGTTGTGAGGATCAATGTTTTGCCTTTATAGTTTTGTATTTGGAGCGGTGAATTTCCTATGAAGCCTTCGATTGTTTCACCACCACGTTCACCTGCGAGCAATCCACCGGTTTCCTTTGAAATTTTAAGAGCTTCCTCCACGCTCCCTGCGGGTATTATTCTCTTGAAGTTATCTAGGGCCACTGTTATTGTTGTACTGGCCCTTAGCAGATCCACCATGATACCAAGATCCTGTGTGGTTGACCTTTGATGGGTTAAAATGACCCGCACCCTACTCACCCTTAAATAATTTATATCTTTAACTAGATTAAAAGGATGTAATATTGACTCTGGTGACGTTACATGAAGATTGTTACCACGCCTATGTGTAAAGGTATACTTGATATTATGGGGGTGGATGAGTATATTGTAGCCAGGGATCCTGACACTGAGGATCCTGACCTTGCTATAGTACTCTCAGAGACTAGAACGCGTTCAATGGCTCTCAGATTAAAATTGAACACATTCCCGCAGATCAAGGAGAGTATACATATCGTCTCAGAAACCTTGAAAGCATATGGTCTAGAATATGGATCTTTCTCTGAGATAAATTTTAGGGTATGCTCGCCATGGTGGGATGACCCTCGCCCATTACAAGAGAGGAACAAAAAGATAAAAATAAAAGTTTATTCAAATTTTCTTAGAGATATCATTGAACATATGGGTTATAGTATAGTTGAGGATAATCCAGATTATATAGTCTATCCTGATTACATGGAAATAAAAGAAAAAGGGGAGAAGGTAAAGGTTCCATCGCATTATAATCTGCCATTGGACCCTGTTAAAAGGGCCTTGTTAAGATATAAAATATTGGAGAAGAGATTATGTATGAAACATTAACTTATGTTGGTGGTGTGCACCGCCACGAGGAAATGGAGGAACTTATCGAAGACCTTGGAGGTTTCGTCCTCCAAGAGAATATGCTACAGATGGACCTTATATTAACACTTGCTGTTCCAATAGAGGATGTTGAAAAGGTTAAAGAGAAGGCCAGGGAACTGCTAGGGGAGGTTAAAGTAGCTCCAATGGCTGGTACGGAGATTGCTGTCGTGTCACCTACACTCGCAAGGCATCATCTGCCACATGCAGCTTGCGATATCGCAGAGTATCTTAGAAGATATGGGGCTAAAGATAACATGATAGGATTGGCTAGGGGCGCTGGCAAGGGGATATCGAGGATATCAGAGGAGGAGAAACAGCTTATAAACGAACACGACCTCGCGGTTTTCGCCCTTGGAAGTTTCAAGCATTGTATAAAAGAGAAAACGCACCTTTTTGAGGGTATAAATGTGCCGGTGGTTGTTACAGGCGCCCCCAAGCTCAAAGTGGAGGAGCTTCCAGGTGCAACAGCATACATTAGCGGTTTTGGCAGGATACCACGACGCCTTAAAAGAGGCGAGAACATAAGGGCCTTGAAGAAGCTGGTTAGGGTTGTTGAAGAAATCCTGGATAACAGAAGGAGGGAGATGGCTGAGGATCCACCACTTGTCCCCCCGATAGTTGTTAAAAGCGAGATCGAACATCAGGTGCATGCCATAAAAAGTGTTTATTCCCCGACACCAGTTACAAGTCAACTTGATGGTGTCCGCGTTAAATTAAACTATGAACGCTACCATAAAGATATAGAAAATGTTAAAGTATATGATTATAAACTGAAGGATATTGCAGAGATAAAACCTTCGGTGATGTATGATTATATTCTCGTGAAACTTCTACCAGAAACCTCACTACTCTAGTGATATAAGTGAAAAGGATCATAGGAATCCTATTCTTTATACTAATATTAACCTTAGTTTATACTTTGTTGAATTTTTATGTTTTAGCGTCTATAGGCGCTGAGAATATATGGTTAACACTTTTTGTTTCCGCGGCTTTACCTATAGCTATAATAGGTGAACAGAAATTCCCATCTTTTTTTAGCAGGATGTTGTATGTTTTTTCCATGACATGGCTTGGGATCATCCTATTAATGTTTTGGACAACCTTGATTGTTGACTTTTTTAAGATCTTTGTATATATCCTCCCAAATATGGAGGGGGCGGCTTATCTAGTAGCTCTTTTTATAGGCCTTTTTTCGATTTTTAACAGTGCAAGAATTAAAATAAAGTACGTGGACATACCTTTAGAGGTTCCGTGTGAGGTTACACTGGTACAACTTTCGGATCTTCATATTGGGTCTATAAGGGGTGAAGGTTTCCTAGAAATGATAAAAGATAAGGTGAACAAACTAGAAGCGGATGCGGTTCTTATAACCGGAGATTTTGCTGATGGGAGCTCACCTATCGACAATTTTGTATTAAAACCTCTTGAAAAGATAAATGCACCTATATTTTTTGTTTCAGGAAACCATGATGTATATGCTGATAGAAAAAAGGTCTATCATCTATTAGAATCTGTGGGCGTGACAATACTAGATAATAGGTGTGTAGAGTTTAGGGGTTTGCAACTTGTAGGTGTGGGATATTATATGCAACGTGGGATCCTAGGAGTTTTATTGGAGCAGGTTGAGTTTAGGGGGGATCTTCCAACTATTCTACTTCATCATCTCCCTACTGAGTGGGATACCGCACAAAAGTGGGGTGTTGACATTCAATTGTCTGGTCACACGCATGGTGGACAGTTTTATCCGTTCAATTTTATTGTTAGGTGGATGTTCCCATACTTTTCAGGCCTTTATGAAAATTCAGGCAGTTACCTTTATGTATCGGCGGGTACGGGTACTTGGGGGCCTCCGATGCGTCTTGGATCATCTAATGAGATTGTGGTCTTTAGATTGAAACCATAATGTTTAAATACTAGTTTTGAATATATATTCAAAATATGCCGAGGCCGAGAAGACACAGAAGAATCCTAACAAAACCACCAATCACATGTTTCAAGCCGGACATAGGATCGGATAAACTAATAGAAGTGACATTAGATGAATTTGAAGCCATAAGACTCAAAGATTACCACAATATAAAGCAAAAAAAAGCTGCAGAGATAATGGGAATATCACAACCCACATTTCATCGTATAATAACATCAGCACGCTCAAAGATCGCGAAAGCCTTGGTCGAAGGCAAAGCAATAATCTTAAAAGGGGGCGATTATATCACAGACAAAAAAAGATACAAATGCCTAGACTGCCAATTTGAATGGATATCACCCAAAAAAGAATACAAAAAATGTCCAGACTGCGGATCAGAAAACATAACCATAATAGGAGAAGATATAATGCCTGGAAGACCTGGCATGCAAAGAGGAATAGGAAAAGGTATGAGAGCCGGCCCACCACGCGCCTGCAAATGCATCGAATGCGGATACGAAATACCCAAAACACCTGGAGTGCCATGCAGAAGCGAAAAATGTCCAAAATGTGGCGGAGTAATGTGCGCCACCGACTAAAGGAGGAACTAAAAAAAATGAAAATATGTATCCCCATATTAGAAGATAATGGGATGGACTCTAAAGTCTCAGAACATTTCGGAAAAAGTCCATTCCTCGCCTTTTATGACACTGAAACATCAAAACTTGAAATAATTAGAGTATCCGGGAAACATGGTGGAGGCCAGCAGACAATGGCGGAAATACTCCTAGATTCAGGCGCTGACATCCTTATATGTTCAAATATAGGACCAAGGGCCATGGATTTACTTAGAGGACGCGTATACGTTTTAACAGGGGCTGCTGGTGATCTAAAAGGAGTGCTCCAATCATTCAAGGAGAAAAGTTTATAATTAAAATTTGTAAAAGGAGAGTGTTTTTCAATTGGATCAGGAGCAAGCTCAAAAACTGGCTATCATGAAACAAGACATAGAAATAGCGAAAGCAATGTCCAATATAGAACATAAGATCGTGGTGATGAGTGGAAAAGGCGGAGTAGGTAAAACCACGGTCACAATCAAGCTTGCCGAAGCATTCAACCAAGAAGATTACAACGTATGCATACTAGACGCGGATCTACATGGTCCTAACGTTCCAAGGATAATGGATATTGAAAAGGCAGATATCACATTAACAGAGGACAAGAAGATAAAGCCCATCACCAAAGCAGGTATTAGCGTCGTGTCAATAGAATTCTTCCTACCATCAAAGGATAGTCCCATAATATGGAGAGGGCCGAAAAAGACAGGCGCAATAAGACAGTTACTCGCAGAGGTTGACTGGGATAATATTGACATTTTACTCGTTGACAACCCCCCAGGGACAGGTGACGAACCCCTCACAATTCTACAGTCAATACCCAATATTGACGGGGCTATTATCGTCACAACACCCCACATTATTTCGCTCCATGACGTGAAAAAGTGTATTAACATGGTTAAAAAATTGAAAATTCCTATCCTAGGGATAATCGAGAACATGTCATATGTCCAGTGCCCCAAGTGCGGAGAAAAGCTCTTCATTTTCGGCGAAAATGGTGGAAAACAGTTAACCAAAGAATTTAACCTCCCACTTTTGGCCAGAATCCCCTTCAATTTAAACATGGGAAAATCCGCCGAAACTCCACCTACACCAGAATCAGAGATATTCAAAAATATAATAAAAAAATGGAGGTTTATAGGATGAGAATAGCTGTACCATCCTCTGGAGATGATATTAAATCAGAAGCCAGTCGTGTTTTTGGCCGCGCAAGATCCTTTATCATAGCTGAATTAAAAGATGGGGAAATAGAATCCTTTAAGAGCGTTGCGAATCCGGCGGAGCTGGTATAAAAGCCGCTCAACTAATCGCAAATGAAAGAGTAGATGTTATAATATCCAATGCTATAGGTCCAAACGCCTTTGAACTTTTGAATAATCTGAACATAAAAGTTTACAAGTCAATTCAAGGATCTGTCGAGGAAAACCTGAAACTTTTCAGTCAAGGGAAACTCCAAGAAATAACATCCCCAGCCACTGCACGCGGGAGAAGAGGTCGCAGGATCCAATAAAGGTGATAAGTATAAGGCCATTAATGGTAGGCATAACCGGCGGAAAAGGGGGTACCGGAAAATCAACCATAGCATGTTCACTTGCACTTTCCCTTGCAAAAAAATTCAAAATATTACTTGTAGACGCGGATGTTGAATGCCCAGATGATCACATAATCCTATCAGTAAAACGGGAGAAAATAGGGGATGTTACGATTACCGTCCCCTCATTTGACCATTCCAAATGTCTTATGTGTGGTGAATGTTCTAGAGCGTGCAGAGAACATGCAATAGTCCATATCCATGATCATTATCCTATTTTTATCGAGGATAGATGTAACGGATGCGGCACCTGCATCTTAGCATGTCCAAATAAATCCATAAAGGCTGATAAAAAGGTTATAGGTTCATTGTACAAGGGCTCATTAAACAGAAGGTATCCTGAAGAGCTTCGAGGAAACTTCACCATCATTTCAGGTGAAATAAAGACGAATATTGCATCTATCGCGGGTGTGGTTGACGCTGCAATTGATGCGGCAATAAGTTCTCATAAACCAGACTTTATTATTATTGACACAGCAGCTGGTGTGCATTGTAATGTAATCCACGCTCTACTTGATACTCACATCGCATTTGCTGTTACAGAGCCAACACCCTTAGGGGCTCATGACCTCAGACTAATCATCAAATTATTGAAAAAGCTTGGCATAGATTCGCATATAATTCTTAACCGTTCAGGGATAGGTGATAATACTACCATATATCAAATATCTGAGAAATCAGAGATACCAATCGTGGCTGAAATACCCTATTCTGAAACTGTTCTCCGCGCTTATTCAAAGGGGGAGCCTTTTAAAGTCCCAGGCATAAATAACATCATAAACGTGGTTGAATCAGCAGGGTGTTAATAGTGAAGGAGATATGTGTTCTCTCAGGGAAAGGTGGCGCGGGAAAGACCAGTATAGTCGCTTCAATCGCTATTTTACTTGCCAATAGGAGTATCGTTGCATGCGATTGTGACGTGGATGCGCCGAACCTCGCACTTCTTCTCGGCAACCCTAATAAAATTTATTGTGAAAGGATAAGCGCCTCAGAAAAGGCCTTTGTTTTATCCAGCCGTTGCAGATCCTGTAAAAAATGTTTAAATACTTGTAGATTCAATGCTATCAGCTGGGATGATGAAATTTCAAAACCAGATATTAAAAGATTTCTCTGTGAAGGGTGTGGGGCATGTGCATACACATGTCCTTCTAATGCTATAGAAATCCACCCAACAGATACGGGTAAAGTATGTCTATCAGAATCAGATCATGGTTTTAGTATCGTGACTGGCCAATTAAAGCTTGGAGAAACTGGATCAGGCAAAATCGTTGATGCTGTGAGGAGAAAAGCCTCGGAAGTTGGTAGGGTGGAAGATGCTGAACTTATACTTTTAGATTCTGCCGCTGGCATAGGATGTCCAGTAATATCATCAATCAAGGCAACAGACCATGTTATCATAATAGCAGAAGCTAATATGGTAGCATTAAACGATTTTAGAAGGACACTTCAACTTGTCAGACACTTTAAAATCCCACATAGTATAATAATCAATAAATGGGACATTAACAAGGATGTTAGTAAAAAGATTGAAAGCTTCGCTCAAGAATCGGACATTCCAGTACTCGGTAAAATACCATATACCATCACTTTTATAGAGGCATTGGCTAATTTAACACCTGCAGTCTTATATGATCCTAGATTAGAAAAAACATTTGAAATTATACTTAATAATCTTTGGGGGGGTCATATGAAATCACTTAAAGAGGGTGAGAAAGTTGCCAGATATTCTACTTATGCAAACATAGCCCTAACATTAATGAAGGGTATTGTCGGACTCTTATCAGGCAGTCTAGCATTAATAGCCGATGCTATCCATTCACTTGTAGATATATTCGCCTCTGTAACTGTTTACATAGGATTGAAACTTTCGCAGAAAAAACCTGACGAATTATTTCCCTATGGTTATTATAGGATTGAAACTTTCGCATCACTGATCATCTCAGTAATAATCATAATAACTGGCTTTGAAATTGGCATGGAATCATTCTCATACATACTACACCCATCAAAGATTATGTTACCATCTCTAGCTTTACTTATAACTTTAATATCGGTTTTTATATCCTATTTTTTCGCTGTTTACAAGGAGAAGATAGGAAGGAAGATAAAATCACAGGCGCTCGTAAATGATGGAAGGCACAGTCTCCTAGATGTGGTATCATCTATGATAGTATTCTTTGGCATACTCTTCGAATACCTTGGCTTGAGAGGATTTCAAGGTTTCGCAGGGATCCTGATAGCGATTTTAATCATCTATTTAGGGTTAAAGTTCGCCAGGTATGACATACTCGTTTTACTTGACGCTTGTATTGACCAGAAATCACTTCAAACCCTGGAAAAAACGGTACTCGGGGTCAAGGGTGTGGAAGGAATCCATGATGTTAGGGTTAGAAGATCGGGGCCTTATTTGTTCGCGGAACTTCATCTCGAACTCGAGAGAGGAACATCCCTTAAAGAAATAGAGAATATAATTTCAGAGATAAACAATAAAGTCAAAGAGAAGATCCCATCAATGGATCATATCATAATACAACCAGAGACCCCACCCAAAGATTATATGTTAATCGCAGCACCATTAAAAGATAATAAAGGCTTAGATTCGACTATCAGCCCACATTTTGGAAAAGCAGACTATTTCATAATAGCATCAGTAAAAGATGATAGGATCCAAGATTCTAAGATAATAGAAAATCCTGCGAGGGAATTGGAAAAGAAGAGGGGTATAAAAGCCGCGGAACTACTAAAAGATGAAGGAATCGATGTACTTATAGTCGATCATCTGTCAGAGGGTCCATCATATGTCCTCTCTCAGCACATACTTGGCACAGCAAAACCAAAAGGGAGCTCACTAGAAGATATTATATTAAATGCTTATAGAAAATTCAGATAAGACCTTTAATCATAGCCGTTACAGTCCTGATATGATCCTCTTGGGATTTAACCTCTTCAACAATAGACTTAAATAGTTTATCTGTCATTGGAACTGGAATACTCCTAAATACATAAGAATCTAGGAGGAACTTGAAGGCTCTTTCTGCCGCTAGACTTTCAAACCTCTTATCATTGGAATCCATGTAAAGTGGATTTTCGTGGAGTGGAAGTTTTTTCACTTCCTCTGCGAGGACAGTTCCTGGTATGGGTTCGGCTATGCTTACAAAGTAATCGTCGAGCATGAGTTCATCTGCAAGTTCAAGGGTAACCTGGAAGTCCTCATCTTCTTCTCCGGGATATCCTACTATAAAGGATCCTGCAACTTTCACTCCATGGTTTCTTGCCATTTCAACGGCCTCGAATATGTCATCAACGCTTATACCTTTTTTCATTTTTTTCAGGATCCTGGGGCTTCCTGATTCAATTCCATAGTATATCCAGCCGTTGGTGTAGCGTGCTATGGCTTCTAGTATGTTATCGGTTACAAGGTCTACTCTTATATCAGGGATTGTTAGGTGCATGGGTCCTGTGATTTCGCTAACTTTTTTTAGGAGTTCTATAAAAGCCTCTTCATTTATGTTTTTAAATTTCCTGCTGCCATAGAGGGTTCCTGTGCCGCCGCTTATGGCTATTCTCTTCGCACCCTTTCCTTTGAACGCTTTAACTTCTTTGATTATGTTTTCTATGCTTCTGTTTCTGATTTTTCTGCCGAAGAAGCAGGGGACTTGACAAAATGTGCAGTTCCCAACACATCCTCGGTGTGTTTCAATATAAACATTAGCCCCTCTTATATTCTCCTTTGATATGTCAGGAGGTATCAGGGGTAACGGGTGTTCAATAGAATCCCCTCGACTAGAAGATGTGACTACTATTTCATCGTCTTCTTTGAATGCTACTCCTGGAATGGATGTTTTTTTCCTTTTTCCGTGGACGTATTCCATTATCCTGTCTATTTTGTCTTCTGCTTCGCCTTTCACTATAAGGTCTACGTCGAGGTATTTGAATATTAGTTGTGGGTCTGTGGTTACTGGGCCTCCAAGGATTTTGAAGGCTTTTATTTGGTTGATTTCCTTTTTGTATTTGATGAGGTGGATTGTTGAATGTAAACTTATAAAGACAATATCTGCTTGGAGGTTATTGAAGCCTTTTTTTAGTGTTACATTGTATCCTAGGTCTTTTAGGATCCCTGCGACTATCATTGAACCGTAATTGTAGAATTCGGGTGTTATTACGGCTATTTTCATCTGCGGACCCCGAAGAAGTTTATGGCTTGTATGAGCTCGTAGAATCCCTCCATTTCTTTTTCGATAACATCATATTTGTTGAGGGTGCCGCTCATTTCACCGTCTACTGTTAATTTGTCGGGGCCTCTTGCTATTATCCTGTCTGTCCCGTCTCTTGTTAGGATCTTTTCGGCTTCTTTGTCATGTACGAATGCTCTTCCTGGTATTATTACTGTCTCTTTGAGTTGTGAGAGGTCTACTTTTTCCAAGTCTTTTCTTGTTATTAGGCAGGCTATGTCTTTTTCTGTCGCGTAAACGTTGACGAGGTCTTGGGCTCCAAGGTTTTTTATTATTTTCTCGATGTATGGGGCGGCTATCTTCCCTGTGAGTATTGTGGCTTCTGCTTTTATCTCTGGGAGTATCTCCAAGTATTTTTTGCTGTTGTCGTCTGCGAGGGCGAATGGTGTATTGTTCTTGGGGTCACAGACTGGTGTGCCGGTTACTCTTAGGTTGAATTCTTTGTCGATTTTTCTTACGAGTTTTTCAAATTCTTCTACTGGATGTGGTTCTGTTCCTTTGAGTATTGGGTCGTTGCCTAGTATGATTCCCTGGTTTTCGTAGTTGGCGAATCTCATCATTATAAGGGCTTTTGCTCCCCATTCTTCTAGTTTGGTGCATGTTTCTAGCAGTTCATTTCCATCATTTACACCGGGTATTATGACTGCTGCTGCGTGGACTTCTGTTGTTTCGCAGAATATCTTTAGGGCTTCTAGGGATGCTCCTGGTTTTTTGTCGCGCATCCATTCCCTTCTAAGTTGTGGATTACATGAAAAGACGGTGAATGTGACTTCTTCCACCCCGTTGTTGATTAGTTTTGTGGCGATTTTTGGATCGTCTATGCCTTTTCCACTCGTATAACCTAGGTGTATTGGTATTCCAAGGCTTTTAAGGCCACTTGTCAGTTCTTCGAGGTGTGGATAGCAGCTCACGTCCCCGCCACCACTTATATTAATTTTTAGGTTCTTGTCTTGGGGTTGTGTCATCATGAGAGTTGTCTGTACATTGCTTAGGACGAAGAATGGTGGTAGGAATTCGCTTTTGCGTTCGGCAACTTCAATTGTACATGTTTCACATCCTATCCGGTTTGGCGGGCAATTCCTACAACCTAGTGGTGGGAAATCTTTAACACCTTTAAAATAGCAGTATTTGCAGTATCCTCTGCAGTCTATTC
>LDZQ01000467.1_pt1 | contig 16588 bp, 15 predicted proteins | sample 615361 | NCBI WGS metagenome assembly LDZQ01 (sample SAMN03408297, study PRJNA278302) | terrestrial metagenome | isolation source: oil reservoir sample I2 | place: USA: Alaska, North Slope, Ivishak formation | collected 2013 | reverse complement strand
GTCATTCAGGCTGCAAAAATAGGGGATTTTATTTGTACTACGCATGTGTTTAGAGAGATAAAAAAAGCCTATCCTGAGTCTCGTTTAACTGTAATGGTTAATCCTATGGTAAAAGAACTTGCAGAAAATAATCCTTACATCGATGAAGTTGTTTTTTTTTCACCCAAGGACTATAAAGGGTTTTTAGGTAAGATCAAACTTGCCAATTATATAAAAAAAGGAGGATATGATTTAGGTATAGCACTTAATCCAAACCTACCTTTTACCATAGGTCTTTTATGGGGGTTGGTTCCTACAAGGATTTCTATATTGCCTAATTTTTGCGGGTTAACCTTTCGCCTTGCCTCTAAATTTTATACCTATTTAGAACCGCATGTTTCAGGTCAGCTGGTGGTTGAAACCTATTTAAAACTTTTAGGAAAGATAGGAATCCAAAGCAACAACCTTTCTAAAGAAGTTTATAAAACTTCAGATGCAGACAAAAAAGTAACAGAAGTCTTACAAGGTATAACCAAACCACTTGTTGGAATATCAGTTAGTAGTGGAAATAAACTTAAGGAGTTAGAAAACGAAAAAATCGCAGAAGTTATAAATAAAATTTTACAAGAAAAAGATTGTTATATCGTTCTGATCGGATCCTCTCAAGATAAACTTAAGGCACAAGAGGTATTAAAACTGGTTAAAAATAAAGAAAAAGTTTTAGATTTGACAGGAAGATTTAGTTTAGGAGAACTACCAGCCCTACTTGAAAGACTTTCTGTCTTTATAGGAGTTGATACAGGAATAACCTACATGGCAGATGCTTTAAAAATTCCTATTGTTTACATCCCGGGACCCATAGACATCTCTGAGCAACATCCTACAGAGAGTAGAATATTTTGGGTTAGGGAAAACCTCAGTTGCGCACCTTGTAGTTTTGTTTTTAAAACCGTTAGCTTTTGTAAAAACAACATAAGAACCTGTGTTAAATTGATAGACCCCGAAAAAATCGTAGCCGGAGTTAAAAAATTTTTAGAAACTTCTAAAGAAAATTGAATAAAATATTAAACATGTATGTTTCAAAGATCTCTGATTTTGAAGTTGTTGATGCACATTTGCCGTTTTTTTATAAAATTTTCGACCCTAATTTGTTAAGACTCAACCTCCCTGCTCCTTTTTTTGAACGAGAAAAACGCTACAGACAAATCAAAGGTTATGAGGTAAACGGACAGAAATTTTATATCAAAATCTATACTGCCCACTTTGAGGAGGCAGAGGCTGAGTGGGAAAATCTTTTAAAACTAAAAACTTTAGGGTTTTCTGTCCCTGAACCTTTTTTCAGGCACAAATCTTTCGATAAGGTTAAAATAGCAACCTTTGCCCTAAAAGGAGTCCCCCTTTCAAGTTTAATACCAAAGAGCCAACAAAACCAAGAAAATTTACTCTACAGACTTGCAGAGCTGATTTCAAGAATGCATTTAAAAAATTTTTTTCATCAAGATTGTTATCTAAACCATTTTTTCTGGGATGAACATAGCCAAAACTTAGGGTTTTTAGACGTATCAAGGGTTATCAAAGATCCCAAAATTCCCCTAAGTTATCAAATTAAGGATTTAGGCCAGCTTGGCTATTCTTTTGAGGAGTATTTTGGAAATAGCGGACCGATCCTATTTGAGAAGTTCCTATCTTATTATTTAGGTCTGGTTAACCAGTCTTCTAAAGGGTTGCTAAAATTTTTAGTAAAACTCAAGGTCTGGTTAATCAGAAGAAGAACACTCAAAGCCAAAAAAAGAGGAAAAAAACTATAATTTTAATTTCTTGAAATTAAGCTAAAATAGCGGGTATGAAAGACAGGATTGATAAAATCGGGATAGTAGTTTTACTCGTTGGATTTGTCCTCAGACCCTTCGAGTTCTGGTCGATAGAGCTTATTTCTCGCGATTCTCCCCTTTATCTTTATCAGGCGATGGTCCTTGCTACAGGCAATCTCAATCTTTTAGACCTTTGTGGCCTTTCTTCAAGGATCAAAGAAATTAACCTCTTTTCAGTTGCGATCGTTCCGTTTTATTATCTTTTTAGAGATTGGGAAGTTGCAGGAAAGTTGGTTTCTTTTGTCTCAAGCTCTCTTTCTTTGGTTTTGCTTTATTCAATCATGAGAAGAGTTTTTAAAGCTCCTATCCTTTATTTAGTTTTATTAGCCTATAGCTTTAATCCAACCTTGATAAAAGAGTCTGCAGAGGTGATGAGGGAGTCTTTTTTTACCTTTTTAGTCCTTTTGGGAGTCTGGTTTTTTATAAAAGGTTATCAGGAGTCAAGCAAAAAAAAGGTTATTCTTTTTGTGTTAGCCAATCTTTTCTGGGTTTTATCTTCTTGGGTAAGGATTGAAGGAGTATTTCTCATAGGGTTAACTTTCTTGTACCTTCTTTTCTGTTTTATCTTTGGAAAAGACAAAAAATCAGCCTTAAACACCTTGGTTAGCTTTTCTATAATACCTTTTATCCTTCTTTTAGTGGGTATAGGTTATGTAAGTTTTTATAAAGGGTTTTTTTTGGTTGAATTAAAGGGCAAGCTTTCTTGCTTAAACCCCTTTGAACAGCCCTTCGCAAAAGAGTTAAAAAACTTCAGGTATTTAGACATTCCTATGCCTTCTCCTTATTTCTGGGACATTTTAAAACAGAACCTTTGGCTGATTGCCTTTGGAACCACTTTTTTTTATAAGTTTATCCCTGCTCTACACTTCCCTATCTTTCTTTTATTTTTAGCAGGGTTTAAAAACTTAAGAAGTTTTCTTAAGGAAAACCCTTTAACTACCTACTTTTTGGTAGTTTCAGTGGGATATTTTGTGGGACTCTGGTATTTTACCTTTGCTAAATGGTATATGGAAAAAAGATATATGTTGCCCCTTCTCTATTTTGTAAGCCCTATCGTGGGATTAGGGATTCTTAACGTTAAAGCCTTTTTAGAACGGAGATTTAGGCTTTCTTCTACCAAGATTATAGGACTTCTTATGGCCTATATCATAATTTTTTCAGGTATTAAGGTGTTTCAGCCAGAAAGGGTAGATAAATTAGGGATTAAACAGGTAGCCTTAGATATAGCAAGGTCTCTTCCAGAGGAAGAACTAAAGGTTTGCTCGGAAAAAGCCTGTAAAAATTTAGTTTTTACCAGAGAAGGAAGAATTCTTTTCTATGTTTCAAACTACAAAAAAGTTCCTCTGTGTCCCGCAATCGAATGGCGAGATTTTTATGTTAAACTTGGGAAAAAACCTGTGGATGAGGTGGTAAACTACATCACTTCTAAAGGATATAAATTTGCTATCCTGGAACGAGAGATATTTAAAGAAAACACCTTTGTTTTAAAACAACGGTTAGAATCCTCAGGTATCAAAGTTTATGTTTTATAGCGTTTTTGGATGAAAAAAATCATTCTTTTAAGGCCAAAAATAGGTTTTGGAATCGGAGGGGCTGAGGCCCACGCAGCAAACGTAGCCTTAAAGCTTTTAGAACGAGGGTTTAAGGTAGGACTAATTGCCCATACCATATCTTTCCCAGAAGAGATCCTAAAAAATTTGGAGCTATATCAGGTAAAATGGAAAGGCTTTGGGTCAGTACCCAAACATCTTTTTTTTATCTATCAAGCCAAAAAAATCCTTGCCAATCTTTCTTCTTATAAACTCATAAGCTTTTTTCGCTATCCCTATCCTTCTGACCTCTTTATCCTTTGCGACCCTTTGATAGCCTTTTTACAGCAACAAAAAGCTTCAATTTTTAGACGTTTTAGCCTTAGATATAAAATCCTTCTAACCCTTGAAAAAAAAGCACTTATTAACGCAAAAAAGGTGGTTTCTCTTTTTTGTCTTGGCAAAGAGTTGATCAAACAGTTTTATCCAGAGGTCTACAGTAAAACTGTAGTTTGTCATAGGGGAATGGATTTTAAAAGATTTAACCCATCTTTGAAAAAGCTAAAAACAATTTATAGAAAAGAAAAAGGCTTTGACGAAAAAGATTTTTTGCTTCTTTTTGTGGGGTATGATGCCAAAAGGAAAGGGCTTTCTCTTTTGATGGAGGTTTTACCAGAGCTTCCCGAAAGGGTTAAGTTACTTGTTGTGGGGAGAGAAGGAGTCTCAACCAGAAGGGTGCGTTTTTTAGGTAAAATTCAAGAAGTAGAAAAATACTATGGTATGGCAGATCTTTTTGTTCTTCCTACGAGGTATGACCCTGGAGCCATGGCAACGCTTGAAGCTTTAGCTACGGGAACTCCTGTGGTTACCACTTTTTATGATGGGACAAGTGAGTTTGTTAAGGAGGGACTTAATGGATTTGTGGTAAACCGAACAAAAGAAGACTTAAAGCAGGCAATTTTAAAGGCCTTGAGCCTTAGGTTTGATCCAGAAAGGATTTCGCAAACTGTAAGTCATCTAACCTGGGATAGTTATGTGGACTGCCTTATTTCCCAACTGGAATAGTTTTAGGTTTTACTTTTTTTCTGAAGAAGCTAAAGAGGTTTTTAATCAGCTTAAAACAGCCCCCTTTTTGGCTAAACCTAATAAAATTACTCCGTCTCATCTAAACTTTTTGATATCTTTGGAATCTTCCGGAAAAATAGACTTTTTTCTTAAGGCGTTTATCCCCAGGTTTTTTAAAAAAAACAGGGTAAAAAGTTATTTAGAGGTAGTAAAATCCTTTAAAAAATTAGAGGTCCCTATAGTCGAACCGTTGTTTTTGTTTTGGAAAAGTCCTCAGGTTGCGTTTCTTAAAAAAGAGACCTTTTACGGAGGAATTGTTTTCCCCTACCTTCCAAAAGGCTTTTTAGGTTTTAAGGACTTCTTAGGAAGAGAAGGACTTTTAGAAGATTTGGTCAGGTTTTTGTTTGGTCTTCATCAAAAGGGTGTTTTTATAAAAGATACTAAGTTTAATAATTTCTATCATACAAATGAGGAAGGGTTTAAGATTTTTGACCTTGACGGGGTAAGGGTGTATAAAACCCCACTCGATAAAAAGCTCCGTCTAAAAGACCTATCAGCCCTTGCTATGACTTTAGAATGGAATGGTATGAAAGAGGCAACAAAACGCATTTGGGAGGTTTATGCAAGCCTTTATTCAGGGTTAATCCCAAAAGACTTTTGGTTTTTTAGTAAACAGGTAGAAAAAAGAAGAAAAAAAAGAGAAAAACATTTTGCCCTAACCCGCAGAGAAGTTTAACCCCAGGGTTAGATCAAAATACCTTGTCTGTCTACTGCTTCATTAATGCTGCTTCGTTAAAACCTTTTTCACTTCCTAAGACACACTTGAACTCTCCATCATCCTCTGCTAAAAGTGTATTAGCCAAAAACTCTTTCTTACCCCTACTGTCAGCCAAATAAACACACCTACTTCACCTTGTTTTTCAAGTATCCCAAAAAATTATCAAAAAATTACAAAATTTTACAAAAATCTACAGTTAAGCCATCTTTAAATCTTCAAAAAATCAAAACATTTTTCTGGCATTAAATTTGAATATCTACTATAAGACCATCGATTGAAGAGTTCAAAGGAGATGAGGATGTTTAAGTTTTTAGTTAGCTGGAGAATGGGTAAAGATTTAAACAAAAATGGGAAAAAGCCTTACAACAATCATTTTATGAAAGAGATAATAAGAAACGCCTTAAACCTTGTGGAACTTGCGCCTTTAATCAATAAAGAATCAGAAATTCTTAATGAAGTTACCAAAGAACTTAACCTTGAGATTAAAAGCATTAAAAAGGAAGTTAACTCTTTAAAAGAAACAGCCAGCCAAATTTCTTTTTCCTCTATGGAAAACTTAAAAAGGGTGGGTATAGTTAATGAAAACGTGGAACACATAAAAAGAAGTTTTAAAGATACAGAACAGAGCATGCTTTTTGTTAAAAAAGCTGTAGATGAGCTTGTTGAGGCCACTAAAGAAATATATAATACCGTTGAGATTATATCCACTCTTACCAAAACCATAAACAAGATTGCTGATAAAACCAAAATTTTAGCTCTAAATGCTTCTATAGAAGCTGTAAGAGCAGGACAAAATGGTAAGGGATTTGCGGTAATAGCTCAAGAGGTGAGAGAGTTAGCCCAGGCAACCACAGAAGCTACCAAAGATGTTACCATAAAAGCAAAAGAAGTTTTTGGCACCATAGAAAAAATAAAAGAAAAAATGTGCGCCATAGACCATCAAGTTCAAAGAACCTACAACCTTGTTTGTTTAAACCGAGAAAAGTTAGAAGAAATTAATCAACCTATTAAAGAATTAAATCTTAATGCAGAAAGTCTAAGTGAAGTTTCAGCTAACCTTGACGGAACCACAGCTACTCTTTCTAATACCATCTCCAAACTCTCTGAGCTTATCGAAAAAACCACTCATTCGTCTTCAACATTAAAAACCTATTCAGAAAGGCTACACTCCTTATCAGAAGAGCAAATTTTAACAGTTGGAAAGGCCAGGGTTGACCTCTACGACTATGCAAAAGAAATAATTCAAGAAGCTGCTTCTTCGTTTGAGCTAAGGTCTATGCATAGACCTACCATGGAAAACTATCTAAAGAGATTGATACAACAACATGAAATATTTGAACTTCTTTACATCACAAACGACCAGGGCATCCAGATTACAGACAACATTGCTCGTTGGGATTTCAGAGCAGCCTATGGTTCAACAGGATATGGAGAAAACTGGTCAAGTAGACCATGGTTTATAAACGTAAAGGAAAGCCTTGATACCTATATTTCAGATATCTATGTCTCCTTAGCCACCAATTCTTATTGTCTTACCATTTCCTGTCCTATCTTCGACGATAAACACAGACTGATAGGGGTGCTTGGTGCAGATTTAGATCTAAAGAAGGTTATAGAAGGTGATAGATCATTAACTCAAAAAATAAATGGCCTGGATAAAGTTGATACAAAAACCCTCTCTTAAAGATGTCTAACTAATATCCATTTTGAGCTTCTAAAATAGATTTCTATCTCCAGTTTTACCCATAACTACTAAAAGGACCCATCCCTTTTTTACACTCACCCCCTTTTAAACCTTGACTTTTTGTGAAAATTGATTATTTATTATAACAAATAATGTTATTTAACGTTAACTATGATAACATTAGAAAGTTTTCTTAAAGAATCATTTCCTACAATTTATCACATTTCTGTTACTGGAAAATGCAACGCAAGCTGTGAAGGCTGTTTAAACGGGTTAATCTATGGTGAAAGGAGGGCTTTTGCCTCTTCTTGGGAGGAAGATCCAGAAAAAACCTTTCAGGCGATAAACTGGCTATTAGATCAAACAAACGGAAATCCTGTCTTTATAGCCTTTTATGGAGGAGAACCTCTTCTTGTTTTTGAAAAAGTCCAAGATATTTTTTACAGAATAAAAAATTATTATCCACAGAAAAACCTAAAGTTTTTTCTTTACACTAACGGAAATCTCCTTAGAAAAGCTGTAGAAAAGGACCCAGAGTTTTTCAGCCAGTTAGAATTATTGATCATCTCTATCGATGGAACAAAAGTTCAGCACGAAAGGGTAAGGAAAGGGACCTCATTAGACCAGATTGAAGCAAGTTTGGAGTTTTTAAAATCTCACTGCCCCACAAAAGTCCTTATGTGGTCTACCTTAAGAGAAGAAATGAGCTTTAGAGACTGCTTAGAGGAGTTTTTTAACCTTTATCAAAGGGGGCTGGTTGACTTTTTCTTTTGGCATTTGATAGAAAAAGATTGTCCTATAAGAGATTTCTCTAGTTTTAGAGAAGGTTACTTAAAAGACCTGACTTATCTTTTTGAAAGATTTGTAGCTGGGCTTTTTCAAGGAAAAATTCTTCCAGTACTTCCGTTAGCTGAGCTTTTCTTTTTTTTATTAAAAGGAATTAGAAGGGGGCAAACTGGGTGTGGAGTAGAAAAAATGAGAAGTTTTGATGTTCTTGCGGGGAAAATTCTCCCGTGCGTAGACATGGGAGAAGAATTGATTTTAGCTGATTTTCGCAAAGATGAATTTAAAAATCTCGATTTATCAAAATTGCAGGACAAACTTTTATCCTTAGTTTCTTATAAGGACTGGTTAGGCTGTAACATCTGTAAGGCAGAGTTCTTCTGTGGAGGGAGATGCCCTGTACTTATTAAAACCTCACCTGAAAGAGCGATGCAATACTGTGTTCTTATTAAAGATCTGGTTAGTCTGGCCCAAACCTTTTTACCTGAAGTCAAAAAAGCCCTAAAGGCCCACAACCTCTCAGAAGAAAACCTTTATTATCCCTATGGCTACCTTAACCTTCTTACAGACGTAATCCCTTAACATTAGAATATCTTCTGTTCACCTCAATCAGTTAGCCAAGCTGTGTTAGATCAGAAATATATGTCCTTGAAATGTTGGTTAGTTAGATCATTTTTCTGTCCCTGAAAAAGATTTCCCCTTCATTTTACCTCCGAATAATTGGGTAAGCAATTCATCAAGTTTCCTTTTTAATTCTACCAGGTAGAACTTATTATAATGTTCCTTTAAAGCTTCTCTTACTTCCTCGGGCACTAATGAACTCTCCATGATTCTCTGGTAAGGGCTCTTTCCTACCTCATAAATCTGGTTCACCAAATTAACTTCATCCTCGGTATCATACCTCCAATACCCTACAAGCTTCCTAACCTTATCCCCTCCTCTTTCCTCCCTATGCGCATTATACCCTAACTCCACTTGAGCATACTTTCCAAAATCAGCTAAAATCGAAACTTTATGATAGATGAAGGCTTGAACTTTATATTTTCTCTTAAGACTTGAGTTCTCAAATTTCCTAAGGATTCTTTTTAGAGTTCCAAGGGAAATAGTTTTAGTTTTGTTAATAACATTAGTAAAATAATATTTTAAAAGTCCTTCTTTGAGTAAGAAGTCAATGGTGAGAAGGAGAACAGGATGAAGTCTTTCGGAAAAGGGACAAAGAAGGATTTCCCAGTAAATTTTAATGAGTTCTTGGTGGAGGATTATGGTATTTGGAAGCGTTTTTAGCGGTTTCTCTTGAGAGTTGAGTGAGGTTGCAAAATTGTGATAGAATTTAAAACTTTAACTTTTTTGATTTAGCTTGGTTGTATTGAGAGGCTAATTTTTCAACTAACTTTTCCTCCCTGTGCCTTAAAATTTTAGGTATCAGGGAGGAAATTTTAATTTCAGGGGCAGATTTTTGGTCTAACAACCCTTATTTCAAGGACATTTTTATGATCTAATGCGAACACTTGACATTTTAGATTTGAGTAAGTATTATTTAAATTAATTGAATTTGAAAATCAAATAAGCTAAATGGAGTTTGTTTCATGTTAGAAGAGGTGGAAAGTTTTCGTAGGTTCATCAAGTCTAAGGGATTAAAATATACTCCAGAGAGAGAAGAGATATTTAAAGAAGTGTTAAGTTGTTCGGGTCATTTTGATGTGGAAGATATCTATCTTAGTTTAAAGAATAAAGGGCATAAAATTTCTAAGGCCTCAGTTTACAGAACCATTCCTCTTTTGATAGAAGGGGGTTATATTCAAGAAGTTTACAGACAAAGTGGTCGTTCTTATTATGAAGTAACCTTGAAAAAAAAGCCTCATTTACATTTTATCTGTATAAAGTGTAACCAGGTAGAAGAGCTGGTAGAAAATAAATTGGAGGAGCTTTTACAAAAGGAAATGAAAAAGATTTCTTTTTCCCCTCTGACCTACCATCTTGAAATTTTCGGGGTATGTAGTCGTTGTAGGTATAAGGAATAGAGGAGGGATTTTTTTCTTATGTTATTGGTAGAGGCTAAATGTGGTGATAAGGTAAAGATAGAGGATTTTTTAGGAGAAGATGCTATAATAAAAAAAATTGAGGCAATGGGATTAAGAAAAGGAGATGTGTTTGAGGTGTTAAGGGTCTGGGGGAGGAATTTTTTACTTAAAAACGATACGTCCAGAGTGGTTATAAGTTTTGACATAGCTAAGAATATAGTGGTAGATCTTTTAGGTAAAGTAGTTAAGCCCGAATGTGAATGTAAGCCTTGTAAGAAAAAAAGACATAGGTGGGGTTGGTTTTGATGGAAAAACGTCAATTTACCCGCATTCCAATTCCAATAGATGTGGAGTTTCTGGTAGGAAACAGAAGTTACACAGCAAAGATTAAAGACATAAGTTATGGAGGAGTATTCTTAGAAAGTGATTTTTGGCCTGAACTGAATCAAGAAGTAGTATTGGTATTGTTTTTAAGCCCTGAAGTAAAAATTTTTATCAAAGGAATAGTTGTTAGGACAGTTCCAGGGCAAGGTTTTGGTATAAAGTTTACTTATATTTCTCCAGAAAGTTTCGAGCATCTTAAAAATTTGATTTATTACAATCTTCCTTCTGAAGATAAAGCGTTTAAGGAACTAAGAAGGTTTTTAGGGAAAGCTCATCCTTTAGTGCAGAGTGTCATTGAAATCTGTATAAAAGCCAAGAGGGATGCTCTTTTAGAATTTATTTTGGAAAGGGCCTTTCTTTATTCTCCAGATAAGCCTTTTGTTTTAGCAAGCGGAAAAGAAAGTCCTTATTATTTAGACTGCAGGAAGGTTACCCTTTATTCTAAGAGCTTTGAGTTAATAGGGGGTGCCTTTTGGCAAGAAATAAGGTTTCTTGGAGTTGATGGAGTTGCAGGTATGAGTATAGGGGCTGACCCTATAGTTTGTGCCATCCTCTCTAAGGCACAGGAAGAAGACTATCCTTTAGAAGGGCTTTTGATCAGGAAGGAACCTAAAAAATATGGAACCTCTAAACAAATAGAGGGAAATGTTTCGCCTGGTATGGAGGTTGTTTTGGTAGAAGATGTGGTTACTACCGGAGGGTCTGTAATAAAGGCTATAGAGGTCTTGGAAAGGGAAGGTATCAAGATAGTAAAGGTTATGGCGTTGGTTGACCGAGAAGAAGGGGGTAAAGAAAGGATACAAGAAAGAGGATATGAATTTATGTCGATTTTTACCTTCTCTGAAATCACTAAGGCTTATGAAAGAAAAATGCAGGGGGGAAATTTATGAAGATAAAATCCTTATTAGGATTTTTTTTAATTTGGGTGGTGCTTTTAGGTTTTTATGGTTGTAAAGGAGGAGGGGAAAAGCCTTCTAAGCCCTCTAAATTCATTAACGGAGCAGGGGCAAGTTTCCCTTACATTCTTTATGCTAACTGGGCGAACGAATACTATAAGCTTACGGGCGTAAAAATAAATTATCAGTCTATAGGTTCTGGAGGGGGTATAAGACAGATTATCGAAAAAACCGTTGATTTTGGCGCTACTGACAAGCCTTTAACTCCTAAAGAGGTGGAAGAAAACAAACTTATTCAATTTCCTACGGTTATTGGAGGGGTGGTTCCAGTAGTGAATATTCCGGATATTAAAGAAAAAAGTCTGGTTTTAGATGGAAAGACTTTATGCTATATCTTTTTAGGTAAGATTAAAAAGTTTAACGATCCAGAGATAAAGAAACTTAACCCTGATTTGGTTTTGCCAGATAAAGAAATTTTAGTGGTTTATAGGGCTGATGGGTCAGGTACTACAGCCATATTTACCCATTATCTTTCTCAGGTATGTACTGAATGGAAGAAGGAGGTAGGTACAGGCACTTCTGTAAGCTGGAAAACGGGAGTAGGTGCTAAAGGAAATGAAGGAGTTTCTAACTATGTAAAAAAGACCCCTTATACGATTGGATACATAGAGTATGCTTATGCTCTACAGAATAAACTTTCTATGGTAAGTTTAAAAAATGCCTCAGGGGCTGTAGTTGCCCCTTCTGAAGAATCCTTTAAAGAAGCGGCTAAGTCTGCAGACTTAGACCCAAAGAAACATTTTTATGCTTGGATTACCAATGCACCCGGAGAAAAAGCCTGGCCTATTACAGGATTAACCTATATCCTTTTATCTAAAGATAAAGAAGAGGTTAATAAGGAGGTGGTTAAATTCTTTGAGTGGGCCTTTAAACAGGGCGATGCTATAGCAGTGAGGCTTGCTTATGTTCCTCTTCCAGAAGAAATAAAAACTAAAATTTATAAATACTGGGAGGAAAACAGGGTAAAACCATAAAATTTTGATTTTATGTTCTGGTTTCTTTTAATTTTTTTTACTGTATTTTCTCTGATCTATCTCTATCTTTATCTTACTAAGATTAGGCCTTTAGTTAAAAGGCGTAATCTCCGTAAATTTATTGTTACTGTTTTTATACTCCTTGTATTTTCTCCTGTTTTTATAAGGTATACTGACCAACATTTACCTCCTCTATTTTCAAAGTGGTTGGCTTTTTTAGTGCTTATATGGATCGGTTTTGTGCTTTATCTTTGCGTTTTTTGTGTAGTTTTTGACTTAATAAAGCTCGTTTTTCGCTGGAAAACCCTTACTTCAAAAAAGATTTTGTTAGGTGCCGTTTTCTTAGCCGTTGGTTTTTCTGTGTATAGTTATTATGAAACCCTTGGTTTAGAGGTGATACGACTTCAGATAAGGACTGATAAGCTTCCTCCTCAAGTAAGTCGGGTTAAGATCATGCAGATCTCTGACCTTCATTTAGGGCCTGTTTTAGGTCAAGAAAAGATTGAACTAGTTAAAAAAGTCTGGGAAAAGGAAAAACCGGATTTGATAGTAAATACTGGAGACCTGGTTGATGGAAACATGAGAAAAAAAGACCATCTGGCAGAAGAACTTGCTAAAATCACCGCACCTCTTGGGAAATATGCGGTGATGGGAAATCATGAATACTACAGAGGCTGGAAACAGGCTTTAGAGTTTATAGAAAAGTCAGGGTTTAAGGTATTAAAAGACGAAACAGAGGTAATAGCAGGTTTTTTGGTTTTGGTCGGACTTGACGATAGAGATTGTCGTTATTATAAAGCCTGTAGTCCAGGTTTTGATGAAAACACTTTTTTGTGTAAAATCCCTCGAGATAAGTTTGTGTTAGTTTTAAAACATCAACCGGTGGTTCAAAAAGAAACCATCGGATGTTTTAACCTTATGCTTTCTGGTCATACCCACGGAGGACTCTATAAAGGGATAGGCTCTTTTTTAGTTAGACTTTTATACGAAACCGATAGGGGATTAAAATATTTGGGAAAGGGGTCTTATCTTTTTGTATCAAAAGGGGTTGGGACCGGAGGCCCTCCTATGAGGTTTTTAACTCCTCCTGATGTGGTTATCATAGAACTGATAAACATAAAAAATGAAAAGCAGCCTGAAGGTAGAGCAGTTCTTTTACGAGAAAGATATAAAATGTGAGGGTAAAAAGGATGGAAAAAACATTTAAGCCAAGGCTTATTGCCTGGGAACTTACCAGAAGTTGTAATTTAGATTGTGTGCATTGTAGGGCAGCAGCCTCTAAAGGTCCTTATGCAAATGAACTTACCACAGAAGAGATTTTCAGAATACTTGAAGAAATAAAAGAGGTGGCAGAGCCTATCATCATCCTTACAGGCGGAGAACCTTTATTAAGAAAAGACCTTTTTCAGATAGCTAAAAGGTGTATAGATTTAGGGTTTAAACCGGTGCTTGCTACCAACGGTACTCTTATAACCAAGGAAGTAGCCCAACAAATTAAAGAAACAGGCATTTCCAGGGTTAGTATCAGCCTTGATGGAAGTACCCCGGAAAGCCATGATAATTTTAGAAAAGTTCCAGGGGCATTTGAAGGGGCTTTAAAAGGGATAGAAAACTTAAAAAAAGTGGGGGTTCCTTTCCAAATAAACACCACGATTACCCCACAAAATTTAGAAGAACTCCCTAAGGTACATGAACTTGCAAAATCCTTAGGTGCGGTGGCACATCATATCTTTTTGTTGGTCCCAGTAGGAAGAGGAAAGGAACTTTCCACAGGTGGTATTAATGCAGAGAAGTATGAAGAGATTTTAGGGTGGTTTTACGAACAAAGAGATAAGTGTAACCTTCAGCTTAAAGCTACCTGTGCCCCTACTTATTATCGAATTTTAAGACAAAGGGCTAAAAAAGAGGGAAAGGACGTAACGGTTGAAAACTTTGGACTTGATGCCATGACCAGAGGTTGTCTTGCTGGTACAGGATTTTGTTTTATTTCTCATGTAGGGATAGTACAAACTTGTGGATACTTAGAGGTGCCTTGTGGTAACCTTAGAGAACAGACGTTTAAGGAGGTTTGGGAAAATTCAGAGGTATTTAATAATCTTAGAGATTTTTCTAAGTACAAGGGAAAATGCGGAAGATGTGAATACATAAGGGTTTGTGGAGGTTGCCGTGCCAGGGCCTATGAAGCTACAGGTGATTATTTAGAAGAAGAACCCCTATGCCCTTACACCCCGATTAAATCAAACAAAACCTTAGCTAAGTAAGCCTTAGAAACCTCTTTAAATTCAAGTTTGTCTTTGGGGGTGAAAACGATAAAGTCAGAGGATTCGGCAGACAAGGTGCTTATGGGATTGGCTACGATAAAATCGAAGTTCTTTTCTTTTTTCTTGAGAAGGGCGTATTTTTCTAAATTTTCTGGAGTTTCCAAGGCAAAGCCTATCGTTATCTGGTCTGGTTGTTTTTGAAAAGAAAGAGTTTTGGCTATGTCTTCTGTTAGCTCTAAGTCTAAGGTTAGGATTTCTTGTTTTTTTATTTTACCACTGAAGGCTTGTTTTGGTCTAAAATCACATGGAGCAGCTGCAAAAATTGCCAAATTACACTTAGGAAAAAGTGTTTTAGCTACTTCTAACATTTCTTTGGTGGTAGATACTGAAAAAACCTTAGGATAAGGTATTCCCAAAAAATCGTTTATCCTTGGAAAGATACCTGGAAGTTCTTTCCCACCCCAGATAAGATATACCTCAGCCCCCCGATAATAGGCCTCTTTAGCCAGTAAAAAGGCCATTTTCCCAGAGGAATCGTTGGTGATAAACCTAACCTCGTCTATGTACTCTCTGGTAGGCCCACCGGTAATCAAAACCTTTTGCCCTAACATATCTTTTTTTACAAAATGGGCTTGAAGGGTTTCAAAGATTTCCTCTACCTCTGGTAATCTGCCTTTACCTGTGGTATTGCAAGCAAGAGCCCCAGATGCAGGTTCATAAACCCTGTATCCCCATGATTTTAAGGTTTCTACATTCCTCTGGGTAGCAGGATGCTCCCACATGTTCGTATTCATAGAAGGAAAAATGTATACAGGAGTTTTGGTAGCTAAAAGTGTAGAAAGTAAAAGCTCATCTGCCTGACCTGAGGCAAGTTTAGCCATAAAAGAGGCTGTAGCAGGTGCTATTATTACAACGTCAGGAAACTTGGCAAGGTCTATATGCAAAATTTCTCCTGTTGGTTTAAAAAAATCTTCGTCAGTATAAGCTTTTTCTCCAGAGAGACTTGCAAAAAGTAAAGGAGTAACAAACTTTTCAGCACCTTTAGAAAGGATAACTTTAACGTTGGCTCCAGAATTTTTAAGCTTTCTTATAAGCTCACAGACCTTATAGACAGCTATTCCACCTGTGAGCCCTACAAGGATGTTTTTCCCCTTAAGACCATTAGCTACCAATCTTTTCTCCTTTAAAACTTAAAATTAATTCTTATTAAAGATGATTACGATCCTTAATTCAGTAGAAAAATAACCTTCAGACACAGAGATAAAGGCATGCCCTTCTGGGCGTTTGTAAGCTACAAAGGTAATCTTAGAGGTAAAACTTCCCACCTCTTCCCAACCGTTGTTTTTCATCTGAACTCTATAAAACTCTAACAAAGAATTGGCTTTGTAGTTTCCTTTAAAAACCAACATCCCGGTAATTATTTTGTCTGTTTTTAAAAGGGCACTTTGTTCTCCCTGATAACTAAGGTCTTTTAACACAGGAATAAACGGAACAGGATAATACACAAGGTCTGGGTTATTACCTGTTACGTTTACTTCTTTAGTAACATCTATAACCTCTTGAGCAGAAAGATCCTTAAGGTTAACCATTAGACAAAGAACTGTAAACACCATAAGTAATCTTACCATCTTTTTCATTTTTGCCTCCGATAAAAAAGTTTTGGCTCATAAAAATATTATAAAGATAATTTAAGGTTTGTCAAAGTAAATAAGATGACTTACCTTTCATCTTTTAGAAAAGCTTTTTGTATGTGTGACAGTTTAAATTTGGAATCAAGTAGGCCCTTTTTATTTTAGGAGTCACAACAGAAAAATTTTAGCGTATTAGCTCAAAAATATATGTCTCTAAATGTTGGTTAGTTAAATCATTTTTCTATCCCTGAAAAATTTTCCCCTTCATTTTACCTCCTGGCAAAAACCACTTCCTCTAATTAAGTCTGCTTTATACGAATTGAAGCAAATGTTTTTAAAGAAATTTTATAAGGAGACACAATTCTCTTGACAAGTGTCCCAGCTCACCCTTGTTCAACATTTCAATGACCTTCGTAATATCCCGAGGTATTTTTTTGCTCATCCTTATTCTCCTATTACTAAGAATTTTATTACTGTTTCCTTTATCTCTTCTAAATCCTCGTTCGTTAGCTGGGAAAAGGGTCTTGCTGGGATGTTTACTTTGTGTCACCTTCCTGCTCATTCTCTTATCTGTATTTCAATTCCTTGTAGGTAGGCTCAAAACCATTAGGAAGTCTCTTATACAAGCCAGAATCAACTGCGGTTTCAATTCCTTGTAGGTAGGCTCAAAAC
>LDZQ01000020.1_pt1 | contig 16641 bp, 15 predicted proteins | sample 615361 | NCBI WGS metagenome assembly LDZQ01 (sample SAMN03408297, study PRJNA278302) | terrestrial metagenome | isolation source: oil reservoir sample I2 | place: USA: Alaska, North Slope, Ivishak formation | collected 2013 | reverse complement strand
TTACCCGCCTGCCTTGGACCTACGATAAAAGTAATCTCTCTTTTATTCAGATGCCCTTTTATTTCTTCTAACAATTTTCTTTTAATCATAGTTTTATTTTAGCACGAGAATTTTAAAAACATAGTTTAAAAATTCTCGTATTAAAATTTAAAAAAACCCTGTATTTAATGTCACCTGTAGCTTAAAATTTTTAATTCTTTTTCCTTTTCTTTATCTTAGCTTTTGGTTCTTCTATTTTTAATTAGCTTTTTAAGACATATCCTATGTCTTGAATTTTAAACACTTCTTTTGGACTTTCTGAATTTTTCTTAACAATCTGAATAGTTACGGAGGTAGGAAATAGGATTCTTTCTTTTTCTTCTATGGGAACAAGATAAAGAGTGAGAGGAAAATTCCTCTCAGAGGGTTTACACCTTTCATGCATAAGATAAAGAAGCCCTTTTCCTTCACTAATTTTTACATCATTGGAAAAAGGGAAAGGATAATGAGTGACGATACTTTCTAAATCATCTATTTTTTCAACCTCCTTTATCATGTCTTCAGGTTTACTCTCTAAGCTTATAACCGATTCACTATCTCCACAAGTAAGCGGAGAAGTTATCAAAGCTTCTACAAGCTCATTTATTAAGGCCTCATCTTTAAAAATTCCGGCAATTTCTAAGGTCTTTGTAAAAGCAAACTGTCTTCCCAGAGCATTAGTAAATTTAGCACCTATACGATCTTCCCATTTAGTAATGGCAGAGGTTGTATAACTCTTGATAAGGCAGGGTGTAAGGAGCCTTGAGCCAGCCCAAATTATATTTTCTTCCACTAAATTAAGATAAGCTACAGGATTTCTATCATTCCTGTAGCGCTGAAGAGCATTAGCAAACATCCCGATTACCGCGGATGGTGGTAACACAGGATACGTTAAAGCTGATTGCCAGGTAAAAGGAATTCTAATGGAATAAAGAGAATTTAATCTTACTTTAAAAGCTATGGCTTTCATGTTAAAAACTCTTATTCCCCAGCTTTACTCAGAAGCTCATCAAAAATTTCGGAAATTTTTTCTTTTTTAATCACTCCTTCTGGGGTTTCTTGCCCCCAGTAAAGAAACTTAGCATGTTGGGGGAAAAGTCCTACAGTTTTGGAAAGATAATCGCTATACATTGGTGAAACAGGGAATGGCAAAGGTCCAACCTCTGAATAGGCAACGAGAACCTCAATCTGGTTCATATGAGGTATGGCATGAGAGAGCGAGGCACCCATTTGACCTGAAATCAAATAACGATACGCTTCTATGGCAACCTTAATTCTATTTTTACGATCAGACTCCTCTATAGCATAGAGATTTGAACTTCCAAGGTTTAGCTCTACAAGTCCTATCCTGTCTACATCGAGAGCTGAAACAAAGGCATAAATTCCAGAGGCATAGGATTTGTTAAAAGGCATCTGAGAAACTAATTTTTTATCATCAAATTCAGCACCACTTTTGACTCTGGAATGAATTACCTGTTTTGCAAAACATTCACTTTCCAAAACAGGCATTAGCCATGAAAACATCACTCTTGAACTTCTTCTTTCAGATACCCCTTCTTGTTCTTCCTCACCCTCTTCAGAAGTCTTCCCTCTTTTTCTTTCACTAGCAATTGCTGCAAGATATCCATGAATATCACAAAGAGAACATTTTTGGATAACAGAGGTTTGTCCTTCAGCAATCGCATTCCTATGAGATAAAATACCATTTTCTGATTTAGCAGGTCTCACTGGTTCCCCAATTTTACACGCATCACAAAGCGGAATTGAATTATAAGCTCCGTTTAATATCAAATGCCTCATTCCTTCATAATGCCAATGCTTTAGCATCCTTCCTGAAACCGCAGGTGCCTCCCTCCGCGCACCATTCTCATCCAGAAATTCCATAACCCTTATATCGGTTACATTTCCCGCTACTGTTTCATTGTTAAGGTCATGAACGTTAAGCTGTACTTTTACTGCCAAAGTTACAAACTTAAGCATTTTACACCTCCTCTATATTTTCTGCAGTTTGCTCAACTTTGGATGGAAATGAAAAAGCAAGTATTACAAGTGCTGTTTTTGTAGCTTCAAAATTTTCATTAGCAAGTCTGAATACTTCTTTTATTTCATCTTCTGTTGGTAAATGAATCTTTTCTTTTTGTTCAAGTCTTAATCTTCCCTCTCTAAGCATTCTGGCTATCGTCTCCTCAAAATCCCGTGAGTCCTTTCTTGCATTTCTTATGTCATCGGCATATCCATATTTTCTCTCTCTGATGAAATACCTCAAAGTCCTTGCAAGACTTGCTAACGCAGGATTTTCAATTATATCCTGTCTAATCATCCCTACCTCCTGTAATATACTTTGCTGTTCAAAAATATACTTCTGTAATAAATATTTTGCTGTTTGAGGATACAAAAGATTAACGAATCGATCTGATGATGTTTCTTGAACATACAAGCGAGCAAATTTTGTTAACGAATCTTTTTTCTCATAATAAATAGCATTATTCAGTTCCAGAAGAGCTGAAAAAGCCTTATTTTGTAGCATTCTATCAATACTCGCTATATTAAATGGATTATCTTTTAAAAAACTTAGATATTTTTCTATAGATAGTAAGTAAAGTCCATCTACATGATAACCTTGTTGACGACTTAATACAGCAATAAACAAATCAAATCCTTCAAGAATATCTGCAGAAGACGGAATTCTTGAAAGAAAAAACAAAGGAATAAGTACTTGGGGGATTTCCTGCCCAAACCATTCTTTTCTTATCTGATGCTGAATAGAAAAAATCTCCTGCAATTTTAAACCGCTAACTTCACTATTTGGTATAGAAATTACAATTACTTCTTTATCAGCAATATTAAACATAAAAGATGCATACCACATACCAAGTAAAGATAATAAAGCACAGGTCTTACAAATTTCTCTTGGATCTGTTGGTCTTCTTGGTACTCCTTGATAATAGGTAATGTCAAGACCATCTCTTTTACATAAAACACCAGTTGTTGCTGCTGCAGTAAATCCAATAACATTACTTACCTTAACTCTTTCTTCATGCCTGCAAAAATTTTCTGACTTTTTATGTTCAGCAATCTCAACAATATTCGTATAAATTTTTAAGTCAAATTTTTCATTCTCATTTATTTTGATTGTGGTAGCAGTTCTACCTGTTATGCCAGGAGTAGAACGAGGGATAAAATCGGAACTTAAAATTCTTGCTGATATCTGATTAAATGTATCATTTAGTTTTTGAATATCACCATTTACTAAAACTAAATAAAATCCTTTTTGCGGAATTATTCTTACATTTTCTATTCCGTAAGCCTCAATCCCGACTCTTGCAAGCCCATAAGCTATCTTAACCTCTAAATCTGGAAATCCTGTTGCAGGGGTGTAAAGGGTTAGCATGGGTTACCCTTCAAAAATTCCATATCCAAGTGACGTTTTTGCTCCAATACCATAACTTTTTAAAGCTTCCTTTAAATACTTTTCTGCATTGTTAAGTAAATTTTTATCTCTACTTGCAAGATAAAAATTAAATTTTGTCTTTTCTACTGTCAAAAAATAAATCGGAACCGGTGTTTGCCAATCTGCTGGAGGCTGCTCTCCAGAGTAGTACTTTGGATAATGAGGATTCATTATATCAAGCTTTAGTTTTATTTCATCAACAGGATAAGCATCAAAAAATATTACTTCACCTTGTTTTTCCTGTGTTCCAAAAATTTTCTGGAAATCATTATCTTGTTCAGCTTTTTTCTCATCATTTTCAAATTTGGTTAAAATAACCCAGTGTCTTGTTACTCCTTTTACTGCACATCCTGGAATATAAGGTATTCCGTAAATATGATGCAAAGTCATTGAAGTTTCTTGTGGATGAGATGCACCAAGACCAATTACCATACGCCAGGATAATGTTAAATTATCAATCTTCTTAACTTCATATCCCAGTTCTTTAACCCCTTGTATTGACCTTTCAAGTCTTTTAGTTAAATTTTTTATAAATTCTCTATCCCAATTAAACTTTTCTATTTTTTCGTTTATTCTAATTTTAATTTGTCCTTTTTCTATAAAAATATTTGGAAGTCGATAAATTAGAGCAAAATTGTAATTTTTAAATTCATTTTGTTCTATTTTTCTTGGTAAAAGATTTTTGGTATCACAAGGTATATATTGATTAGAAATATTTATACTCATTCTTCTTACTCCTCAATCATTCCTTCAGCAAACCTTTTTAGCCAGTTTAAAAATGCAAGCGTTTCCTGGGCTATATATCTGTAATCAGAAGAATTACAAGAAATTACCCATTCTACTAAATCTGTTTTGTCATGAGGCATTTTTATTCTTGATGTGCTTTCGCTTTTCATATACTCGGTAAGTTGTTTGTAGATTAAATCGTATGCATTACCTTCTTCTGATTTAGCCTTTACAAATGCAAGAGTTTGTCCAAGTCCGTTTGAAAGTATCATCTGAGGAACTTTGCGAGTATACGATCTATATTCCTTTTTTCTTTTTTTATCAGTTGCAAATTGTTCAATTGCTTCTTTAACACATTTATAAGCAAACTCTGCTCTTCCTTTTTCAAGTTTATTTATTAAAGTTTCTTTGTTTTCCATCCTTAGTCCTCCCATTTTTTAATCCTTACAATACCCTTTCCAAGAGTTTGATTACCCCCTAACTGGATAATATCTGGCAACCCCAATTTGAAAAATTCCATTACCTCTTCTGCTTCTTCGTCAGAGGTCCTGCCCTTAAATGGTCCTTTGTCTTCATCTTTTCCAACTCTTACCGCTGTTGTCATTGCGATTGTATAAAGAACCGTATCCTGCGGAAGATACTCTTCCTGCCACGGACCTTCCTCTACGGTTCCACTTTCTGAAGATATTTTTACTCTTGTGATTACTTCTGTTGAAGTAGTAACGAATTGTTCAAAATCGTCATCTGAAAGAATTACCAAGTCCTTTTTTAACTTTTCCTTCCAGAAATCATAAGCGGGATCCTTAGGAAAAATAATCTCTGAAAGTTCCTGAGCTATTTTAGTTGTCTCTTCGCTTTCTCTTACCTCAAAAGTAAATTCTTCAAGAACAACTTTACCAGAAACTAAAATGTTTGACTGTTTAGGGATGGTATTCTTAATATTTGCAAGATTACAATCTTTAAAAACTTCCCTTTTCCCTATAAATTCCATATCTTCTATAAATCTTACTAAAACCATCGGAGAGGTAATCCAAGCAAATACTCCTTTAAGAGATTTTACCGGAAAAAGTAATATTTTAGCATCAGTAAATGCAATTGAACCTGCGTGAGTTTCCCCCTTTTCTGGACCGAAAACAAAAGAAATATATTTATCATAATTTGTTAATTTTCCCTTCCAAACTTCTTCAATTTCTTTGTATTTATCTTTCAATTTACTGGTAATTTCACTATCAATCAGTTTTCTTTTTCCACTATCATCTTCTGCTATCAATCCTTCAAATATCTCCCTTACACATCCTTTAATTCCTGATCCTTCAATTTTAGGGAATTTAGTATGTCTTTCTCTCTGTATAGGAAGGTCAACAATCCCAAGCTCTGAGCCACTTCCTGCGTGGAGAGGAGTTTCAACTATTAAAAATAAAGGTAAAAACTTTCGGAACATTTTTACACCTCCTCCTTTCTAAGCTTTAAGTATAAAAGCCCTTTATTTGTAATTTTTACCCTGTAAAGCTTTCCAAATTCATCTTTTTCTCTTTCAATAAGTCCATAATGTTCTAACCTTTCCATTTCTTCTGCAAAATTATCAGCTAATTTCTCGTATTCTTTACCACTTTTTGGGATTTTGTCTTGTAATATTTCAAGAAGTTCAATCTCTTTTCCTTTGGGAAGATAAAATAACGGAGGAAAAACTATTAAGTCATCAAACTCTTCGTGAATATAATAAACATTGCAAAAAGACATAAAGCCAGCAAGAGCATTCGCTATAACATGCGCCTTAAATCCTCCTGTGGGATTAAAATAAACTTCATATCCCTCTTCTTTTTTCTTTGAGGCAAGCTTTATTAAATGATCTAACATCTCAGATATCCCCTGAACGAAACTCCTAACTTTATCTTCTTCGAAATAGGTAGTTAAAAAATATCCAGGGACTTCTTTAGATGTGTAAACAGTAAAACCATTTTCTATCATGTATTTTTCAAGAATTCTTATACAAATCTCATTAACTGGGGTTTTGGTTCCGGTGAAATAAACCTCTATTTGACTACTTTTATAATTTTCTATCATTCTTAAAAAAGAATTAAGTTCTGCTGAATTTTTCTTGGGATTGGATTTAACAAATTCATAAAGCTCGTTCATTAATTTTGGATTATCTAGAAAATTTTTCCAAAAAACATTATCTGAAAGTCTGGCTGTTTTTACTTCCTGGGAAGATAAATTACTCCTTTGAAAATTCGTAATTATAGTGGTTCCCACATTAATGATATGAAACTCTTTCATAATCTAACCTCCTCCTTTTTAATTCTACGAACCTTGTAATTATCAAAATCTGTTATTTTGGAAATTTGTTGTTTAAAAGTGCATACATATTCATTTTCTACATTATGAACATCTTGACCAATTGCAACAAGTCCTATGTAAATTCTAAAATCTAAGCTTCCGTATCTTGTTTTGAAATCTTCCTTTTTATAAAGAATTCTCACCTGAAGATTTTCTTCTTTATGCTTGAATGTTTTAAAACCTGGTGGAGGGGAAACGTTAGCTAATTTATGATCTAAATCAGGGTCATTTGGATTGCTCTTCAATCTCCTAAAAAGTTCTAAAACTGATTTCTCAAAAATTTGTTTAATTCTATCATCTTTTCCATTCATATAATCCTCAGCTATTTTAAAGATTTTAATTAGATAAAAAGAAGACTTATACTTTTCCCAAAGAATTATACCAAGTGGATTTAAAGTGATTAAATTTCCAGATTTTTCAAGCAAACTTTCTACCTCTTCTTTAAGAACTAAACCAGAAGGAATTTCATCTATTTCTTTGACCTCTAAATCAAAAAAGAAATTTTCGTTTTTTTGAAAAACTTCCCAGTTTATACTTATAGGAATATAAGGAATTTTTATTAAAACATCGGTATCCTCAAAAATATAATAAATTGGACATTTATGAACTTGTGCTAAAATTGTCAAGTAAGGGATAAGTGCTTTATATCCCGCTGTAATATTAAAAATAACATTTTCCCAATATCCTTGCACTATATTATCAATTTTATTAATCAAATTTACTAATCCCTCTTTAAATTTATCGTAGTTTTTTACCTGTAAGTTTTTAATACAAGCTCCTTCTTTCTCTTGTGGATAGATTTTTAAACTACTTATCTGAGAAAATTTATCCCAATTATCCTTTATTACTTCAAAAGCCAGATTGCTTAAAATAGTGTCTGTTGTCAAAAAGTGAATTTCAATTTCTTTTTTAAAGATCTCATATATTTTTGTGATACTTTTTATTTCAGCGGAGACATTAATAATTTCATCTTCGTTGGTCAAGCTATTGATCCAATTAGTTAGCTGACGCTTAATGTAGTTTATACGATTTAGTTCACTGCTATAATCATTAAAATTTTTATCTTCTAAATCCTCTAAATAATCCTTGAAAGTATTGTCTCTTTTTTCTTTCAGATAGTTTTTAAAAATTGAAGTTCCGATAAAAGTTATCACTTTACTCATAACTTTACCTCCCCCAAAATTGCCAAGCCAAAACCTTCTTTGAAATACTTGATATCTTTAAAATCATCAGAAATGTTTTTTAGGTGAAAAACTTCTTTTATTTCTGAAGGATTAACAAAATTTAAAATTTTAAAATAATATACACTACCTGCTGGAACAGCTTTTCTCATTGGTTTAGGTTTATTGTTTACAATATCCCAACCACCGATAGATATCGGTTTCCCGACTGCACAGGCAACGAGTTTAAGTTTTATTCCATTGAATTCTCCTTCAAAATTACTATTTATCCATCCTGGATACCATCCATTTTTAAACACGGAAGGAGTAGCCAAGTAAATCTTAAAATAACCATTACTAAACTGAAAGTCTAAATCTCTAATTTCTTTTAGCAGGTCATCAGGAATAAGTTCAAAGCTCACCGCCTTTCCTTCACCGCCAAGTTGCATAACCCCACTCTTCGGGAAAATAAATCCATCAACACCGTCTATCTCAACCAATATGGAAACATCTTTATTTAATCTTATAAGTGGAATCCTGTAAAGAAAGTCTTCTTCAGAAGAGAATGTTTCTCTGCTCCTTTTAATTCCAATTTTTGGTTCTATTTCAAAAAATTCTTTTGATTCTAAGAGTGAGAATTCGTTCTTTCTTGCTTTTAAGTAATCAATGAAATCATCGTAATTGAGCCAACCTTTCGCTTCATCTACTTGCTCATTACTTTGCCAAAGGAGTATATTTTCGAGATCGTAGTCAGAAATAAAAAGACAACTCTTATTTTTAAATTGTAATAGATATAAATTTTCTTTTTCTTTTTTCTTCACCAAGTCTTTAGGTGAAGGAAAATAAAGCTTGCCATTTTTCAGTAAAAAAACTCCTTTTAGGCTCAAAGTTCCGTATTCAATCTTACTGTCCTTTACACAACCTACATAATCTTTTAGTCTGTGATTACTTGATTTGAAATCTTCTAATTTTCCAAAATTAAAGATTAAAAAACTCCTTATCGCTCCATAAATAGTTGATGGCAAAGGTGGGAAAACAGTTTCTGCCCATGTGTCGGCACCAATAGAAAAAGGTCTTCCAGTTCTGAAAAATAATGTATCAAAAGGTTTAATCTTTATAAACATTTTAATCCCCCGGTTTTGCCATAAATCTTGCAAATTCAAGAAGGGCTATAAACTGATCAACATTTGCCCCAATACCCGAGTTAAAAAAAATAAATGATATATCTTCAAAAAGATTATTAATTGCAGTCTTTTTTTTATCTTTATTTGCATTTTCAATGGATCTTGCAAGAACTCTTTTAAGTTCTGCTTCAAAAATACCCTGTGAAAGGGTAAATCTTCCTTCTTTGTCTTTTATCTCATTCAAAGTTTTAGATAACTTATAAGGAAAAGTTTTTGAAAGTCTTGGCTTACTTTCGTGCCTAAAATAATCACTTACCTTTTTTATTTTTTCCAGTATATCTTCATTATCTACTATCCATTTACAGGCGAACTTGATTGTCTGACCAGAACGCTTCATTAGTGATACAGCAAAGGCATCCTTTCCTTCTAAATTTTTTGCTTTTTTCTCAGTATCTCTTACATTATCAATTACGATTTTAAGAGGTGCTTTATAGTGAGCAATCACAACTCCCATTGAAGCTGAAGCTTTTGGACCCATTGTTAAAAAATATCTTCCATCTTTTTCAACATCTTTTTCAACAAAGCCTGTATCATTGCTCCAATCAACTTCTATCTTTCCGTCTACAACCTTTATATGTCCTGAAAAGGCGGCTCTTAATTTTCTCATCACATCAAACAGGTCCTTCAAATTTACAAAAGCAAGAACATCATCACCCCCTGAATAAACAAGTTTTCCAAGATGTTCCTCTTCTACTATATTTCTTACAAATTCAAGAGAATAATTTCTTAAAGCATGGGAAATGGAAGCATGAATGGCAGGAGTAAGAATTTTTTTGTTGTTAGTAAATTTTTTTAATTGATTTTTAAATTCACCGGGCAATTTTTTCCATATCTCTGTATTGTAAGCATTCTCAAGGGACGGCAATCTCTCACCGCTTAACCACTCTCCCATAAAATCTCCGTCAAGCATTAAGATTGCATAATATGGACTTGGACTGCCAATTTTATTTGTTATTATTTTTAATTTTTTCTTGAGTTCGTTGAGTTGCTCCTCGCCTGGTGTTATACCGAATTGTTCTTCAAATTCTTTAACCCTTAAATTTTCCTCATAAAACCAGTATCCTTCAAGATTTTCTATGTTTGAATTTTGTTCCTTTAATTTTGGAATAAATGAAACTTTAACCTGTTTGAAATTTTCCTCTCCAACTATATCTTGAAAAGTTTTAACATATTCTTTAAATTCAGATTTTGCATCTTTTAAGGCTTTTTCCTTAAAATCAGAGCAAGATATCTCTGCTGTTGATGGAAATGAAAAATCTTTAAATTTATCACTAAACTTGTTTACTAAGTATTTATCAAGCGCTCTTTTTGTAAAGCAAATAATACATAACCCTTCAGTAGAAGAAATATACTTTCCATATTTCTCTACATCTAAATATACCTTGCATTTTATCTTTTCGGTCTCCTTTTTCTCGTCCTCTCTTTTCTTTCCACATATAACAGCTTCACGCTCACCACAAAGATGGCATTTTTTATCATATTCCTCAATTTGCTCAAAATTTCTCAAATTTTTCCTTGCACCCATTGATTTTTCAAGGGTGGAATAGGCCAGTTTATATTGAAAGCCTATATTCGGTGGAAATTCAGCATTTAGTGAGATGAAGTTTTCAAGGTCGTGCCATTTTTTTATCTCATGCTCTGCAAAGAATTCTTTTAAATCTTTTACTTTTAAATCATTTGAACCTATTTTAAAAGGAATAGCAGTCCAGTAGATTTCAGGAAAATTTTTGGTTTGTTTTTCAGAAATATTCTTGATTTCATTCTCGCTATATAATTTAAATTCGTCAAGCACTTGCTTAATCATGTCCATCCATGCTTCTTTAACTTTATTTTCTATCGTCTGTGCAAACTCTTTAATTTCATTTACATTTGTGATTGGGATCATGGCTACAAATCTATTAGGGATGGTTGGCTGGTCTATCCAATATTCAGTTGAGTTTTTTATTTCAACATTTTTCTTTTTTAAAAACCAATCCATTAATGGTTGTTTATATAAGTCTGGATAAATAATATTTGTTGGTCCATACTTTTCCACTACAACTTCAATTGCCTTAAAAGTTAGATATGAAAGAATAAAACTTCCCATAAATAGATCTCGGGTTTTCCTTGCCTGAGAAATAAAGCTTTGCACAGGTCCTATAGAAAAAAGAAACAAGGAATTATCCTGATACAATTGATTGTTTTGTTTATCCTTAAAAGCCTTGATAGCAGAAGCAATTTTTAGATGTTCCCAAATAGAATGGTCAGGCATTCTTGTATCAGCTGGCAAAACAGGTATATATTTGCCAATGGGTAAATCTTTAAATTTATCAAACATCTCTTCCATTAAATTTCGCCAAAGATAAAGAAACTTGTCTTTATCATCCTGAGGTAAAGCAGTTTTGATATTTTCAAAGACTGTTTTTACCTCACTTAAAATTTTCTTCTTATCAAAATCAGGTAGACATATCTTTCCCTCTGAAAAAGGATGCCTGATTTCAGTGCACTCTTGATAAAAATGTTCTTTCCTTAATCCGTATTTTTCTGATTTTGGTAAAAAGCTTCTTTCCATACAAGAGGCAATCTCATCCGGTCCATTCATTTCATCTACGCCTGAAACATCAATAATTTCAGCATATTCCTTTGCTCTTTGAATATGTGATGGAATCTCAAAACATTTATCAATTGGGTCGTGCAGAAAAGCTTTGAGTTTATCGGTGAAATTACTCATATACCTCTCTCCTTACCTTGTCATAAAGTTTTTTAAATTCACCTACAAAATCACTTTTTATTTTTTCAAATATTTCTCTTGATTGTTCTGATGTGTATGTATGAACAAGAAGATTTCTATAATCTATCAGAGCAAGCCAGATTTCTAGATCCTCAATTATATTGTTTTGATATGCTTGTTTAAAACACTCCCTTGGATTATTACAAATAATTCCAAGATGAGCAAGATATTCTTTTATTAGTTTCCAAGTTAATTCATAACAAAGCTCAAACCTTTTTATAGCTCCATCAATTTCTAAATCACTTCGAGCAGATTTTACAGCTTCCTTTAAATTCATATAAGCTTTTTCAAAATCTTCAAAGAGAATTTTAAGTCTCTCGGTCATATAAAATGACTCCCTCTCTGTTGATTTTTTCTCTTAACCTATTATTTGCTACTTCTAATTTTACTATGTCTAAGTTTTCAATAATCTCCAAGTCTGAAACATTTCCTTCTATAGCTATGTCAATGTCCGATTTCTTATGAAAATCGCCCCTTGCTTTTGAACCAAAGAGAATAATTTTTTTTGCTCCCTTTTCCTTTAGTTGCTCTATAATTTTTATTAATTTTTGAGGTTTACAAAGTATAATCTCTTTTCCTGTATTTTTTAGTTCTTTCCAGAATAGGTCTACTAATGAATAGTCTGGTTTAGAAGTCTTATTTTCAAATTTCAGCACTACACCATCAGGAAGAAATTCCCCTGAAAGCCTCAACACCATCCAATAATATTTCTCATTAAACCTTATTATTTTGAAAATTAATGGACTTGCACGACGAGTTGTATCATTAGTAGCTATCAGTTTTTTATTATTTCTATGTAACACAGGTAATCCAAATGAACCCAATTCAAAAATTTTATTTCGGTAATTTTCTCTGAATTTTTTATACACTACACCAATTTCATTCAAAGCTTCATACCAAGTGTTAAATGATTTTTTTGATAAGATCATCCTTGCAAAGCTTAAATTACTATAAGCATAGCAAAAGTCTTTAGTTTCTCCTGTTATACTTTTTATAGCATTTAGATTTTCCTTAATCCAAGTTTCTAAGTCTTTTCCTTTGGGTATAAAATTAATTCCAAAGGTTTCACCTTCTACCTGATTAACAACTATGCATCCACATCCTCTTCTTGCTCTTGTTCCAAACCCTCCTAAGTATATGGAAAGCCATAAAGAGGCCAAAGCATAACCATATGCTTCTTTATCAAAGGATGAGATTGTGATGTGAAAAGGAAAGCCATGTTTTATATAGGCTCTATGCCTACCCGGTAAGACTGTGGAATACAAAAGATAACCTATACCTGCATGACTTCCAGATAAAGTATTATTCTGCCGATCAAAAATCCAATGAAAGTTATAATCATCTTTTAAATTTTGTCCTGTATAATTTTTCAAAGTATTTAAGTCATAAATAAGTCTTATCCTAATTTTACTCCTTCCTTCTCCTATCCCAGTTCCACCAAAAATTTCAGCTTCTTCCTTCTTCAATTTCTCAATATTATTCTCTGCCTTCATTGTCCTCCACCAAAAACGCATCATTCCTTTAAACTCCGAAGGTCTTGGCTCAACGCTATTTCTATCTGCCCCAGCCATAAACATCGGAGTTATCACTTCACATTTAAATTCTACCTTGTGCATATCAATTCCTCCTGCAAACGACGTTTTCCACATATTTTGCTATCCTTCCCACCATCAGCCAGCCACCATAATAATCATGGTCACCACTTCTTTGATATTCTTTCCTCTCTACCGCAGCAGAGATATCGCAAAGTTTTAAAATATGATGAGTCAAAGTGGCTTGAAGCCTTCTTTTGTGTTGCTCAAGTAGGTCACAGCCTTTTGCCCAAACCCTTAAACCTCTTGCCATATCTTTTAAATCGTTAACAGTAAGTCCCCTTGCCTCATCTGGAAAGTATTTCCTATCTAACTCATCTACACCTTTATGCCAGTCAACATTTTCATCATCACCAACAATTCCATCCAATATTGCCTGAACATCTGGTCTTTCTATGTTATCTCCAAGAAGACCCCGGTCTGTGTGGTGTATCACAACAGCAAAACTTAGTGGCTCTCTTATTCCATCTGGTAAAGTCTTCCATAAATAAGCTGCACCAATTGGAGCATGGGAAGGCAATTTTTTATTAGTTCCCACATTTTCCTGCCATTTTCTTGTGAGTTTGCCAAGATCATGAAATCTTATCATCTTCAAGAAATATTCTTGTAGCTCATCCTTTGGAAAAGGGCTGTTCAGTACTCTTTTTATTGTGCAATAAAAAATCGGAAATAAAATTTCAAACTTTTCCTCACACCTTAAAATATGCTTTAAATAGTCCTCATCAGGTGCACTAAATAAAGATGCTCTCATCAGGTGTTACCCCTTTTTGTTTATTATAATAATTGCTTTCAAGTACATAATATCCAAATGGTGAAATATCATTTATTTCCTTTAAATTCCACTCCTTTTTATCGCAATCATAACTTAGCATAAGCTTTAAAATGCCTTTCTCTAACAACCACCGTCCTACTCCAATATCCACATTTATAGAATTTTCTCGTATATTTGTCTTTCTAATGGCATCTTTTATTCTGTCCTCTTTTTTCTTTCCTTTCCCACTTGAAAAATCAACGACTACAAGTGTAATTGCTTTGCCATCCCTTAACTGAATATTTCTTGGTTCTGTATCGGCATACAAAACACATTCATAAAGGTCAATTAAAGTATCTGCTGCTTCATAATCGTTTGCTTTGTAGTCAAGGGTGAAATCAACAAAGTTACACACTTGGTTAAAATCCTTTATGTCAAAATCAGGATTATTCTTAAGCCACTCCCAAGTTTTTTCTAAGCATTTCTTCTCATAAGGCAAGTAACCTTTATTTTCTTCCTCCACTGGAAATATGTACATCTCGCCTTTCTGCCCATTATATCTTGCACATCTTCCAGACCTTTGAACCAGAGAATCAGCTGGTGCAAGCTCTGTAAGTAAAAGCTCTGCTGAAAAATCTATTCCTGCTTCAAGAACCTGGGTTGAAACTACAATACCTGCTCCTTCAGGAACAACAATTTTTCCATCTTCTTTGTGGGGTATTAATGATAACGCTTTCGTTTCGTGGAAAGCTCTATCCGCTTTGGTAAATCTTGAATGAAGTAAAACAATCTCTTCGTCTCTCAAATCAAGCCTTAACTTAATTTTCTCATAAATTTTTTGGGCTCTTTTAACTTGATTTGCCACGATCAGGGTTTTCTTTTTCTTTATTTTTTCTAAAAGCTCATCGGAAAGATTTATATCTTCCTTTGAAAAAAGAGGCTTATCAATAAGAGTTATCTTAATCTTTGAAGAAGAAGGAAGATCTGCGAAAATCTTCTGCTCCTCATCCATTTCAATTCTCTCAAAAAGGCTCTCTTCAAGAGTTTTAGGCATGGTTGCTGTCATAACCACAAAAGGAATGTTGCTTCTATAAAGTATTTCCATTAAAGCCCTCATGATGGAAAACGTAAACCCATCTCTGTACATATGTGCTTCATCAAAAACTACTAAAGAAGAAGCTATAGAGCCAGCAGGTACATCAATATGATATCCTACCTGTCTACTTGCTCTTGCAAAACCATAAAGAAACTGGTCAAGAGTTGTAACTATAATATCAGCAATAAAAAACGGTGAATCAGGGATGTCACCGTGCTGAATTTCAACAGATATGTTTGGAGAAATTCTCTCTGCGTATTTTTTTATCCTTTGCGCAATACCGTTGACAAGTACTCTCATAGGTAGCACATAAATTAACCTTGGTGCAATGATAAAATCATTATTGATAAACTGAGCTAAAAATGGGGCAATTACTGCCTCAGTTTTGCCACTACCTGTGGGAGCTCTAACCAATAGGGGATTTTTACCTTGTAAAATTAAATCCCAGATCCTCTCTTGAAATTCGTAAGGTTCGTCTATTTGAAAGTATTTTTTATAAAAATCTCTAACATTTAGACTTATATTTTGCATTTTTTGTTAAAGTCCCTTTTCATTAATATTTATTTTCTATTTAATTTATAACAGCTTTTTAATCCTATTTCTGACATGATAATTTTTATTTTTCTAAAATCTCCCACATCCCAAACCCTTGAGAATTCTTTGCTCCAAGACCAGCTTCGTAAGAAAATTTTATAAGCTCAGGATCCCCTCTTAATCTAAACTTTCCCATCCAACCTTTTATTATAAACCCTTTGTAAATGACTAACTTTTCGTTTTTGTTACTTATCCCTAAAGGCTCTATAAAAAAATCCTCAGAAGGAGGTATCTTTCCGTAAAAAGCTTTGTATTTTTTAAATAAGTTTTCTTTAACAAGCTGAGAAAATTCTTTTTCCTTAGGATGATAATAATAAGTCTTCTTCTTACCGTCAGGACTCAACAAGGTACTGTAAACAGTGAGAGGAGAGAGCATCTTAACTGTCACTTCTCTTTTTATGACAGGAGAGGCTACAACTTCAATACTTTCAACTAAAATCTTATTCTCTAAAATCTTGATTTCAGGAGCTTTTAAAAGATTTAAAGCTAAACTCTCAATCATTTCATTATAAGGAGAAGATAAATAAAACTTAAAAGGAGAAAAAAATTTAAGGTTCTCTCCCTGCCTCTCAAAATTCCCAAAGAGACGAGAAAAAGTAAATAATTTAAACTTTCTTTTTCCTAAGACAAAACCTTCATCGTGAAGCTTCTCAGCAATAGCTTTATCTAAAAGACGGTAAATCAAGCCTTGAATTATTTCATTATAATGAAAAGGTAAAATCAACTTTTTGGTAAATGAAAAAGTTAAACTTAATCTCATTTTTGCAAACAAATTAACACTTTAAAAAATTTTATATAATAAAATCTTTATAAAAGTCAAATGTTTTTTATAATACCCTAATTTGCCGATAGAGAATAAAAGAAAAAATTTTTCTGTAATCTTTAAACTTAAAAAATTTTCATAAAACATATTTCTCCCATAAACTTCTATCGACAAATTAAGGTCAATTATTTTTTATAAA
>LDZQ01001494.1_pt1 | contig 16667 bp, 14 predicted proteins | sample 615361 | NCBI WGS metagenome assembly LDZQ01 (sample SAMN03408297, study PRJNA278302) | terrestrial metagenome | isolation source: oil reservoir sample I2 | place: USA: Alaska, North Slope, Ivishak formation | collected 2013 | reverse complement strand
AAGGATATGGCCTTTTGCCATCTGTTGCACTCTAGAAGTGGCTCAAAATTATTGTCCGATTAGGGCTCATTTTAATTGGCCATTAACAATATTGGATTTTCCATAGGTACAGCCTGTAGCCACCATGATGCCATCTAAAAAACAACCCGCAGCATGGCCTTTTCCGGTTTCAGAAATGACCATAAGTTCTTTATCTTTGGCCCTTTCCACTCCCAAGACCTTCATAGCTGCTAAACCTGCCCTGATTCCTAAGGGCATAGCAGGACACTTGTGGCCATGAAACTTTAGTCCCATTTCATAAAGTTCTTCTAATTGCATGATTACCTCCCGTATGGTTATAATATGTTATTTATATATTTCCATATATCTATATGATTTGATAATTTGTCAAGGTCTTTTTTAAAAAAGATATACTTTTTGTAAGGCGTTAGGTGAAGTTGTGGTAAGATTAAGATAGGGTTGGAGGGGGGTAAAAGGTGTTTTTATTTAAATTTGTTGGGGGCAAGGGCATATTTTTTTACTCTATGCCAAAGGCTCCTTTCCTTTATGCCCAGGAGTTTAGCTGCTTCTCTTTGTACTCCTCTGGCTTCTTTAAGAGCCTGTACAATAAGTTGTTTTTCTATTTCTTGCAGGTGTTCATCTAGGTTAGAAAAGGGAAGAGAAGAGGTTTGTTCGGGACTTTGTTCCCTGGAGATATTCAGGTGTTCTGGTAAAATTTCTTCTTGCGGGCAAATTAGGGCTGCCTGTTCCAGGACATTGAATAATTCACGCACATTTCCTGGCCAGGAGTAATTGTTTAACACTTGTAAGGACTTGGGAGATAATTTTTTTTGTGGAAAATTTTGTTTTAAAAAGTACTCAGCTAAAAGAGGGATATCTTCTTTGCGTTGCCTTAGAGGTGGAAGATAAAGGGGAAAGGCACTTAGTCGGTAATATAGGTCTTCTCGAAATTTTCCTTCCTGAACCATGTTCTTTAATTCTTTGTTGGTAGCAGCAATAATTCTTATGTCCACTGGGCGAGGATATTTCCCTCCTAACTTTTCCACCTGTTTATCTTCAAGAACTCTTAAAAGTTTTCCCTGCAGTTCTAAGGGTAAATCCCCTATTTCATCCAGAAGAATGGTGCCCTTATGGGCAAGCTCAAACTTACCAGGTTTGGAAGAAGTGGCACCAGTAAAAGCTCCTTTTTCATAACCAAAGAGTTCACTTTCAATGAGTTCTTTAGGCAGAGCTGCACAGTTTACCTTTATTAAGGGGCCATTTTTTCTTTTGCTTAGAGTGTGGATATTTTCAGCAATCAATTCCTTTCCTGTACCACTTTCTCCTAGGATTAGAACTGTAGTATCAGTACTGGCAATAGTGGCCACTTGTTTTAATATTTGACGCATTATTTCACTTTTACAGATTATATTGGGAAAAAGTTCTTCTTTTTCTACTTGAGTCAGGGACCTGGTTAAGCGATTAAAAAAGTATTCGTATTTAAATTCACTTTTTTCTTCTTTTTCCTTTCCTGGTTCTATTTCAATTATGGGACTAACTTTTTTTATAAATTTGTCTATGGGATGTAGAATTATTTTAATTAAAATAATGGTTAAAATAAAAATAATAAAGAAAACAAACACACCAGATGATATTTTTAACCACAGAGGATATTTACCTAAAAATAGACCAGCAAAAAAGAAAAGAAAGGACATACCTGCTAGAATTACTGCAATGGATACCTCTGCGGGTATGAAAAATTTAGTAGATTTAAGCTGGTGAATTATCTTTTTGAACATTTTTACATTTTGGCCATTTTGGTCAAATCCCACATGGGCATAAAAATGGCTAAGGCAAAAAAGCCTACCACAGCAGCCAGGCCCACAATCAAAATAGGACCAATATTGGTAGCCATTTTTTGAACAGCATAGGCCACTTCTTCATCATAGTGTTTGGAGATTTCTGTTAACATCTCATCTAAATTTCCAGTTTCTTCGCCCACAGCTATCATGGAGATAACCATGGGAGTGAAAAAGCGTGCTGACCTTAAAGGGCCTGATATGCCCATTCCTTCTCTAAGCTTCTCTTTTAATTTAGCAAATTCTGCAGCAATAGCTGCATTGCCAATGGTTCCGATAAGGATATCCAGAGAATTCAGAACGCTGATTCCACTTGCCTGCAAAATGGCAAAAATACTTGAAAATCTAGATAAGGCAGCTTTTTGAAACACAGGACCTATTAGGGGCATTTTGAGTAAAAAGGTGTCTCTGGCGATTTTTCCTGATTCAGTTTTAAAGTAGAGGTAAAATCCTGTAATTATAGACATAATTACTAAAATGCAAACATACCAATAATCTACGATAAAGTGATATAGGTTTAAAGCCATTACAGTGGGAAGGGGTAGAGTTATCCTAGCATTTTTAAAAATAAGAACAAATTTGGGTATAACAAAAGTTAATAGGAAAAAGAAAGCGCCTGTAAGGGCAACCAGTACGATTATTGGGTATTGTAGAGCTGATTTTATATCTTGTTTTACCTTGTATTCGTGGTCTAAAAGATAACAAAGCCTGTCCATTACTTCTACCAGAGAACCACTGGTTTCACCTGCCCGAATCATAGCGCAATAAAGGTGGGAAAATATTTTAGGATGTTTGGAAAAGGCCTGAAAAAGAGTTTTTCCCTCTTTAATATCTTGAGACATCTGGATAATTGCTTTTTTTAATTTTATATTTTCCACCTGGTTTTCCAGAATAGAAAAAATTTCTACCACTGGAAGACCTGCCTTAAACATGGTTCTAAATTGTTTGGTAAAAATAATTAACTCAGGTGTTTTTAGTTTAAAAAGAGTGGATTTTATTTTTTGCCACAGAGTAGCTTGGTCTGAAAGTGACTTTTCTTCTTCTTTTTTTATTTTTTGAGGGTATAAATTTTTTTCTAAGAGAAGTACTTCCGCTTCTTCAGAAGAAGATGCAGAAATACTTCCTTCTACTAAATTCCCGTTTTCATTTAGGGCCTGGTAATAAAATTTAGCCATATCAAGCAATAAATACCTTTAGGGCTTCTTCTGGAGTGGTTATACCTTTTTTTACTTTATTTAGCACATCTTGCTGTAAAGTGCGCAGTTTCCCTTCTTGCACTAGCTGTCTGGTAATTTGTTTGGAAGAGAGGTTTTTTAGAGTCATTTCCTGTACTTCTTCGTCATTGATAAGTATTTCATATACCCCAATACGGCCGATAAATCCAGTATGATGGCACTGTATACACCCTTTTCCGCGTTTAAAGCTGATGGGTTCCTTATCTAAACCCAAGTAACGGATTATTTTGGGGTCTGGAGAATATTCTTCCTGGCAATAGGGACATATTTTGCGCACCAATCTCTGGGCAATGGAAACAAGCAGGGAAGAAGCTACTAAAAAGGGCTCTATTCCCATATCAATGAAACGAGTGATGGCACTAGCTGCATCATTGGTGTGAATGGTACTTAAAAGCTTATGTCCTGTAAGGGCGGCTTGAGTGGCAATTTGCGCTGTTTCCAGATCCCTTATTTCTCCTACCATGATTACATCTGGGTCCTGACGCAATATGGAGCGCAAGCCACTGGCAAAGGTCATGCCGGCCTTACGGTTTAATTGGACCTGGCGTACACTGGCCATTCTGTACTCTACAGGGTCTTCTAAGGTGATGATATTGATATCTGGCTTGTTTATAAGGGATAAAATGGCATAAAGAGTAGTGGATTTACCGCTTCCTGTAGGGCCTGTAGCCAGAATCATTCCATAGGGATTTAAAATAATTTTTTTTATCTTTTCCTGGTCTTCTAGCTCCATCCCCAGTTCTTCTAGGGAAGAAATGTTACGGTTCATATCCAGAAGGCGAAGAACAATGTTTTCTCCATAAATGGTGGGAAGGGAGGAAACACGGACATTTATTTCTTTATTTTCTAATCTTATAGTAAAGCGTCCATCTTGCGGTATTCTGGTATTGGCAATATCCATATTGGCTAGAATTTTTATTCTAGAGGCTATGGCCAGAAACATTTTTCTGGGTGGGGCTGGCCTTTCGTAAAGGGTCCCGTCTATGCGGAAGCGAAGCTGCACATGATCCCTTTCCGGGCTAAAATGGACATCACTGGCACGCTCTTTTATGGCCTGGCTTAAAATGGAATTAACCAATCTGACTACTGGTGCTTCTTCAGCTATTTCATCCAGCTCTTTTTTACTTCCATAAAGAGTGGCTGTAATTTGCTCAAATTGAGTGGGGGTGCAAACCACAGGGTCTACTTCTTTATTGGTATATATCTCAATGGCATCTACTGCTTCCATATCCAGAGGGTCTACCATGCCTAAAGTTAAAATACGCCCTTGCAGTTTTAAAGGAATAACTTTGTGCTTTTGTACCAGATCCAAGGGTAAAATTTGGGCAAGAGCTGGATCAATGGGAAACTTATGGGGATCAAAAATAGGCAGTCCTGTCTGTTTACTTAGCACCTGGGCCAGGTCTTTTTCTTTTATTAGACCTAAACTAATCAGATATTCCCCCAGTTTTTCTTTGGGAGGATTTTTAAGAATATTTTCCAGTTCTCCCTGACTGATCAAACCTTCTTCTACCAGAATCTCTCCTATTTTCTTGTTTATTAAAGCCATTTAACTTACCTCTTTTAGGGGAAGATGGTTAAAGATAACAGTTCCGGCAGGCAGAGATAGTAAATTATCTTTTAGAGGAGAAGAATTTCTTTTTATAAGATAAAAATTTACTTGGGTTTCTTTTGGTTTTTGAAAGCATAAAAAAAGGTATAGTTTTTTTTCAGGGTCATTTAGTAGAGAAAATTGAAAAAGGTCTTCCAGATTTTTACCTTTATATACGTAGTCAAAAGACACCTCTTTTTTTAGGGTTAAAAAGGGACGGGCAGGTATATTTAAATTCAGTCCTGGATATACGCTGTTGAGGTCCTTTAGTTTAGGATTTACTTTAAGTAAGTGAGGAAAAAATATTTTTATCTCTTCCAGGTTGTTTAGATTATAAATCCTAGATAATATTTTTACAGGCACATAACCTTCTTTGATTTCTATGCTACCCAAAGAAGCTGGTAAAAAAAATTCTTTTTTGGGGAAGTTGCTGGAGCTAGTCTTAAGAGTAGAAAAGTTTTTTAGAGGAAGAAAAAAGGATAAAGTTAAGAGAAACACTAAAAAAGTGCCTGTAACGATTAGGATTTTTCTAGATTTGGGATAGGTTAGTTTTTCTCTTTTAACTATAGCCTTTACTTCAGAGCAAGATACTCTGTCTTTGTTACTTATGGTTGCCTGTAAAAGGCTTTTGTGGGCCAGATGAATGAGCTTTCTTGGATAACCCTGGCTGTATTTTTTTAGGTAGTATATAGCAGGCCAGGTAAATAGAGAATTGGCTGTAAAAATATCTGCTCCAGCTACTCTTAGTCTGTACTGTAAAAAATTTTTTACTTCTCTTAAATTTAAGGGAGTGAGATAGAGCGTTAGATGGATGCGATCTTTAAAATTTTTTCTTTCCTCTAAAACTGGTAAAAATTCTTCTTGAGCAAAAATAATTACTTGCAAGAGCTTATTTTCGTTGGTTTCAAAGTTTAAAAGCTCTCTTAAGGTTTCTAAAATAAAAATAGGGGTTTTTTGCCCCTCATCAATAAGAATAACAGGGGTTTTTCCTTCTTGTTGCAGTTCTAAAAGTCTTGTTTTTATTTCTTCTTTTAAAGTCCTGGAAGAAGAGGGGGCTTTTTTTTGCGGATAGAGAACAGAGTATATTTCTTGTAAAAACTCTTCAGGAGATTCAAAGGCCGGGTCTAAAATAAGACCGACTACAAAGCGTTGGTCTGCTAAAAGGATGGTTAAAAGTTTACGGCATAAGGTGGTCTTACCCGTACCTACCTGGCCGATGACCAGATTTAGCCCTCTTTTTAATTCCAAACTTAACTGGAGCTGTTGAAGGCAGGATTTGTGAATTTTTGATTGGTATAAAAAAGCAGGGTCAGGGGTGTTGGCAAAGGGCTCTTTGGTTAAATTGAAAAGAGTGTAATAGCTCATGCCTATCCTGTTAGCTGGTAAAATAGTCGTTTGTGATTTTCACAGGCAGAATCATCTTCCAGGGCACAGCCTTTTTGATAGAATTTTAAGGCTTCTTGGGGATAACCCAGCTTTTCCAGTACTTCTCCTTTAACATTATAGGCTGAAGGCCAGCTGGGAGCCAGGATAAGAGCTTTGTTGCATTCTTTTAAGGCTTTCTGGGGTTTAGCTTGAGCCAGATAAGCCTGAGCGGCATTTAAGTAAGCTTCCACCAAACCAGGATCTAAACTTAAAGCCAGATAGGCCGTGCGCAAGGCTTCTTTATAATTTTTTTCCTGCAAATACTTTTTACTTTCTGCCAGCCACTTTTGGGCTCTGGGGTCATGGGTAGGTTTTAGTTGTTCCAGGTCTTCTGGACTCAGGGTGGGAGAAACTTCTTTAGCTAACTCAGACTTGCGTTTTAAAATAGTAGGAGTGATAAAAATGAGAATTTCTTCCATTTTCTTGCTCTTGCTATCTCCTTTAAAGAGATAGCCCAAACCAGGAATGTCTTTTAAGCCAGGAATACCAGAGATACTATCCTGTAAGGTTTGTTTGCTTAATCCTGAAATAACAATGGTTTCTCCATTGCCCACAATAAGTGAAGTTTGGGTTTCCTTTTTATAAATAGTGGGATTGCCATCTACTTTTTTCTCTTCAGAAAAGTCCACTTCATCTTTTTTTACTTTTATTTCCATTTTTAAATAATCTTCATTAATGACATGGGGAGTCATTTCCAGTCTTAAGACTGCATCTTCAAACTTTACTTCCTTATCTCCATCTTCATAGGTAACATAGGGCACCTTCTGACCATTTTCAGTAAAAGCCATGTGATTATCCATGGTGGTAAGGGAAGGACTGGAAAGAATGTTTATTTTCCCTTCTGCTTCCAAGGCTGAGAGTTGCATTTCTAAGATGTTTTCAGCAGGATTGCCAATTAAGACATTTAAACCTGCACCTAGAGTGGATACAGAGGAGCCAGTAACCTGGCCTGTGGGGAAGTTAAAGCCAAAACTATTGCCACTTCTACCCGTGCCAAAGGCATCTCCACTGTCTGAGCCTATGGGGCCCTGGATGCCAATTTGGTCCTTATTGTTTATTTGGCTAAACCACTTTCCACCCCACTGGATTCCCAGGTCTCTAGCTACCTTTCTGGTGGCTTCCACAATATAGGCTTTTAAATGAATCTGGTCTGTAGGTTTATCCAATACTCCAATCATTTTAATTATTTTTTGTAAGTCCTCTTCTGTAGCCTGAATGACCAGAGAGTTGGTATGACTATCTACTACAATACTTCCTCTGGATTTTTCCTCTTTGTCCTTGGTAAGCAGAGAACTTAAAACCTTTTGTAAGCTATTGGCATCTGCAAAATTTATTTTTATCACCTGGGTAATGAGAGGAGAGATTTGTTTTTTGGCTTCTTCTTGTGCTTCTTTCTGGGTTTTTATTTCTTCTATGGCCAGGTCGCGGGCAAAATCCTCTTTGGACATCACTCTGATAATATTACCTTCCCAAGTGTAAGTTAAACCATTGGCTTTGAGTAAAGCCTCAAAAGCCTGGTTCCAGGGCACCTTTTCAATGTTGACATTTATTTTACCTGCCAGGTTGGAACTAAGGATAATGTTTTGTCTGGCTGCCTTGGCTAGCGCTTGAATGATAGCTTTTATGTCTGTATCGCGCATTTTAAGGCTTACGGGAAAAGTAGGTAAAGCTGGAGAAGCTTTTTTAGTAGTAGGGGGAGAAGCCAGCTTAAGGCCTTTTTCTATTTCTACCTTTTTTAGAGAAGGACTGGGTGAATGGCCTAAGCTTTCTTTGGCTAAGGTCCTCCACTGATCAAAAAAAGGGTCCTTTTCTGGCTTTTTGGAACTACATCCCAAAACCAAGAGAAAACAGAGAAAAATTATCCATTTATTGTTCATTTTTTGGTCCACTCTTTATTTCTAAAATATCCCAGAAAGGTATTTTTAAAATATTATCTTTGCCTGGGCCTTTTACCAGTATATAATCTCTAGACACCTTTAGTAAAGAAAAACCACTTTCTTCCAGTGGTTCTCCTTCTGCATACTCTCGACCATTGATAATGGCAAATCGCTTGGACCCCAGAAAGAGATAGCCTGTAAATTTGAAAACAGCAGAACTCACTTCATTATTAGATGGAGCTTGGACCTTTGCTTCCTTTAGTTCGTACCAGAAGGGATCTCTTATTTCTTTTAACTTCAACAGGTAATACATTCTTTTTTCTTCAGGGGTTAAATTAATTTTGCTTAAGGAATTAATAAGTTGTGTTTTTAAAGGGGAAAAGTTAATTCTTTCCCCATTAGAATTGGACTCCCTGGGAGGTGTGGCAAATATAAAATGATATAAGCCGTATAAAAGGGCTATTCCAGCCAAGCTAAGGATAATTTTTTCTCTCTTAGTCATGAGCTTACTTCTATGTAAGAGGTAAATTCTATGTTTAAGGTGTCCAGTTCTTTATTCAGTTTTAATGCATCTATTTTACGGATATAACCAAGTTTTAGAAAATTTTCTAAAAATTTTAAAAAATTTTCAAAATTTCCGCGTATGGCTACTTCTATTTTTAATTGATTATTTTCTGTTAAATTAAAGTCAGGTTTTAGATAAATTAAGTTTAAATTATAGTCTGTACATTTTTTTTGTAATTCTTCTTTAAAATCTCTTATACTGATTGGCTTAAACTCTATAATACTTAGGTCCTTGTCAATTTTTTTTATCTCACTCTCTAGTCTGGCAAATAAGGGTAAAAAATCTTGTTGAAATTTTACCTTATATTCAAGATTTTCTAACTCATTTTTTAAGTTTTTTAATTCTTTTACTTCTGGCCTTAAGAAAAATAAATAAAAAATAAGACTTAAAAGAAGAAAAATGCTTAAAGGAGCTACTATTATTTTTAAGCCAAAAGGAAGATTTTCTAAGTTTACTTTACTCATTTTAATTCCAGCTCTACTTCAAAGGCCATAGCCTTTTGATTCTCTACAGGCTTAAAGTATTTATTAGTGATAGTTGTTTTCTTTATAAAAGGAGAATCCTTTAATTTCAATAGATAGTTGGCCAATCCTAATTCTGCCTGTTCTGGCTCTAAGAGAATAACTCCCTCTAAGGATATGGTTTGTTGGTTAAAATCAAGTTTAGTCCATTTTATGTCCTTAGGGGTAAGAACTGATAACTCTTTAAGTATAGCTATGTTTTTCAAAAAATGTAAATTATTTTTTAATTTTGTTTGATTTAAAGTTAACTCCTGTAGTTTTTTCTGGATTAAAGCAGAAGAAAGTATTGGCTTGGAATTGTTTAAAATATTAGATAGGTTTTCAATTTTTCCTCTGGTTGTTTTTATCTCCTGGCTTACTTGAAGGTGGAAGATAAATAGAAGTAGAAAAATAAAAATAAAAAATAGACTTGTTCCAGTGCGTAAATAATTTTCCAGGCGTTTTTGTTTTTTGTCTTTAGAAGTAAGAAGAAAATTTATACATTTAGCAGAGTCTAGGCAGGCTCCAATAGCTGGAGCAAAGTCCATTTCTTCCTGCAGGCTAAACTCACAGCTAAACTCAGAATCTACAATTTTTTGAGTAATGGGTGCTAAGGGCTCTATTTTTATTTCTAAATTTTTAGAAAGTTCTTCTAAGATAAACTCTGGAATGTTAAAAATGCTTGAGAAGTAGATTATATTTACATTATTTTTATTTAAATTACTTATATAGTATTGTAGAGAGCGTTTAATTTGCAGTAAAAGCCTGTTTAAAGCAGGCTGAAGAGCTTCTAAAATTTCTTCCTTTTGTATTTGTGTGCTATAAAGTGGATTGTCTGGGTCTTTGTTTTGGCCCAGAAAGTTTTTTACATCTTCCAGGGTTATTTCTTTCAGTTGGTTTTGTTCAAACTCTGGAGAGAGAAGGTTTTGAGTTTTTAAGTAGGTAAGCAATTCTTCAACCAGGCTAATAAATCCGGTTTTGATTTCGCGGTTAAAGATAAGCCGTCCATGATTGTAAATATCTATGCGTGACCAGTCTGAACCCAGAAAAAGATAACCAATATTTTTTTCTTTTTGTCTTATAAATAGGTCTGCTAAGGAAAATTGATAACTGGTAAGGGCTAAATTAGGCAGTTTGCCAGCTTTGGCCAGGTCTTGTGCTTGCTCTATGGCCTTTTTATCTACTACATAGGCAAATATTTCTAATTTTTCTACTCCCCGCTCTCTTGTTTTTCCTATAACCTGAAAGTCATAGGTTAAGCCCTCCAGATTTAATTCCAGATGTTTTTTTAGGGCCATTTTAGCTGTTTTGGAAAGGAGCTTTTTGTTGACCCTGGGAATAGTAAACAAAAGGGTTTTTACAGCATTGGCTGGTAGTAAAATCCAGTAAAGGGCCTGTGGATAGTGTTTGCGGAGCTTTTTGGTAAAGGACTTAAACCACTCTGTAAATTCTGGAGTATTTTTTTTTACATCCTTGGGATAGATTATTTTTTCTAGAAAAAGAAGTGTAGGCCTGTCTCCTTCTTGCAGGCCACAGACGAGCAGATAGGTTTCTCTGAAATCTAAAGCAATGTTTACTTTGTTTTTGGTGAGAGAAAATAGGGATTTTTTAGGGGATAAAAATTGTGGTAATCTACACGCCTGGGTTTCTTTTAGACCTTCTATAAGTTTTTGGGTAGAGCTTATTTCTTGTTTCATATTAGGTATATTGATTTAAACTTAATTTTTTAGGTGATTTCCAGGGAAAAGTAAAGAAAATTTTCTGGGAAAAGGGGAGAGTTTGACAACCTAGAGGCCTAAAAGATATTAGGAGCCTCAATAGCTTAGTTGAAGGAGTAAAGAGGTGAGTATTTTAATAAAAAAGGTGCAACTGAATTTTAAAACTGTAGATATTTTAATCAAAGGAAATAGAATAGTAAAAATTGCAGAGAATATAGAGGAAAAGGTGGATCAGGAAATTGATGGTAAAAATAAGGCTGCTTTGCCTACCTTTCATAATGTACATACTCATGCAGCCATGACTTTGCTTCGGGGATATGCTGATGATTTACCTTTGCACACCTGGCTTGAACAATACATCTGGCCCTTTGAGCAAAAACTTACTTTTGAAGATGTCTATATAGGAAGTAAGCTTGCCTGTCTGGAGATGATAAAGTCTGGAACCACTTTTTTTTGTGATATGTACTGGCATCCTCTGGCCACTAAACAGGCTGTAGAAGAAATGGGGATCAGGGCGGCCTTATCTACTGTTTTTGTGGATTTTAATGATAATAAAAAAGCTAAACACTTCAAGGAGAGAACAGAACGATTTTTTGCTGAAAATCAGGATAGTGAACGAGTGTTTTTTATTCTTGGTCCTCATGCCATTTATACCGTATCCAGAGAATCTTTGCTCTGGTTAAAGGATTTTGCTCAGGCCAGGGACCTGTTTATTCATATCCACCTGGCTGAAACTAAAAAAGAATTAGAAGACTGCAGAAAAACTTATGGGCTTACTCCTGTAAGATACTTAGATTCCCTGGGCTTTTTAGGACCCAAGGTGGTGGTTGCTCACTCCATTTGGGTAGATGAAGAGGAAATGGAGATTTTGGCCAGAAGAGAGGTAAAAGTAGTTCATGTTCCCTCTTCCAATATCAAGCTGGCTTCAGGGCTTTTCCCCTATGCCCCAATGAAAGAAAAGGGAGTTTTCTTGAGCTTGGGTACAGATGGCTGTGCTTCCAATAACAACCTGGATATGTTTGAAGAAATGATGGTTGCTTCTTTTAATGCCAAGATTTATGCCCAAAGTCCTTCCAGTTTGCCTGCTGAGGAAGCCTTTGCTTTGGCCACGAAACAAGGGGCCTGGGCCTTTGGGCTGGATAGTGGGGAAATTAAGGAGGGAAAGCTTGCTGATTTGATGTTGGTCAATTTAAATCACTACTTATTGGTGCCCAACCACAACCTTATTTCCAATTTAGTTTATTCTGCCAATCCCGCTTGTCTGGATACGGTCATTTGTGATGGTAAGGTTTTAATGGAAAAGGGCAAGGTGGAAGGAGAAGAGGACATAATTGAGGAAGCCAGAGAGTGTGTGCAAAGGATTTTGGAAAGGGTAAGAAAGGGATGATTTTAGTTTATACCGGAGAAGGAAAGGGCAAAACCAGTGCAGCTTTAGGGCAAACCATAAGGGCTTTAGGCCATGGTTTTAGAGTGGTTTTTTTGCAATTTTTAAAAAGAGATGGTCAAGCTGGAGAGCAGATTTTTCTTAAGTCTCAGCTAAAGGAAGACTTTTGGGCCTGTGGCCTGGGGTTTGTTCGCAGCGAAGAAAATAAAAGGAAACAACGGCAAAAGATAAAGGAAGTTTTTTCCTGGCTGGAACAAAAGTTTGCAGAACGACCCTTTTTAATGGTTTTGGACGAAATTTTTTATGCCCTGAACTTAGGGGTTATAAAACCAGAAGAAGTGGAAAAGATAATAGACTTGGCCCGCCAAAAAGAAGTAAACTTAGTGCTTACAGGCAGGAACTTTCCCTTAGATTTTTTGGCCAGAGTGGATATGGTATCAGAAATCAAAGAGGTAAAACATCCTTTTCAAAAGGGAGTAAAAGCTAAAAAAGGGATAGATTTTTAGTTGAGATTGCTAAAATCTCCTGCAATTTTGTAATCACAAAAGGCACATTTTCCTTCTTTTAGATTAATCTCCAACAGGGTAAAGCCTCTTCTGGCTATAACTACTTTGCCACAAGCAGGGCAATAGGTACTTTCACTCATATGCCCGGGTACATTTCCCAGGTAGACATAGTCCAGTCCCACTTCTTTACCTATTTCATAGGCCTTTTCCAGAGTGCTTAAGGGCGTAGGTGGGTTGTTTAGCTTATAGCTGGGATGGTAGCGGGAGATATGCCAGGGAGTTTCTTTTCCCAGGTAATTCTGGATATACCTGGCTATGTTTTTTAATTCTTGAGGACTATCATTTAGCTCAGTAATGACCAGGGTGGTTATTTCCAGCCACCAGCCAAGTTTTTTCATGTGTTCCAGGTTGTTTAAAACTGTTTTTAAGGAAGCCTGGCAATATTCTCGATAAAAACATTCAGCAAAACTTTTTAAATCCACATTGGCTGCCTGAATGTAAGGACCTAGTTCTTCCAGGGCCTTGGGACTTTGATAGCCATTGGTGACTAAAATGTTTTTTATGCCTTCCACCTGGGCCTTTCTAGATACTTCTAAGACCAGTTCGATAAAAATAGTGGGTTCAGAATAGGTATAAGAAACACTCAAAGCCCCTTCTTCTTTGGCTAGTTGCAAAATGGAGTCAGCAGAAATATTTTCCCCCAAAATTGTCCCATCTTTTTTAGGGGGTTGAGATAAGCTGTGATTTTGACAAAAGATACAGGCAAAATTACAGCCCATAGTGGCAAGTGAAAGGGTCTTGCTTCCTGGCAGAAAGTGAAAAAGGGGTTTTTTTTCTACAGGGTCTAGATTGAGGGCAGCAATTTTATCTTTGACCAGAGTATACAGGCGACCTTTTTGGTTTATCCTTACTCCACACTTGCCCTTTTCTCCTTCTTTTAGATAGCAAAAGTGAGAGCAGGCTTCACACTGGATATCCAGATTTTTTACAGGACGCCACAAAATAGCTGGATGCATTATTGCTCTCCTTGGTTTAATTTATTAAACTTATTTAATATTTAATTTTATTGAAGAAAAAAATCAAGGTGGGAGGAAAAAATGACAACTATTTCCTGGGAGGATTTCTGGAAGGTAGAGCTTCGGGCAGGGACCATTGTCAAAGTGGAAGAATTTCCCAAAGCCAGAAAGCCAGCCTATAAATTGTGGGTGGATTTTGGTCCGGAAGTGGGGATAAAAAAGTCCAGTGCCCAGATTACCAAACTTTACTCACCAGAAGAATTGGTGGGAAAACAGGTTTTAGGGGTGGTAAATTTTCCTCCCAAACAAATTGCTGATTTTAAGTCTGAGTGTTTGATTACAGGCTTTATTTTAGAAGGGGGAGAAGTGGTGCTGGCTGTACCAGAAAAAAAGGTTCCCAATGGGACCAGATTGGCTTAAAATTTGGCCATGTTGTTTAAACTCGTTAGTCCTTTTAAACCCACAGGAGATCAACCTAAAGCTATTTCTGCTTTGGTGCAAAACTTAAAGCAGGGAGTAAAGGAACAGGTGCTTCTGGGGGTAACAGGCTCTGGTAAGACCTTTACCATGGCCCAGGTGATTAGTAAGCTCAACCGTCCCACTTTGGTCATGGCTCCTAACAAAACCCTGGCTGCCCAGCTTTATTCAGAGTTTAAAGAGTTTTTTCCTGAAAATGCTGTGGAATACTTTGTGAGTTATTATGATTATTATCAGCCAGAAGCCTACTTACCCCATCAGGATATTTATATTGAAAAGGATTCTTCCATAAACGAAGATATAGATAAGCTCAGGCACGCTGCTACCCATGCTTTGCTTACCAGAAGAGATGTTATTATTGTCGCTTCTGTATCCTGTATTTATGGATTGGGTTCGCCTGAATACTATGCTAAATTGATAGTTCCTGTTGAAGAAGGACAAAGTATAAGTTTAGAAAAGCTTATTTCTAGGCTTATAGAAGTGCATTATGAGCGTAATGAATATGACTTTAAAAGGGGAACCTTTAGAGTTAGAGGAGATATTTTGGAAATAATACCTGCTTATATGCAGGAAAGGGCCTTGAGAATAGAATTTTTTGGCGATGAAATTGAAAGTATCTATGAAATAGACCCTTTAACAGGACAGATAATTGCTAAACTTAAGAAAACCATTATTTTTCCTGCCAGCCACTATGTTTCAGATCGAGAAAATTTAAAGCGGGCTATTAGTTCCATTCAAGAAGAATTGCGATGGAGACTCCAGGAACTGGAAGCAGAGGGCAAGGTTTTGGAAGCCAAAAGGTTGGAACAAAGAACCCTGTTTGATCTGGAGATGATTGAAGAGCTTGGTTATTGCAAAGGCATAGAAAATTATTCTCGCCACTTGGATGGCAGAAAGCCTGGTCAGCCTCCTGCCTGTCTACTTCACTATTTTCCCAGGGATTTTTTGTTGTTTATTGATGAATCGCACATCACCATTCCCCAGATTAGAGGCATGTACAATGGTGATATCTCCCGCAAAAAAACTTTAGTGGATTTTGGCTTTCGTTTGCCCTGTGCTCTGGATAATCGTCCTCTTAATTTTGAGGAATTTTTAAGTTGTATCAATCAATGTGTATATGTTTCAGCTACTCCAGGAGAATGGGAACTGGAGCGCTCCAGACCTTATATTGTGGAGCAAATTATTAGACCTACAGGTTTGGTGGACCCAGAAGTAGAAGTAAGACCCACTACCAATCAAATCCCGGATTTGCTGGCTGAATGCGTGAAACGGATAGAAAAAGGAGAAAGGGTGCTGATTACTACCCTGACCAAGAGACTGGCTGAAGATCTGGCAGAATTTATGTCTGAAAGGGGAATTAAGTGTAAGTACATGCATTCAGATATTGATACCCTGGAGCGAGTGGAAATAATCCACGGCCTTAGAAAAGGGGATTTCTCTGTTTTAATTGGTATTAACTTGTTAAGGGAAGGGCTGGATTTACCGGAAGTCTCTTTGGTGGCTATTTTGGACGCTGATAAAGAAGGTTTTTTGCGTTCAGCCAGGTCTTTAATTCAAACCTTTGGCCGGGCAGCAAGAAATGTTCAGGGCAAAGTGATTCTTTATGCAGACAGGATGACTCCAGCTATGGCTGAGGCCATTTCTGAAACAGAGCGAAGAAGGAAAATCCAGCTTGCCTATAACCAGAAACACAACTTAACCCCTCAGACTATTCACAAGGAACTAAAACACGCCCTTTATAACCTACAGCAAAAATATGAGCCAGAGTTATTAAAAGAAGAGGAAAATTTGTATCAGCGCACTCCAGAAAGTTTAGAAAAAGAGATAAAAAAACTGGAGAAAGAAATGAAAAAACTTGCTCAAAATCTTGAGTTTGAACGAGCAGCCCAGTTAAGGGATAGAATTTTTAAGTTAAAGGAAGTATTACTTTCTCTTTAGATTTTGAGTTAAAAAGTTAAAGAATTTCTGGATATACTTTCCACTTATTACCTCTGGGTAGGTAAACTTTTCTGGATAATTTTCGAGGTTAAACTTTTCTTTTAAGAAATTTTCATTTAACTCTTCAATTTCTTTTTCCACTTCTAAAAATAACTTTTTATCCTTTACTTCTAATCTTCTACAGGCAGAAGGTCTAAACTCAAAAAGAACACATTTTTTTATATATAAAGGACATATCCGGGTGTTTTTCTTTTTTATGGTCTTTAAGATTTTCTCTCTTAGAGTTAAATCAAGCATGATGTTAAAATTGAATTGTAAGTAGTAAGCTTCTAAAAAGTTTATTTGTAGATTTTGAAAACAGCATATATTGTGTTCTTTGCCGCAATATTTCTGGTTGGGAGTTAAGCTGGATAGATAGAGTTTAGTGTATTTTTTATTTAATAACTCAAAAGTGGAAAAACAATCTAGTTCGCAATCCAGAGAAAGGGAGGGATGTAAATTTTTTAAAGCCCCTTGTTGTTTTTGATAGGAAGATAAAAAATCCTTTTGACTGGTGCTTTCAGGAGTTGCTCTTAACTTGGAAATAATTTCTTCTAT
>LDZQ01001552.1_pt1 | contig 16693 bp, 20 predicted proteins | sample 615361 | NCBI WGS metagenome assembly LDZQ01 (sample SAMN03408297, study PRJNA278302) | terrestrial metagenome | isolation source: oil reservoir sample I2 | place: USA: Alaska, North Slope, Ivishak formation | collected 2013 | reverse complement strand
GCTGGATCGACCATAAAGAACTCTATGAGCCCTGTTTTTTCGTTTTTAATCTCCTTCGGCACCCACCATGCTTCTTTGCCTTCGAGGTTATACACTAGAGCAACGGTACCTATTAGTCTTCCATCCTTGCTACGGAGAACATAGAGCTCATCAAACTCATCCCTAAGCCTGAACTCAAGAAAAGGTTCATAAACTCTTTTAAATCCTTCAAAATCATCAGGAGATGGTTTATTTTCTACCCACTCCAGTGCAGGGTAAGCTCCATTTGTTCCTTGGTAGACTCTGAAGACAAATCTAAGGAGTTCATCCTTGAGGAAGAGCGGATTTTCAATTTTTACAATCTTCATGGCATATCCCGGAAATTTTTATTCTGCTCTCCTTAAAAAGCCTTGCGAGAAAAGTTTATGAATTAGGCTATCCTAATAATTTTGGTGATCGCATGAGCTACCTCAATATTAAAGTTAGGGATGAAGAAGGGAAAGAGGCTCCCCTGAGGGATTTTGTACAGGGAAAGTGGACTGTGCTGTATTTTTATCCCAAGGACAACACTCCTGGCTGTACAACGGAGGCAAAAGAGTTCACCGAGCTTATTGAAGAATTCGAAAGGCTTGGAGTTCAAGTTATAGGCGTTTCCAGGGATTCCCCAGAGAGTCACAGGAAATTCAAAGAGAAGCATGGATTAAAGGTAAAGCTTCTCAGTGACCCAAGTGGCGAGCTCCACAAAGCTCTTGGAGCCTGGGGGAAGAAGAAACTTTACGGCAAGGAATACGAAGGGGTAATAAGGAGCACCTTCATCCTTAGCCCAGAGGGAGAAATAGCCTGGAAGAAGATAAAAGTTAGAGCTAAAGGACACGCAAAAGAAGTGCTTGAAGAGATCAAAAAGTTAATATCTCCAGAAAACCAAATTTAAATCGGTGATAGGATGAAGGAAATCAACGCACTCGCACTCGCTTTGGAAGTTGAAAAGGCAGAGCTCAGGTTTTACATTGAGATGGCCAAGAGGGCAAAGGATGAAAGGGCAAAAAAGATGTTCCTCTTTTTGGCTGGAGAAGAGGCTGAACACTGGGATGTTTTTGAGAAGAAGTTTGTAGAAAAGCTCCTTCAAAAACCAGAAATGCCCCAGGTTGACGAGGAACTTTTGGAAAAGCTTACACCGAAGTATGAGGGAGAGCTTAGCGAGGTTAAAGCTGTAGAGTTGGGGATGGAGCAGGAAAAGCTTACGTGGGAGTTTTATGAAAAAGCGGCGGAAGAAGCCGAGGATGAAAACGTTAGGAAAATCTTTAACGAGCTGGCAAAAGTTGAGAAGGCACACTATGAGCTTTTGAAGGCACAATACGACTCGGTCACGAAGACCGGCATATGGATGGACTATCAGGACTTCAGCCTTGAGGTTGATTGAACCAAAAAAGTTCATCCCCTCTCAATTAGAACGTTAACAAGCTTTACTTCTTTTCTTAGCTTTTCTTTAATCAGTTCGATAATCTCCGGATCGGTAAGATCGACTATTTCACCATTTTCAATCAAATTCACATGAGGTTCCGTGTTGATCTCAATCCGGGTCTCCCCTTCAACAGAAAAAACCTCTATGAGGCCAAGTTCTTTTAAAGCCATGACATTAGAGTACAAGGTAGAGAAGCTCATGGTGGGGAACTCTTCTTTGATCTTCTTGAAAACTTCGCTGAGGGAAGGGTGAGAAGGGCCTAGTTCATCTATTACCTCAAGTAACTTAAGTCTCTGGGGAGTAAGCTTGTATCTCTTTTCCCTTAACACTCCAACCGCTTTTTCTTTCCACATGTTTCTGAGTATGCACTGCACTTTATAAGCTTTACTAATTAAAAATTATTTCTAAATAGAAAAGCTTATTAAGAAAAAATACATACTAAAATTGGTGAAACCTATGTCGGAACACAATAGGAGATTAATTGAAAGGGCAGGAATAGATGTAGAGAAATTGCTAGAACTTCTCGTTAAAGCGGCTGCAGCAGAGTTCACAACATATTACTACTACACCATACTTAGAAACCATGCAACAGGTCTAGAAGGAGAAGCCATTAAGGAGATAATTGAAGATGCAAGGCTTGAAGATAGAAACCATTTTGAAGCCCTTGTACCGAGGATTTACGAACTTGGAGGAGAGCTACCGAGAGACATTAGAGAGTTCGCCAACCTGGCCTCTTGTAGAGATGCCTATCTGCCAGAAGAGCCTACTATCGAAAACCTTCTGAAGGTTCTCCTTGAAGCTGAGAGATGTGCAGTTGGGGTTTATACGGAGATATGCAACTACACACTCGGAAAGGATCCAAGAACCTATGACCTCGCACTTGCTATCCTTCATGAGGAAATCGAGCATGAAGCATGGTTTGAAGAGCTCTTAACTGGAAAGCCGAGCGGCCACTTCAGGAGGGGAAAACCCGGGGAAAGCCCCTACGTCTCAAAGTTTTTGAGAACGAAGTGAGTTTTGAATTAACATCCTTTTTATTTTCTTTGGAAAACCTTATTAACGTGAAAGTCGAACATTAAAATGGTGATTTGAGTGCTGGCAATAAACCCAACTCTGATAAATAGGGATAAGCCCTATTCTAAGGAAGAGCTTATGGAAGCCCTAAGGCTGGCAACCATAGCCGAGCTCGATGCCGTAAGCTTGTATGAACAGATGGCAAGATTCACAGAAGATGAGAGATTTAAAAAGGTCTTCTTGGATGTTGCAAGGGAAGAAAAAGCACACGTTGGAGAATTCATGGCTCTTCTGCTCAGTTTAGATCCAGAGCAGATCAGTGAACTTAAAGATGGATTTGAGGAGGTTGAGGAATTGACAGGAATCAAAACTGAACTCAACTCTCAGGAGGAGAATGAAATGGGAGAAAATGGATATCTCAAGGTTTTAAGGGAAGCCCTTCTCGATGCAATTGAAAAAGGGAGAACGTTAACTCATTCACTTCCAAAAACAAAAATAACTGGCCAATCATTTAGAGTGGACATCATAAGCTTCAAGGATGGTGTGAAAGTAGTTAAACAGGAGTACAGGCCAATCCCAATGCTCACAAAGAAGTTCTACATTGGGCTGAGAGAGCTTAACGACGGAACTTACGACCCAGCAATAGCGGTGAAAGCTGGAGAGTTGCTTGTCAAGGATGAAGAAAGCTTAATAATAAAGGATATTCTTTCAACTGAAGGAATAAAGAGAATGAAGCTAAGTTCATGGGAAACCACAGAGGAGGCTTTAAACAACCTCATGAATGCTCTACAAGATATTTCAAAGGCTTCAGCTGGGCCATTTGGTGTAATACTAAATCCAAAGAGATTTGCTAAACTCCTTAGAGTTCATGAACAGGGAGGAAAGATGCTGATAGAAGTCTTAAAAGAGGTCTTCAAAGGAGGGATCATAGTAACATCCAGTATAGATGAAAGCAAAGTAATAGTTTTTGCAAACACCCCTGCAGTTCTTGACGTTGTTGTCGGACAGGATGCAGATTTAAAAGAGCTCGGACCAGAGGGGGAAGAGGTGGCGTTTTTAGCAAGTGAAGCCCTGACAGTAAGAATAAAGAGCCCAGAAGCAATTGTAATTCTCGAATGACTCTTTCACTTTTTTGGAGGAAACTTAATGGAAAAGAACGCCCAAAAAGATATTAAAAAGACAAAGAACAGCCTCAAAAGGCTCCTAAAAGAATTACCAACAGAGGAACTTTTATCACTCTATTCTGACTTTATTCTTCAAGAAAAATTATTAAAAGAGCTCTCTAGAGCAGAAATGGAAATAGAGAGAGTTTTGGGAAAGTTTTGGAGCGACAGTGTTGTGGAGAACGTTGAAGTGTATAACCTCGGCGGAATGTGTTATAAGGAAAAGGTTCCAGCAGTCAGAATGGGAAGAGAGGAACTTGCAGAGAGGAAAACCCTTTTTTATGCAGAACCATTCCCAGAGAACCTCCCCGAAGAAAAGAAAGCTACCGTTAAAGAGATAGTGTTCAGATTGATTGAGGTTAACAACGCGGAACTTGAAGTTTTTGAAAAATTAAAATCAAAATCTCCCTTAGAAGACGTGATTTTCAAACTAATTAGGGAAAGTTTACTTCAGCATTCGAGACTTTTAAAGGAGTTACTGACTCTTCTCCGACGCTATAATGGGAAAGGTATATAACTCTCAAATACCATATTATGAACTGGTGATTCCTATGGTCGAACCTCTTGTTAAAAAGGCTGCCGAAGTTGAGGATAAGGCGGCCAAAAGCTATACCGAAGGACTGGCAAAGATTAGGGGACAGGGGTTGAAGTACACCGATACAGAGGCGGTTGTAACAAGAATAGCCGTCGATACAATTATCCATAAACACTTGATGAAAGCTATTCTTGAAGCTCAGAAAGAGCTTGAAAAAGTTAGAAAAGGTTATGAACACGTGAAAGAACCTATGGAGATAGAACCCACTAAGGAACAGGCTCTTCTTGTAAAAAGGTTTGCCGAGATGCACCTCGACATAGAGAGGGATATGGTAGAGACCTACAAGAAGATGGCCGAGAAGATGACCCACCCGCTGTTCAAAGGGCTCGCTGAAGCGTTAGTAAAGAACGAAGAGGAGCACCACAGGCTTTTGAAGAAGCTTATTGAAAAATATGAGGAGATATGACTTACAGCAATTTTCAATTTTTTAATTTGCATTTGAGTTCTTCTCCAAGGAAGTGAATTGGAATGGTACGGTTTGACCAGCAACTTCCATATATTGGTATAACCCCAATGCAGGTAATTACTGCGATTTTAGTTTTGGTTGTGGGGTGGATTGTAGCGAAGATTGTCGTAAGGGCTTTCAAAGGCGCTCTTAAAAAGACCAAGCTTCCAGAACTAGTCGTGGAGTTCCTTGCAAGATTTTTGAGCGCACTACTCTACGTTGCAGTGATACTTCTGGCGGTTAGGGCTCTAGGAATAGAAACGGGATCCGTTGTGCTGGGTTTATCAGCGGTGATTGGCTTAATCCTAGGCTTTGGTATGCAGGATACACTCACAAACCTGGCCGCTGGAGTTTGGATTGCTGCTTTAAGACCTTTTGACAAAGACGATGTGGTTTCAGTTTCAGGCTACACGGGAAAAGTAAATGGTGTTGGAGTAATGTCAACAGAACTATTAACTCCAGATAACGTTCTCATAACCATCCCAAACAAACTCGTCTGGGGCAATCCTATAATAAACTACACCCGATTACCAATTCGAAGAGTGGATGTTGAGGTTGGCGTGGCTTATGGCACTGACCTAGACAAGGCAATCAAACTTGCCATGGAACTCATGCAAAACCATCCAAAGGTTCTGAAAGACCCGACTCCAAGCGTGGCCATAACTGCACTTGCAGATTCATCAATAAATCTCCAGCTAAGAGCCTGGGCTAAGACCGAAGACTACTGGACGGTTAAGGGCGACCTTACCAAGGGCATATACGAACTCTACACAAAGGAAGGCATCGAGATACCCTTCCCGCAGATGGACGTGCATATCAAGGAGATGCCCCAGTGAGGTCTTTTCTCTCCATTTTAAGTGTTTGACTGATTTTTCTACCCTGCTGAAATTCTTAGGAAACAAAGAATTATTCGGTGTAAATCATCTTCACCGCCATTCCGCCGTCAACGACGAAGTTAACGCCTGGGGTTATAACACACCATACAAATCCATCTTTCCTAAAAAACCGACCTTCTAACGGTTTTTAAATACCAAGGCTGGCCAGAAACACCTCCGCTATCTCTTCCTCCCTCTTCCCCTCGAAGTCGAGCATGTGGTTGAGCCTCCTCATCGTTTCAGTGCTTATCTTCCCTTCCAGTGCCTTCAACGCCTCCACGGCTCCCTTGGGGAGTTCTCTTGCTATCACTATTGCCTCGTAGGGTGGTAGGGCCTTTTTATCGTCCTCAAGGAGCTTTAGATCATAAGCGTCCACCCTTGCGTCGGTCGTAAAGGCCGTGATCACATCTACTTCGCCCTTCGATATGGCCTCGTACATCTCCCGGGGCATAAGGGGCTTTATCTCCCTGAACTCAAGGCCGTAAACAGCCTTTAGCCTCGGCAGACCGTCGGCCCTCTCGACGTAGGGAGCGGGACAGGCGAAGGTGAGGCTTTTCGATATCCTCGCGAGGTCGCTTACCGTTTTCAGCCCTTCCCTCTCTGCCAGCTCTATCTTCACCGCAAGCGCAAAGTCGTTTCTGAAGCCGAGCCTCGCGATCACGTCTATGCCATTCCCTTTGAACCCCTCCCTGACCGCCTCAAAGACCCTCTCTTCGTCCCACTCCCCCATAGGCGGGAGCTTAAGAAGGGCGTTGTAGGCCGTTCCCGTGTACTCAACGTAGAGGTTTATCTCTCCCTTTTCAAGCGCCTCGAGGTTTGCCTCCAGCCTCGGTTCGCTCACCCTCACCTCGTACTCAAACCCCTCCCTCTGGAGGAGCTTACCAATGATATGGGCGAGGATTCTCTGCTCGTTGAAGGGCTTTGCCCCTATAACAATCCTCACATCACCCACCTCCTATGCCCTCCGGAGTGACCCTCTTTTCGAGGTAGGAAAAGCTGATATCAATAAACACTGCCATCAGTATGGCCGGGATCGAGCCGGCAAGGATTTTATCCGTGTTGAAGCTTGCCAGGCCTTCAAAGACCAGACTTCCCAGCCCCCCGGAGCCAATTATCGCAGTCAATATCGCTATTGAGTTTGCTAGAACAGCGGCGAACTTTATGCCCGCAAACATGGCCGGATAAGCGTGCGGAAAGCGGACATACCTTATGATCTCCCACTCAGTGAGCCCAATTCCCCGGGCAGCGTCTATCATCGCTTCATCTACTTCACTAAGCCCCACGTAGGTGTTCTTGACTATCGGGAGAAGCGCTCGAAGGAATATCGCAAAGACCGCCGGGGTGAAGCCTATCCCGAGGAGGGGAACTACTATGGCAACAACGGCAAAGCTCGGTATGGCCTGAACGAGGTTGGCGAAGCCCATTATAAATGAAGCTAACCTTTTGCTCTTGAGCGATAATATTGCCAGAGGTATTCCAACCGCTATGCTGAGAAACAGGGATGCGTAAGTCAAAACGAGGTGCTCGCCAAAGGCCCCAAGAACCCTCTCAACGCCTACCATAGCGATCCCTCAGATAGCGTTCTATTAATGCAGCAACTCCGTCGAGGATGAGAGCTAAAGCCCCAACCCACAGACCGGTGACGATAATTATGTCCCTGTCATAGAGGTGTATGCCCGTCTGTATCGGCGCCCCAAGGCCGCCAGCCGCTATAAGGCCGCCGAGTGTAACGACGCCCATGGTAAAAACAACAGCTATTCTTACGCCGGCCGCTATTAAAGGTAAGGCCAGGGGGAAGCGCACCTTCAGGAGTACCTCCCGCTCGCTGAGGCCTATCGCTTCGGCCACCTCGATATAGCTCCTCTCAACGCTCGTCAGCCCGGTGTAGGTGTTCCTCGCTATGGGGAGGATGGAGTAGATGACCGAAGCCGCTATCGTTGGCTTCTCCCCGAGGCCGAGGACGGGAAGGAGGAGGACGAGGAGTGCGAGCGTTGGCACCGTCTCCAGGATGTTTAGGACATTGAACGCTATTGGAGCCAACTTTGGCCGCCTGTAGAGGTAAAGGCCGAGGAGAACGCCGATAACGACCGATAAGGCCAGGGCTATCCCGAACATGCGGAGGTGCTCAAGCGTCCTTTGGGCAAGGTTCTGACTCTCCCATACCCATCTAATGTCCATTAAAGACCCTCACAAGAGCTTTAAAAGAACTTCATTAGCAAGTAAAATGCCAACGGGCTTTTCCCTCTCAACTACAACTCCAAGAAAGGCATTCCTGCGTTTCATCTCAGCCAAGGCGGAAGCAAGTGAATCACCGGGAGAAAATACAAGGGGCTCCATAAGAGCTTCCTCTAAATCCTGCGACTTTAAGAGAGATTTTAAATCCGTAACCCCTTTAAGTGCTCCTTTTTCCACTATAACTGCAAATTCGATGTTTTTATCTCTCATCCACTGGAGCAACTCGTCCTTTCTCTGCACCTCCACTATGTATTTCTCAACATCCACCATGAGGTCTTTCACCTTCAGGGTGTCGAGATGCTTGAACTTCTTGTCTACATTAACTAACTTAGCAACGAACTCATCCGCTGGATTAAGCACTAGCTCATCAGGATACCCCACCTGAACGAGCCTTCCGTCCCGCATTATCGCTATCCTATCACCGAGCTTGAAGGCCTCCTCTATGTCGTGGGTTACGAAAACAATAGTCCTTCCAAGAACTTCTTTTATTCTCAAAAACTCCTCCTGGAGTTGCTTTCTCAAAATAGGGTCCAAGGCACCGAATGGCTCGTCCATAAGGAGAAGGGGCGGGTTTAGAGCGAGGGCCCTTGCGAGGCCAACCCTCTGCTGTTGACCACCGCTTAGCTGGTGAGGATAACGAGTGACGAAGTCTTCAGGAAGGGCCACGAGATGCAAGAGCTCTTTAACCCTCTTATCAATCTCTTCCTCACTCCAGCCCTCCAGTTTCAAAAGAAGTCCTATGTTATCTTTCACGGTCATGTGAGGGAAGAGTCCTATCTGCTGGATAACGTAACCAATGCTCCTCCTAAGCTTTACAACGTCAAACTCCTTAATGTTTCGTCCATTGATGAAGACCTCACCCTCATCTGGCTCAATAAGGCGGTTTATCGTCCTTAAAAGGGTGGTTTTGCCGGAGCCGCTTGGCCCTATGAGTATTAAAAGCTCACCGCCTATGATCTCGAGATTGACATGATCAACAGCCGTGAAATCCCCGTATCTTTTTGTAACATCTCTGAGCTCGACGGTTTCTATTCTCCTGAAAAGCATTTCAATCACCATAAAGAAAAAAGAATCAGCCCTTAAGGAGGCCTTTCTCAATTAAAAACTCTCTCGCTATTTCCCTCGCATCCTTCTTCTCCACGTCGTACTGGTAGTTAAGTTCTCTCATCGTGTCAGTGTCAATGAGCCCCTCGAGCTTCTTGAGGACTTCCACTACTTCCGGATATTTGTCGGCGAACTCCTTCTTGATGAGTATGACGGCATCGTAGGGCGGTAGAGCTCCTTTATCGTCCTCGAGGATTTTGAGTCCGAAGAGGTCGACTCTCGCATCGGTCGTGTAGGCGGAGATGGCATCAACCTGTCCGTTCTTTATTGCCTCATACATAAGCGTTGGCTCCATCTGCTTTACTTCCCCAAAGGTGAAGCCGTAGACCTCCTTAATCCTCGGCAGGCCGTCCGGTCTCGTTGCGAACTCCGGATCGGTTCCTAATGTCATCTTAGGTGCGTATGGAGCAAGATCACTGAGTTTTTCTAAGTTGTTCTTCTCTGCAAATTCTTTCTTAACGGCTATTGCATAATCGTCTCTAAAACCAAGCTTTACAAGGGTTAGAACGCCATCACGTTTTAACATCTCCTCCTTGCTCCTCTCGTAGACGTAATCGGGATCCCACTTCTCCGGGGGATCGAGCTTGAGGATGTTGTTGTAGGCAGTTCCCGTATATTCTACATAGACGTGAATCTGCCCCCTCTTCAAGGCTTCATAATTAACCAAAGTCCCTCCAAGGCCCTCCTTAACCTCCGCCTTGAAGCCGTTCTCCTCAAGGAGGAGGGCTATCATGTGGGCTAAGATGTACTGCTCGTTAAAGGGCTTAGAACCTATCACTATCGTAGGGACTTCCTCCTTCTGGCCAATGCAACCGCTTAAAAAAGCGACTACAATCAAACCAGCTAAAGCCAATGCACCAATTCTGTTCATCTTTACACACCTGTATTTAATTGTTCGGTCTTTCTAATAAAGTTTTCGAAAAATTAAAAACAAAAGTGCCAACTTCGAACTACCCAAGCATCGAATCAAGGAAGAGCATTATATAAAACCCCAGGAAAAAGCCAGCAGTTACCAGAAGCTCATTCTTCTCGTGTTTGTAAATCTCTGGAATCATTTCCTTTACCGTTACGTAGAGCATAGCCCCTCCAGCCAAGCCGAGACCATATGGCAGAAAACCATGAAACAGCGTGAAGAAAAACGCTCCCACAAGAACCATAATCCACTCTGCAACTCCGCTTAAAGCCCCCATTAAGATGGGCTGGAGTTTTTTCTTTTGAAGGGTCGCAAGGGGCAATGAAACAACCGTTCCCTCAGGGAAATCCTGCAATCCTATGGCTATTGCTGTCACAACACCCCTCTTTACGTCAAAAGCGAGAGAAGTCCCAATTGCTAGCCCTTCTGGCAGGTTATGGATTATAACAGCAAGAACTATCAACCAAACAACCTTTAGCCTGTTTTTGAGCTCTTCAGGACCCTCATATCCTTTGACTAAATGCTCGTGAGGAACGAAGCGGTCGATAGCATATATAAGGGCTATTCCAAGCAAAATCCCAACCCCAACAGGAGCAAAGCTCTCAGCCACTTCAATTCCGGGTAGAATTAAGCTTGTAAAGCTCGCAACAATCATGACTCCAGCCGCAAACGACAAGCTGAAGTCTACGCCCCAATCGGGCATTTTATGGGACATTATCGCAAGCAATGAGCCGAGGGTTGTCATTAAGGCTACAAAGAAACCCGCATAAAAAGCAACAATCATTAAATTCCCGTTGGAAATTGCGAGAAGGTAATTGCTCAAAGAAGATATAATGTTCTCAAGCATAATCAGACCACCCATTAAAGAAAAAAGGAATAGAGTTCAAACCGGGGTTACATGTCCCCACTTTTCTAAAGCCCTTGCGAGCTCCTTGTGACCCTTTGCGTATTCATCCAAAGGTATTCCCTGCATTATGGCATCTATGGCTTGCCTGACTGCCTTTGCTCCAGCAGCAGGACCGTCTGGGTGTCCAAGGGTTCCTCCACCAAGCTGAAGGACAATATCTGTTCCAAGGGCTTCTATAACAGGTGGCAAGTTACCCGGGTGCAAACCACCAGAGCTCGTTGGGAATGCCGGTTTTATGTGGTAGAACTTCTGCTCAAGGTGGAACACATCGTTTTCATCCGGCTTGTAGTGGTTCTCTCTCAAAATTCTAGCGTTTTGGATAACGTCCCACTTACCACCTTCGAGCTTTCCTGCCCCTGCAGTTCCCACGTGAAGCTGGTCAATACCTATCAGCCTGTAGAGCTTGGCTAATACGAACATTGAAATGCCGTGATATGGGTTTCTCGTGAAGGCAGCGTGCATTGCCCTGTGCCCGTGTATAGCCAAGCCATAATCCTCAGCTAAGTCCCTTATGTACTCCAGTGCTCCCCAACCAGTAACCACTACATCAACCATTGCATGTTTAAGTCCAAGGTCGGCAAGAATCTCAAGTCTAGTTTCCATTTCCCTTATGTCTGCGGTTATATTGGCAAACCATGTCTTCTTTTCTCCGGTTTCACTCTCGACTTTTTCAATTATTCTCGCCATTATCTCTGCCCTCTCTTCGAAGCGGTTGTACCACGGGCTTGTGAGGTTCTCATCGTCCTTCATGTAGTCAGCTCCTGCGGTAAGAAGGTCGTAGGCAAGCTTCTCAAACTCTTCTGGAGAATAACCTACTTTTGGCTTTGGAACCACACCGTAAATTGGTCTATCTTTGATTTCGAGCATCTTTCTAACTCCTTCTATACCAAAAGCGGGACCATTGAATTCCCTAATGAGCTTCTCGGGGAAGTAAAGGTCTTCAAGGCGCAGACCTTTCACTCTCTTCATTCCAAAAACGTTACCGGCTATGCTCGCAAGAAGTCCCGGAAGGTTGGCTTCTTCAAAGGCATGGAATGGATAGGCAATCTTAACGATCCAGCTACCATCGCCCATGTCATGGAAATCGTAAGCCTTTGCAGATAGGTCAGCCCACCTCTCTTCCTCATACCAGGGATATAGTGTAGTCCACGTTCCCGTTGAGCTTTCCGCGGCAACTCCTCCCGCGGCTTGTTCAATTGTGTACCCCTCAGCCGGAGTTATCCTAAAAACGGCTATGATATCCCTCTTCTTGCTGGGCTCATAGCCTTTGTCCACATAGTAGTCATATATCTTGTCAAACTTTTCAGGCATTTTTCCCACCTCCTTATTAGTTAGGTTTTCCTAACTATTAAACCTTTCGTGGGGTGGCATAGAAATAGAAAAGCGGAGATTATTAAGCTTTCGATAACGGCAAAAAAGAAAAAGAAAAACAAATTTGTAAAAGGACGTCATTTATGCTTCTCTTCCTCGTTTATGGTTATTGAGGGTGCTTCTAAGACTACGATGCTTTCTACTCTGGCTATTTCGGATCTGAAGCTAAATTTCCCATCGGCCCCAATCAGCTTTAGGAAAGCCACTACGCTTTCTTCGCCAGTAGCGGGGTCTCTGAGGGTCAGAACCTCGATGATGAACTCGTCTAATGTGTGCCCTCTGTAACCTCCAATGCGGTCATCTATATCTAACGGTATCTCACTCTGCATCACATAGAGTATCACCATGGTGTACTCGGGGATTCCGTTCTCAGCTCCATCTCCGCCGGTTATTATGACGAAAGGTATCTGGCTTTCATCTGACATTCCGTAGTCGGGACGGGAGATCCTCTCCCTAACGGCGGATGGAACGGGCAGCTTTGCTGTATCGTTTCCCTTGATCGTCTCTCCTGTAAAAGAATTCTCCATGTGGAAGGGGCTTAGGATTCTCGCCAGGAACGGACTGTAGGGGCCGGGAGAGACTGTGGTTTCGTTTACAGTAAGCGGGAAGCCCCAAGCTGTGCTGTTTGATTCTCCATCGATCCCATCGATTTTTATGAACACGGTTGTCGCAGACTCCGGATCAATGACGTTCTTTAACTTCATGTGGTTGACCGGAACACCTGCGGATTCCTTTAGGCCTTCTATATCCACCCTAATCCTCTTCACATCGCGCTTTCCCATGTATTCTTCGTTTATGGTAATTCTTATGACGCTCATGTTGCCTTCTCCCACGAAAGTGTCTACCTCCTCCAGCGGAATGTGATCCACCTTTGGAGCATCAATCGAGCTTTCGGGGCTTATGCGGAGAAGAACAGGCGAGTTGCATTTTTCTTTTATGTTGAGGACTACATCCCCATTTTCGTCCTCCTCAACCAGCCAGCAGCCGACCTTTGCCACCTCGGGAGTCCCACCCATAACGGCCAAAAAGAAGTCCCTTGACACCGGATTGACGGTGATGTCCTCCCCGATATCGTTTCCCTGTAATGCTGCCTCGCCGATTATCTCCCCAGTTTCGGCATCCACCATTGCGAGACCAAAACCCATTGTGGTTACCTTGTACTCTCCAGCAGAAATCCCAATGGCCTTCGAGTAGTCCTTTGCCTCCGGGATTTCCCGCTGTATCTTGGCAAACTCCTCCGGACTGAGCTCCCTGGCTTCGCTGTAGTTTCCTACCACCAACAGCGTGCCGTTAACGGGGTAGCTACATGGGAGGAAGGGGTTGTAGGGGGTTATCGTTATGACGTTGCCACTGGTTAATATCTCGTCATGAGGAAGGTTAGCTCCAATGCACCCAACACCATCGATCGCGTACACTCCCGGGCCGAGCTTAACACTCTGGGGATCTCCGTAGGGGATTTCACTGATGAAAGAACCTCTCCTTGCCTCTTTTAGCACTACATTACCCTGCGGAAGTGCCATGTTCACCGCTTTGGCAAGGTCGGAACCAGCCTTAAACTTCACGACCTTGCCTGGAGGAATCACGATCCTGATGGGGTTTTGGGGAGCAATTTTCCACCCTTGGCTTGGGTCCTTGGTATCTGCAAACCTCAGACCGCTCCCAGGATGGTATATCTCGAGGCCCACGATTTCTTTACCCTCAACTGCATTTAGGGTATTCTGCGCCATCTCTCTTGCCGAGACCCTCTTTCCATCCACCAGAAAAATCCCGTTCTCGTTGTAGAACTCGTTAATGGCTTCTCCCTCCATTACCCTGTCCCAGTAAGCCCGTTCAACTGCAGCCGTTATCAGGGCGTTTCTAAGGCTAACCAGCTGGGCAAAGCGAATGAGGTATGCATCGGAGAGGTATTCAAACTTTTTGGTCTTGTTATCTTCGTTTTCGGCAAGTCTCATAAGCCTGTGGAACTTTTCCTCTTCTGGTTGGGCTCTCACAATCCACCTCTTGATCCTAGTATTTTCTGGTTGTGCTCTCACAATGCTCCCTTCTGGTGGTGCTCTCACAAGAGTGACGTTTGAAAAGGCCTCCATTACCTGGTTCTCCCCGCTACCGAGAACAGTGTCAATTAGCCCCACTGCTTCTTCAAGCTCCTTCAGCTTTACATCAATCTGGGCGTCTTGCTTTGGAGTTGTAGTAGTGGGTGTGGTTGTTTCCGTTTGAGTTTGGGTTTTTGTCACTGTCTCGGTTTCGGTTTTTGTTGCCGTTTCCTCGGGTTTGCTGGCAGTTTCCGTGTTAAAGCTTTGGTTTATGCATCCAGAGATGAAAGCTCCAAGCAATACTACACTCAAAAGCAGGGCAAAACCTGCAAACCTACCTTTCATTTTTCCACCAGCTTTTTCACACGGCGACAAAAAACGTCAAAAACCATGTGATTATGATTTATAATAAGTTGTCAAACTATAAAACAATTTCTGTTTAACATTTGCGTATAAAGTAAGAGCAATAGTTTAACAACAACAAAAACCAAAAGAAAAAATTTAATAAAATGAAAAGTTTCACGGCCCAACATGCATCATCTGGCTGTACATTTCCCAGTCGAGGAGGAGCTCGTATTCAGTCTTCAAGATAGAGTAGTGCGTATTCTCCATTGAAGCAAGGTATCTAAGAAGGCCCTTCTTAGCGTTGTCATCCGTCATCTCTTCAAGCTTGGAGTAAAATTCGCTGGCAATTCTCTCCGCCTCCATAGCCCATCTGATTAAGTCAATAACGTCTTGAACGCTTTTAATTTTCTCCGCGACGGGCTTTAACTCGGGCCCAACATGTTCCTTAGGGAACACTATCTCCTCTCCGGGGAACGACTGGGCGTAAAGCTTCCTTAAAAATTCCTCGTGCTTTTCCTCCTCTCCAGCAAGAAATTCCAGCTTCTTTCTTAGGGTTTCTATATCAACATTTGCTGCCATGCTTTTGTAAAACTCCCTCGCCCCTATTTCTGCCTTTATAGCCATTCCTAAAAGTTCTTTCAGGGAGAACTCATTCACCTTTTCAAGGGGAATCCCCATGTCAATCTCCACCATTTTTTCCACCTCATTTCAAAAACAAGACATTTACTAATAGGGCTTTTCCATACTAAAATCTTTCCATCAAATAAAGGTTCTAGTGACAAACCCTCTAACTCGAATATAAAAGTCTCATGGTAGAATTGCCAAGCCTTTCAGCTGCCACGTAATGGAGCCTCACTAAGGTGTAAATCCACAGGCTCATGGAAAAGAAATACACTGCTGGGGCAATTTCTACAGCAAAGATGTTGAGCCAGATGAATACTACAAAAGTCCAAGACGATATCCCTGCAAGCTTTTTATACTCTTCAGGGGTTCTAACATAGCCTGATATGGCATTGATGAGAAGGAGAATGGCCACTGAAGAGGCTAACTCAACGGTATAAAAGCTCTCCCTTACAAAGATGGCACTCCCAGCTACAATACTAACTTGCAAGAGCATTGTCCAAGTAGCCCTAACAAGTCCACTTTCCGAGAGGGAATAGGCTATTAAAACAGGCCCCAAAAGGATTGCAATGGTTATAATGCCCCTATGAACTTCAAACATTGTCGCGATAAAGCCGAGCGAAGTTAGTATTCCTCCAAAGAGGATGTACCAAGAAAGCCTCCTATGTCCTAAAAAGAAGTTCTCAATCTTTCTTGAAAGGTTCCAGGTAAGGAAAATTCCCGCAAGAGTCAGTACTCCACAGAGGCCCATGAGAGTTTGATAAACACTTATCATGCTTCCATCGTCCAAGTTTTTACCCAGATAATTGGGAAGAAAACTAAATAAACCTTCCGGTAAACTTTCGTAGATTTTAGAAAACATGCTAAGTTTGTTCCCAAGAAAAGCTCCATACTCTTAAACATCTGGAGAGTCCAAAACAAACAGAAAAAGTAGAAAAGGGTCACTCAAGCTGGACCTCATTCTCCCAGAGGCCGTGGATGTTGCAGTAGCTCAAAGCATAGAGCTTGCCCTTCTTCTTGGTCTTGAGTACAAAGTAAGCTATGGGCTCTGTGTATACATCACTCGTGTTTGGGCCGTTTACAGACTCTCCATGGGCTGTAAACTCAGCCCTTCCAACATGGTAAACAAAGTTCTCGCCCTCTGGTAAGAAGTAAAGCTCTATGTATCTGATGTGGTGCTCGGTGGTGTTTGGATGTGGGATTTCTTTACCAACTTGCACCTTAACTTTAACAAGCTCCCCTTCTCTTTCGTACTCTATAACGGGGACGTGCTTTTCTCCTTTCCAGTCTCCACTCCTGATGGTTTCACCAATCATCTCGGTCACCTCATTCTATCTTTTCAAACATGTCTTTTGGAGCTCCACAGAGTGGGCATACCCAATCATCCGGGATGTCCTCAAACTTTGTTCCCGGAGCAATTCCGCTATCCGGGTCTCCGGCTTCCTCATCATATATGTATCCACAAACTATGCATTTCCACTTGGCCATGTTTTCACCACCCTAATATTGTTAGATTAACCTTATAAAGTTTGTGCTCCAAACGGGCGTGTTTATAGTAACCTTTATTAGGGTTTTTGCTGAATTCTTTCGGGTGGTTGTCGTGATCCCCAGATGGGATCACAGACTCAAAG
>LDZQ01001205.1_pt1 | contig 16706 bp, 19 predicted proteins | sample 615361 | NCBI WGS metagenome assembly LDZQ01 (sample SAMN03408297, study PRJNA278302) | terrestrial metagenome | isolation source: oil reservoir sample I2 | place: USA: Alaska, North Slope, Ivishak formation | collected 2013 | reverse complement strand
ATAAAAGAGGAGGGTAACAACATTTTAGTTGATATAGAAGTTTCTGTAAGGTCGCAAAAGTTTGAAATAGGCGATTATAATCCATGGAGAAAAAGATTAGAAGTTAAAGTGAGATCTCCCCCATCAAAGGGAAAGGCTAACAAAGAACTTATAAAAGAATTTTCTATTATTACCGGGAGAGAAGTTGAAATCGTACGTGGTATTAAAAGTCCATATAAAACTTTGAAGATTAGAAAAATTGATAAGGATGATTTCATGAAAAAATTGAAGAAAAAAAGTTATTAATGATAGCTGATAAAAACAAACATTATGATATCCATAATATCCGTGACGACCAGTAACATTACTCCTACTACAAGTCAGACCATGATATATGGTATAATAGCAGTTATTACATTAGTAATATTCCTTGGATTAAGGGAAGTTTTAGAGGCGGATGAAAACAAAAGCAAGAAGATAAAAGCTTTTATATCAGAATCCGATATTGTGATAATACCATTGTTAATAGTATTCGCAGGAATATTAATCTATAAGATCATCACAATACTGAAATAGTGGGGGTTTATATGAAAGCGGTTATACCAGCAGCGGGTCTGGGCACGCGGTTTCTACCAGTTACTAAAGCTCAACCAAAGGAAATGTTACCAGTATATGACAAGCCAACAATACAATATGTTGTTGAAGAGGCGGTTGCCTCAGGTATAGATGATATACTTATTGTAACAGGAAAGGGTAAACGATCAATTGAAGATCATTTTGACAAATCCTTTGAACTTGAATATTTCCTTGAAAAGAACGGAAAACACGAACTTTTAGAGAGTGTTGAAAAAATCTCCGAACTAGCAGATATTTACTATGTAAGACAAAAGGAGCAAAGAGGCCTTGGAGATGCTATATATTGTGCTAAGAAGCATGTTGATGGCGAAGAAGTATTCGCGGTGCTCCTAGGGGATACTATAACAATCTCAGATATACCATGTACTAGACAGCTTATGGACACATATGAGGAGTATGGTTCGTCAGTTATTGCAGTGGAAAAGGTCCCTAAGGAAAAGGTTGAAATGTATGGTGTGATCAAACCAAAAACTCTGACAGAAGACCTTTATATAGTGGAGGATCTTGTCGAAAAACCTTCACCTGAAGAAGCTCCTTCTAATTTTGCCATAATAGGACGCTATGTGCTTGAAAATGAAATATTTGATCACATAGAGAACACTAGCCCAGGTGTGGGTGGTGAAATTCAATTAACAGATGCTATGAGATTTCTTGATAGAATCTATGGTTATGTGTTCAATGGTAAAACCTATGATATTGGTAACAAGATTGACTGGCTTAAAACATCCATAGAATTCGCATTAGAAGATGAGGGCATAAAAGAGGACATCATAGACCATCTCAAAGAGCTGCTAAATGAAAGGGTATGAAAAGGAAAACCATGAAATTGCATAATCCATGTGAGAATGTTATACCAACAATACTCTCTGTTTTCTGATACATATAACCATAGAATATGGCAACGAGGAATACAAATATGAGCTCATAGAGGGATCCCCATCCAACATGACAGATAGTGAAGAGTACTGAAGCATATAACAAACCGGGTGAAACTCCTAGAAGCTTTTCCGAATTTCTTTGTAATATTCCCCTGAAAAGTAGCTCTTCTGCAAGCCCCGCGCATATTAATATAAAAAAGCCTACAAGCAGATATGGAAAAGTTGACATTGGTATGAATGGCTTCGGATGCAAGATCATAAACTCAATATAACCTATAGGGAACCCGGTTAAAGCTATTAAAAACTGTAAATTGGGTTTCTTCAAGATTAAACCAACTTCTTCCACTTTCGATTTCTGGGTTTTCATTAATACATATGCTAAGGCAAAAAGTGGCAATGATATTATTAATAACTGATAGATCTGGGGAGTCACTACAGGTATTGAAAAACTTACAATCCTGATCAAGGGCAGTATTATCATAGAATTTAAAAGTCTTTTCAACTTTTCATTGGAGACTAGGGAAGAATGAATCAACAAAGCAAATAATATGAGGACATGGGCCCCAAGGCCAGCTAAAACATTTATGTATACTGTTAAGATTTCGGCGAGAAGTATAACGATGGGATAGCCTATAAGTGATAGCAAATCCCTATTTATAGGCTGTTCAGATAAATATCCTTCTATACTTTTTATTTTGGCATAGGATGACAGTACAAGATTAGTATCATCTATTAGAGTGCAGAGTTTATGGTACTTCTTGTATAATTTGAGGGCATCTTCAAATTTGCCTTCTTCTTCTAATAGTCTGGCATGATGGTATATGGCTTTGGCTTGATTTTTAGTGTCATTGAGTCTTTTGAATTTCTCAGCGGCTTCTTTATACATTTTCTGGGCGTTTTTATGGTTTCCTTTTTTTTCATGGATTATACCAATATTAAGGATTGAAAGCGCTTCCCCTCTAGGATTTTTGCATTTATTATAAAGTTTCTTGGCGTTTTTATAACTTTCAAGGGCATGGTCTTTCATGTTAACTTCCTGGTAAACTCTCCCTAATTTTAAGAGTATTTCAGCTGTTCTTTTTAGATCTCCCCTATGGGCAGATTTTAGAAGTTCTGCTTGAAGTTTTTCAAAATTTTCTTTCAAGGGTTTTCTCCCTCCCATTTGATATTCGCCATTCCCATTGGAAAGTTCACCTCCCCATGGGAATCTCTCTTTGACTTTCGGATAGAGGCCGTTTTTTCAAGTTTAGGGTACTTATAAGATTATTTTCACACCAGACCTATTGTGGTTATTGTAGTGCGGGCTCTTCAGGACATTGTATGGTGCCGTTCAAGTTTATTATTTTTTTTAATTTAAGCTCCTCTTCATGGTGATGTTCCCCGAGAATTTCATTACTTATCACCTTTGCATCAAAGTTTCATATAATAGCTTTTATAGATTTTTTATCCATGAAGATTATTGAGGATCCGCGGTCATATGCTTTCCTCATGGCAATTTTAGCATCTTTTTTAACGCCTTTTGTAGCTTCATCCATAAATGTGGCTCTTCCAAGTATAGGTTTAGAGTTTGCTATGGATCCTTTTGTATTGGCTTGGGTGCCTACTGTTTATTTGCTTGCTGTTGGCAGCCTACTTATCCCTATGGGTCGTCTTGCTGATATTTATGGGAGGAGGAGGATATTTCAGTTTGGCATTATCTTGTTCACAGTTTCTTCTATATTTGCCGGTTTTTCCATTTCTGCGGAGATGCTGTTATTATTTAAGGTTATTCAAGGTATTGGGGGTGCTATGATATTCAGTAATATTTCAGCTATTATATTTTCTGTTTTTCCACCGGTTGAGAGAGGTTATGCCCTTGGATGGTCTGCTACTGGAACCTATTTTGGATTGTTTTTTGGCCCCGCCCTTGGAGGTTTTTTGACGCGGTATTTTGGTTGGAGGAGTATCTTTTATTTTAATGTGCCATTAAGTGCTTTATGTGCTTATGCCATTGGGAAGATAGAATTTGAATGGAGGGAAGCTGAAGGTGAAAGGTTCGATTTCCTGGGCGCATTTTTAATGGCCTCTTCGCTGATTCTAATCATTGTAGGGTTTTCATTGGTCAGATCTTTTTATGGTTTGTTATTTTTCATCTTGGGGGTTGTTTTATCCTATTTTTTCTATAGGTATGAGGTTGGATATGATAGTCCCTTGTTTGATGTTAGATTGTTTGAGAATAGAAGTTTCATATGGAATGGATTCACAACTTTTATAAGTTATTTTGCTGGGTATCCTGTGATTTTTCTTTTGAGTTTATATCTTCAATATTTTCATGGGTTAAATCCTTGGAAGACGGGTATGATACTTGCAATCCAACCTATCCTCATAGCATTGGTGTCTCCTGTAGCCGGGAAACTTTCGGATAAGAAGAGTCCGAAGGGTGTGGCTGCAACAGGTATAGTTATCATAATCTGGGCCATGGTTATATTTTCATTTTTAGGTTCTTTGTATTTGATCGCCCTTGGATTGGTTTTCATGGGTTTGGGTTTTGCATTTTTTTCCATCCCGAATAGTAAGCTTGTTATGGAGGCTGTGGAGAGAAGATTTTTGGGTGTGGCATCTGCAACACTGGTGACATTTAGGGTGCTTGGTCAGCTTATTGGCATGGCCTTGATAGTTCTTTTCGTTAATATATATCTTGGTGGGGGATCTATTGCAGCTGGTAGGGGGTCTTTCCAGGCTCTTATGGTTGTGTCATTTATATCCTTTATCCTGCTTCTAATAGTGGGGCTTCTGTTAACATTGAAGGCTAGATAATCTCATTGTTAAGTTTTTGGTGCCATTCCCATGCCGTTTCAATTATACTTTTTATACTGGTAAATTTTGGTTTCCACCCGAGGATTTCGCGGGCTTTTTTTGAGCTTCCGATGAGGCGGGGCGGGTCTCCCGGTCTTCTCTGCGATTCAATTGCAGGTATTTTTTTTCCTGTAACTTCTCTACATGTTTCTATAATTTCTTTGACTGAGAATCCATCACCATTGCCTAGGTTGAATATTCCGCTTTTATCCTCTTCTAGAAATTTAAGGGCTCTGTAATGTGCGTCTGCGAGGTCCATCACATGTATGTAGTCTCTTATACAGGTACCGTCTGGTGTTGGATAATCTGTGCCAAAGATTTGAACATTTTCCCTTTTACCTATTGCAACATCTAATATTATTGGTATTAAGTGGGTTTCTGGTTTGTGCCATTCCCCTATTTCGGTTTGGGGGTCTGCACCAGCGGCGTTAAAGTATCTCAGTGAAACGTAGTTGAAATCATATGCGTTACTATAATCTTCTAGGATGTTTTCTATCATGAGCTTGGAGCGGCCATAGGGGCTTATGGGATTGCATGGGTGATCTTCGGTTATTGGAACTTTTATGGGGTTTCCATAGACTGCACAGGTAGATGAGAAAATGAAATTTTTAACGTTACTTTTTTGCATGGCTTCTATGAGATTCAATGTGTTCTTGACGTTGTTTTTGTAATAGGATCTTGGGTCTTGGATGGATTCTCTTACATCTGTGAGGGCTGCGAAGTGCATCACCGCACTTATATCATATTCTCTGAAGATCCTGTCAAGTAATCTTCTGTCTTTAAGGTCTCCTTTTATGAATTCCCCCCATTTAACAAATTCTTCATGTCCTTTACTCAGATTGTCGAATATTAGTGTTTTATATCCTTTATTTGATAGGAATTTGTTAACATGGGATCCGATGTAACCTGCACCTCCAACAATGAATATCATATTATAAGGTATTGGGGGCGGTCTATTATACAATTTTCGAATGTGGGGGGGATTCACATCCTCGGTGTGTGAGGTTGATCCCTATTATGCTTGTTCTTTTTCTCTTTTTTTAATTATCATGGTTAGTGTGATGAAAAGGAGCATTGAAGCTATCCCAAAACCTGATATGACCCCTGTGTATGTGTTAAAACCTGTTTCGAGTCTAGTGTAGGTTATCTTTATGGGCGGGCCTATGAATAGAAAACCGGGGTTGTTGAATGATACCTTCATGGGGAATTCTATTATTAGGCCTGTGTCAATGAGTGGGTAGAGTGGGAATATTGGGGAGGTGTCTAGGAGGTCGAGTAGGAGGTGTGAGAATATAAAGAAGGCTATTATACTTGTATAAGTCCAGGATTTTCTGGTGATTTTTTCGATTATGAGTAGGGGTGATATAATGATTGTTAGTGTGATGATGGAATGTAGGATGCCGGGCAATCCTATTACCTTGTCGAGGTCTGGGAGTAGGCTGAAGAGGGCTAAGGTGAATGTATAATAGGGGTTGAGTTCTTTTCTGAAGAAGTATATTATTGTCAAGGGTATGAATATGTGGGTTAGTATATCCATATTATCCTCCTTGAATATTCTTTTGTTGTTTTGGGGATGTACGTAATATTTTTACTATTTTCAGTTTTTCAGCGATTAAATTTTTTTGCTTTCTGCATTATCCGTTAAGTGTTATAGTTTATTTTATTCCTACTTATGTTAATTTTTAGTATGGGTACGCTTTTTTTATATTATTTTATTATCTGATAACAGTTATATTTATATATTAGATGTTTTAATATTTTATGTGTACAAAATAATGGATATTGTGGAGGGTGGTTGAATTGGTTGAGGAAATGCGGAATTCTAGGATACTTGAAATGGTGCTTGGGATAATTGGGAGCATATTCGGACTCCTTGGCGGCCTTTTTGCAATCTTTTTTTCAGTGTTTGCATCAAAGATATTTTATCTTGGTATAAGTGCGGTGATGGCATCTATCCTTGGTATAATAGGCGCCGTCTATGTGCGTGAAAACCCAAGAAATGGTGGTATAATATTGATTGTGAGTGCTATATGGCTCCTGATAAGCATATCAGCATTCGCAATCCCTGGAACAATATTTTTAGGTATAAGCGGTATTTTAGCAATTATAAGGAGGTGAGAGAATATGAGGGCAATCGCACCCCTACTATTAGTAATGCTTGCAGTGGCTGTGTGCGGATGTACCAGCACGTCAGACACCGACCTAAACGCAGAGAATTCTGACCTAAAAGTAGAAAACCTTGAAGTAATCCCGGAAGGTTATGGTTATTATTCCATAAAAGGTCAAATAACACCGTCAAGGGATTTTGACTACCTCGAAATTGTGCTTAGATGGTATGATGCAGAAGGCAGTGTCATACAAGAAGACCCACTAGCATGGAACATTAATAATGTTAAGTCAGGTCAATCTGTTAAATTCAGCACTTATTCCTACATAGATGCAGGTACGCCAGCAAAAGTTGATCTAATGATATTCGAGGATCCATTCTCAAGTGGAGATGAAAGTTCGGCCATATACAAGACCACTCTAAACGTCTGATCAACATTCTATTTTTCCCTTTTTTTTGAGTTCTTCCAAGATTGTCTTATTTCTTCTAGATAGAAAAATTTTTTATTAATCATCCTCCTAATATATGAGAGGCAGAATAAAAACTATTTGGAGAGCATAAATATGACATGTACTGTACTAGTAGGTGGCGGATGGGGCGATGAAGGTAAGGGAAAATGCATCACTTACCTCTGTTACCATGATAAACCATCCATAATTGCTAGGGCTGGTGTAGGACCTAACGCTGGGCACTCCGTAGAGTTCAAAGGCGAAAAGTATGCCTTAAGACTCACACCGTCTGGTTTTATTCACATGGATGCTAAGCTACTAATAGGAGCCGGTGTACTAATAGACCCTGAAGTCTTCCTCCACGAAATGGAAAATCTGAACAAATATAATGTCCAGGGAAGAACTTTCATAGATTATAGATGTGCTATCATCGAAGAAAAACATAAAATCCAGGACAGAGCATCTGATTACTTGTCAAAGAAGATTGGGAGTACAGGTACGGGGTGCGGTCCTGCGAATGCAGAGCGGGTCATGAGAACTGCCAAACTTGCAAGGGAAATACCCGAACTAGAAGAATATTTGACTGATGTCCCCCTTGAAATAAACAAGACCCTTGACGAGGGGGGTGATGTTTTCATTGAAGGTTCACAAGGTTTTGGCCTCTCACTCTACTACGGGACCTACCCTTATGTCACTAGTAAAGATACCACTGCAAGCACGGCTGCAGCTGATGTGGGTGTTGGACCAACACGCGTAGATGAGGTTATAACAGTATTCAAAGCATATGCTACAAGAGTAGGTAAGGGGCCGTTCCCCACGGAGATAAGCCAAGAAGAAGCCGAGAAGATGGGATTGGAAGAGTATGGGACAGTCACGGGTAGGAGGCGGAGGATAGGTCTCTTTGACATGGACATGGCAAGGGAATCATGCATGATAAATGGGACAACACAAATAGCGGTTACTTGTGTTGATCGTTTATATCCAAGGTGTGAAAGGGTTCGTGAGTATTCCAAGCTTTCAGGCGAGGCTAAGAGGTTCATTGAGGAGATAGAGGATGCTACAGGGGTTCCGGTGACTATAATATCTACTGGCCCGGATCTTGAGGATACTATTGATCTGAGGGATGAACTTTTATAGTTTCCAGAATTGGTTGGGTGTCCCCCACTTGCCATGGCGTATGGCTTCCTTTACGAACCTTGTGGCCATTTTTATACTTTCTTCTAGGCTGAAACCCCTTGTTAGGTAGGCGACTATAGCTGCTGAAAATGAACACCCACTTCCATGGGTGTTTTTGCTTTTTATTAACTTTTCTTCGAAGATTTCGATTTTACCATCAAAAAATATGTTCTTACCCTTTAGGTGGCCTCCTGTGATTATTACATTGCATTTTCTGCCTATTTTCTTAGCGGCTTTTTCAGCGTCTTTGATTGTTTTTATTCTTGTATTGGATAGTGCTTCGGCTTCTTGTAGATTGGGTGTTACTAGTATGGATTCTTTGAGTAGGTATTTTTTAAGGGCTTTGATTGTTCCTTTTACTGCTAGCGGCGAACCTGACTCTGCTATCATAACCGGGTCTGTGACTGTTTTAAGCTTGTATTCTCGTATTTTCCGTGTGACTGTTTTTATGATATCCTCTGAGTATAGCATTCCTGTTTTTGCATATTCTATGGGCAGGTATTCCATGATTAGGTCTATTTGTTCTTCTATGAACCTTGGGGGTAGGGGGTGTATACTGGCAACTCTAATAGGATTTTGGGCTGTTAAGGCCGTTATGGCGGCTGCTCCATAAACTTTGAGGGCTGAGAATGTTTTAACATCGTTTAGAATGCCCGCGCCAGCGGATGGGTCGAATCCGGCGATTGTTAATGCGATCATCTGAAATTACCTTTTGGGTTCTTTTTCTATTCGGAGTCTTTCAGCACCCCTTGAGGGTTTCACTTTCAGTTTGAGATCTTCTAGGTAGGATTGGGTGTAGGTGTTTTTTCCATGGAGTATTATCTCGCCGAGGTCTTCGGCAGTGTTAACATCAAGGGATAGGTAGAATGAATCATGGATTTTGATGGAGAAGTTTAATCTTTTAGCCTCTTTCACATGTTCGAAAAAGCTGCAGTCCCCAAAGCGCAATCTTATAGTCCCTGGGGGGAATAGGAGTGCGTTTGTCCCGCCGCCCTTGGCGGGGGCTATTATCACATCATATTCTTCCGCGTCCTTGATTAATCTTTCTAGGTTGGCTTTGCCGATTAGCGGCACATCTGATGGTACTATTATGATCCTGTCACATTTAGATTCGCACCATTTGACTGCCTGTTCCAGGGCCCCGTTAAGGTCTGTTTGGCCCTTTTCTTTGAGTGTTTGGACTCCTAGTTCATTGGAGAAGTGGAGAACTTCTTCGTCGGCGCTTATGACGATTACTTCATCTAAATTTTTTTTCAGACTTTTTGTAACGTCTTTTAGCATGACTTTTAGGAGGTTCTCTCTTTCTGATGGTGACAGTGTTGGTGAAAGTCTCGTTTTTGCATGTGCGAATGGTGAAACAGGGATGATTCCATAAATTTTCATGTTCTTTGATCCCCTCTATTTTAGTCCGAGGAATTCCATGATTTCGTCCAGCCAGTTTTTGCCACCTGCGAGTATTGTGCTGTTTATGTTCATGGAATTTAGTTGTTCTTCGGTGAGGTTGAATTTTGCCATGAGCTCTGCCTTTGTAAATGAAAGGTTTTCCTTGAATTGGTAGAAATACATGTTGTTTGCCCTTACTGTGTAATAGACTTCTCCACTGTATATGTCAAAGTTGGATCCTCTCGCCAGTAACCAGATTTTTAATTGTGTGTTAAATGCTTCTGAGGGATTTTCTGGGTTTGATAATTCTATGACCTCTTGTATCATAGTTGGGGCTTTATCTGACACGTTTAGGTGGCTTCCTTTAATGGCGCTTTGTTCTGGTTCGATACAATAGGCTGGTATTGTACTGTTACCCTTTGGGGGTATTATTTCGTCCCTTGCAATTACAAGGTCTTCTGATCCTGGGTTGGTTAAGATTGTTCCCTTTTCCACTTTTACTGGCTCTTCGCTATTGGTGGAGACAAGTACTTGATGGGGGATTGTCCCGGCAGGGGTTATCTGGGTTATGTTAACGTTTCCTTTTTCATATGCTTCCTTGAGGGTTATACCCTCCTGGTGGAGGTAGCAGAGGAATCCTAGCCCCCCTGCGAAGATTATTATGAGGCTGATTAGGATCAGGGCCCTCAGGTTCATGGTATATTCTCCATTAGTATGTTTTAGCTAGGAAAGCTTTATATTCGGCTTCTTTCCCACAATTTATACAGGAACTTTTCTTCTTAGCCTCGCTTACCCCGAGGATGTCTACTTTTATCTTTTCTTCTATGTTTTTCCCGCATTCTTCATTTCCGCACCATGGGAATGAGATTATGCCCTTTTTTTCCTCTATTATTTTTTTCGCTTCCTTGAGGTTGGGGGCTGTTCTTATATTTTCTCGCATTTTTTTCCATGCTTCTTCTCTTAACATTCTAGTAATATCATGGAGTATTTTATCTATTTTTTCTTCTAGGTTTTCTAGTTTTATTTCAATTTTTTCTTTGGTGTCCCGTCTTGCAACTACCACAACCTTCTTTTTAAGGTCTCTTGGCCCGATTTCTATGCGGAGTGGCGCTCCTTTCATCTCCCATTCGTAATATTTTCTCCCGGCCCTTATATCTCTATCATCTAGTTTCACTCGGAAGCCAGAATCCTCTAATCTGTATCTGATTTCTTCACAGGCTTTCATAACCTCTTCTGCTTCTTCTTTGAAGATTATTGGTACTATGATTATCTGATATGGTGCGACCTTTGGTGGTAGGCGCAGGCCTGAATCGTCTCCGTGGACGGCTATTATGGATGCTATGATCCTATCAGATAATCCGTAACAGGTCTGGTATGCGTATTCGTGTTCACCCGTGGGTGTTTCAAATTTTATATTGAAAGTTTTGGAGAAGGTTTGTCCAAGGTTGTGAACAGTTGCGATTTGTAATGTTTTGCCATCTGGTAGTAGCGTGTCAAAGGCTATTGTATAGTTGGATCCTGGGAATTTGTCCCATGGTGGCCTCTTCGTTATAATATATGGTATTGCTAGGCTGTTAAAGAACTCCTTGTAAAGTCTGATAGCCTCTTGGACTTGTTCTTCAGCTTCTTCCATTGTCCCATGTACTGTATGGGCTTCTTTGAATGTTGTGATCTCCCTTACACGTATAAGTGGCCTTGTATGCTTTGTCTCATACCTGAAAGTGTTAACTATCTGGTAGATCTTCAATGGGAGATCTGTGTGGGATCTTATCCATAACGAGAACATTGGGTACATTGCTGTTTCACTAGTGGGTCTGAGGGCTAGTTTCTTGTTTAACTTTGTAAGTCCTCCATGGGTTATCCAGTAGACTTCATCTTCGAAACCTTTTACATGGATTGATTCCTTTTCAAGTTGATCTTCAGGTATTAAGAGTGGGAATAGGGTTTCTTGATGGTCCCGGTCTAGGATGTTTCGGAGGATTTTTAGGGTGTGTTTCCGTAACTGGAAACCATAGGGTAACCATACATTCATACCCTTGATGGGATATCTTGAGTCGATTATTTCTGCCTCCTCTAGGATATTATGGAACCATTCACTGAAATCTATCATTTTTATCCACCATTCAATGAGGGTTTATGTGGGCTTTAGAAACTCCTATAATTTTTTCCTCCAAAAATATTTTTATCAGTAAATAAAATTTTTAATGGTGAAAGATTATTTTATTCCTTATTTAAAGTTGTTGTTTGTGATGGAGATGAATCCGAGGAAGATAGAATTGCCAAGGGAAATACACACTGGCCCGGGTGTGATAAAAAATACGGGGATCATATGTAAAGATCTCAGATTCAAAGGTAAGGTTATGGTTGTCACGGGTTATAAGACCTTTAAGATAGCTGGTAAGGATGTTATAGGTAGTCTTGAAGCTGAGGATTTTGAAGCCGAGTATATGAAGGTTAAGGAGGCTTCAATGGAATCTGTTATGATGGTCAAGGAAAATCTTGATGATATTTCCCTAGTATTGGGTGTGGGTGGTGGTAAAGTTATAGATGTTGCCAAGATGGCAGCAACCCTCGCAGGTTTATCTTTTATAAGTGTACCCACTGCCGCCTCCCATGATGGTATAGCATCTCCTAGGGCATCAATTCGTGACGGTGAAAGGGGATCGGTTTCCATGAAGGCAACATCACCCATTGGTGTTATAGCAGATACAGACATAATAATCAAAGCCCCATTTAGGCTCCTTGCCTCGGGTTGTGCTGATATAGTATCTAATTATACAGCCATACTAGACTGGAAACTAGCCCATAGGCTTCTTAATGAGCGATATAGTGAATCTGCAGCGGCGCTTTCGCTCATGACGGCTAAGATGATTATTAAATCTGCTGATGCCATAAAGGAGGGGCTTGAAAGGAGCGCGCGCCTCGTTGTAAAATCCCTTATAAGCAGTGGTATAGCCATAAGTATAGCAGGTACCAGCAGACCCGCAAGCGGATCCGAACACAAATTCAGCCACGCCCTCGACAAAATAGCCCCTAAACCAGCACTCCACGGCGAACAATGCGGCGTCGGCACGATAATGATGATGCACCTCCACGGAGGGGACTGGAAATTCATAAAAGACGCCCTGAAAAAAATGCACGCGCCTACAACAGCCTATGAGCTTGGCATAGAACCAGAGTATATAATAGAAGCCCTTACAAAGGCCCATACCATACGCAGGGAACGGTATACTATATTAGGGGACAGGGGACTTACAAGGGAGGCTGCCGAGAAACTCGCGAAAAAAACGGAAGTGATATAATTGATAACACTAATAGGGGAAAAACTCGCGAAGAAAGGATTAACCTTCATGTACCAAAGACCGGCGAAGGCTTGTGAAGATTGTAGATATAAATCCGTGTGTATCGACCCCCTCGAGACAGGGAGAATCTACAAGATAAAAGAGGTGAAGGATATTGTACATACTTGTCCAATACATGAAGGCAGAAAAGTAAAGGTTGTTGAGGTTGAAAAAGCTGACATAGAAGCATTAATAGATGCTAAAATGGCATTTGAGGGGTCTGTAGTATTATTTGAAACTCCTGAATGCGATGAAGAATGCAATATGAGAAGTTTATGCTTCCCAGAGGGGATAAGAGCCTCAGATAAATGTAAAATCAAGAAGAATCTTGGCAAGGTTGATGAATGCAAAAAAGGTTACAAGTTGAACAAGGTCCTCCTTGAGATCATCTCCAGATAAAAAAAGTGTGTGGGGATTATGATGAATTTGAAGAAAATGGTCGCATATAAAGCCGCCGAGCAGATAAAAGACGGGCAAGTAGTTGGCCTTGGCACCGGTTCCACAGCACGATACTTCATAGAAAAAGTGGGTATGCGCATACGAAAAGAAGAACTAGATATACTCGCGGTACCCACCTCTTATCAATCATTGTTCCTTGCAAGGGATTGGGAGATCCCCATCACTAGTATAATGGAGCATGATGTTGATGTTGCTGTTGACGGGGCTGATGAGGTTGACAAGGACTTTAACCTTCTTAAGGGTGGTGGGGCGGCCCATACACAAGAAAAGATCATAGATTACTCAGCAAGTGAGTTTATTGTTATAGTGGATGATTCTAAACTCACAGATAAACTCGACAAACCAGTGCCAGTAGAGGTTATACCAGCATCTTCTCGTCTCGTATGTGAGGAATTAAATTCTATGGGGGCTGAAGTCAAGATCAGAATCTCTGATGCAAAGGATGGGCCGCTGATCACTGACAATGGAAATTTCATTATCGACGCAGATTTCGGACCTATTGAAGATCCAATAAACCTAGAATATGAGATAAACAATATCCCAGGGGTCTTAGAAAACGGCATATTTTCCAGGGGTGTTGATAGGGTGATGGTAGGTACAAGAGATGGGATAATCGAACTTTAAACACAAAATGAGTTTCATGTTCTTTTTACAATATAGGTGGCGATAAAAAATATTGCTAGTATCATTACTATTGTGGCCCCAGAGGATACGTCAAGGATGTATGAAACCCATAAACCTGTTAGCGTGAATATTATCCCGATCATTGATGATAATATCATCATCCTTGGAATTTTGAAAGTGAATTGCCTTGCGGTTACAGCAGGGATGGTGAGAAGTGCTATCACCAAGATTATACCAACTACTTTTATAAGGATCACAACACTTAAAGCCACAAGTGTTAAAAGCAACAGATAGAATAAGTTTACAGGAACCCCTATAACCTGTGAAAATTCTTCATCAAAGGATATGGCGGTAAATTCTCTATTAAATAAAAGCACACTTGATATTATGATCAAGTCTAATACTAGCATCATCCAAAGATCTGTTCTCGTAACCGTTAGTATGTTACCAAAAAGATAACTGAAGAGGTCGCTGGCATAACCAGGGGTCAAACTTATAAATATTACACCGAGGGACATTCCAACTGACCATAGTATTCCAATAGCAGTATCTTCACTGATCTTAACATTCCTTGTGATGACTCCCATGAGAAAAGCTGATATGATACTGAACGGTATTGCTGTGATCACGGGGTTGATTCCGAGGAAATAACCGAGGCCAATTCCTCCAAATGCTGCATGGGATATACCTCCACTTAGGGATACTATCCTTTTAATCACGATATAGGTGCCAACCACTCCACAGGCTATGCTTACGAGTATTGCTGCTATGAAGGCGTTTTGCATGAACTGGTATTCAAGGCCTATCATAATGGTCACTTTAATGTTTTCTCAGAACCCTGTGGGGTATCCCATGGGCTATCAATTCTACTGGGCACTTATAGACATCCTCAATAGATTCTAGGGCTTCCCCTGGGGGTCCGTGGGTGAATAATCTCTGGTTTAGGCATGCGATCCTGTCAACATGGGTTGCGACCATCCCTATATCATGGGATACCATTACAATGGCCATTTCTCTTTTAAGTTCATCTAATATTTCGTAGAATTTTTCCTGGAATAGGGGGTCTACACTACTTGTCGGTTCATCTAATAATAGAAGTTCTCCCTCCCTTACAAGGGCCCTTGCAAGGAATACCCTCTGTAATTGCCCCCCTGAAAGGTTATCCAATCTTTCATCTTTTAAATTGCTGATCTCCAGCCTTTCAAGCCATTTTTCCACTTTTTCTTTGTCTTCTTGTGTGTAGCCTTGAAGTGGGGCGTGGTAGCATCCCATGAGCACTGTTTCGAAGACATTTATGGGGAAGTCTGCGTCAAAATGGCGCCTTTGTGGGAGGTAACCTATTTTTTCCCTTGCTTCTTCGGGTTTGAGGCCGAATACTTGGATTTTTCCACTGGTTGGTTTTAGGAGGCCTACTATCATCTTGAGTAGGGTTGTCTTGCCGCCGCCATTTGGGCCTATGATAGCTAAGAATTCGTTCTTGTAAATTTCGAAGTTTATATCTTCTAGTATTGTCTTGTTATCGATTTTGTAATATAGTTTTTTAATTTCAACAGCTTTATCCATCTTATCATCCAATTCAGATACCTTTGAGGATTTGTAGCATTTTTTCCATGTTTTCTATGTAGTTTTCCGCGAGTGGGTCTATTGTGACTATCTTTGCATCTATTTCATCTGCTATGGCTTGGACGCTTTGTTTGTTGGATTGTGGTGATACTATTATTATTTTTATATTGTCTTTTTTGGCTTCTTGGATGATCTTTGCGAGTGTCTGTGGTGATGGCTCTTTACCTTCTTTTTCTATTGTTATCTGTTCTAGTTTGTAGTCTCTGCATAGGTAGGCCCAGGCAGGATGATATACTAATATTTTCTTGTTTTGTTTTTCTGTGAGGGTTTGGTTGAATTCTCCATCTAATTTTTCGAGTCTTGAAACGTATTTTTCCATGTTTTCATTGTAGTATCCTTTGTTGTTCGGGTCTTCTTCTGTGAGGGCCTTGCAGATATTTTCAACTATTATGATGGCGTTTCGCGGTGATGTCCATACGTGTGGGTCTTCTTTCATGAGTTTTATATTCTCTGAGCAGTTTATTATCTTCATGTTTGGGTTTAGTTCTTTTAGTTTTTCCATCCATGTTTTTTCGAATTCTATACCTGAGCCTATCTGGAAGTAGATTTTTGCCTTTGATAGCTCTTTTAATTGGCTTGGTTGGGGCTCGTAGGTGTGTGGGTCTGCTCCTGGGGGTACCATTACTATGACTTTTACTTTGTCTCCGCCTACTGCTTCTATGAATTCCTTTTGGGGCATTATTGATGCTGCTACGATTATTTTCTCTTCGGGGCTTGTTTCCCATCTTTTACTTGTTGTATATAACAGTGTGCATATTATGATGGCGATTATGATTAATATGAATATTCTGGTTTTTTTCATTGGTAGATTATTTATTGATTTCATCCTTAAAAAATTTATTAATAATATGGAGAATATTTAATAATTTTTATGATAACATTTTTAAATGTTTATTAATATAGTTTTGGTTATGGCTGTGATCAGCATTTCAATAAGCAAAAAACTCCTAGAGGAAATAGACACTTTGAAAGATGAGATGGGATTTTCAAGCCGCTCAGACATTATAAGAACAGCCTCCAGAATGTTAATAGATGCTAAGAGGAAACAAATGAAAATAAAAGGCGAAGTTAACGGCGTGCTTTTCTTAATACACAAAAGGGAAGTTGAAGACAAGGTCAACGATATCAAACATGATTATGAGACTATCATAAACACACAGATTCACAGTCACTTGAAAAACAAGAATTGTCTTGAAATCTTCATCCTAGAAGGTGA
>LDZQ01001204.1_pt1 | contig 16736 bp, 12 predicted proteins | sample 615361 | NCBI WGS metagenome assembly LDZQ01 (sample SAMN03408297, study PRJNA278302) | terrestrial metagenome | isolation source: oil reservoir sample I2 | place: USA: Alaska, North Slope, Ivishak formation | collected 2013 | reverse complement strand
GTTGTTATCTGCGCATCTTATGGGATGAATGTCGGCGCTAATACAATGACTCTTGCAGCGCACAAGATCGGCATGACAATAATCCCAGAGGGTAAATGCACATTCCCAGTGCGTATAATAGAAAATTATAAGCCAACAAGTATAGTTGCCAGCATATTCAAACTTCTAAGGCTTGCGAGGAGGATGGAGGATCATGGCCTTGATCCTAAAGAATCTAGTATAGAAAGGCTAGTTGTTGGTGGTGAAAGCTTCGCACCAGAGGCGAGAGAATACCTAGAAGAGATCTGGGATGTGGATACCTTCAATACTTATGGTAGTACTGAGGGGACAATGTGTGGAGAATGCAGAGAAAAGGATGGATTACATGTTCCAGAAGATCTTGTCCACCTCGATGTTTATGATCCACGCCTCCAAGATTTTGTCGAGGATGGTGAATGTGGAAGGATAGTCCTCACAACACTCCTCCCAGTAGGAGAGAAGACAGGAATTCTACTTTTAAATTATGACACTGAGGATACCACAGTTGTGATATCAAGGGACAAATGCAAATGTGGAAGAACACATATGCGTATAATGAGCCCTGAACGCGAGGCAGAAACGATATGGGTAGCTGGCCACCCATTCAATAAAGTGGATGTTGAAGCAGCAGTATTCCAGAGGGAAAGCATGGAATATCTCACCGGAGAATATGAAGCGTTCCTATATGGTGACGAGGACGAAGGACCTGTTACAATGCAAGTATCAGTTGAATGCAAAGAAATCGAAGAATGTGATAAGGACCTTATAAAGGAAAACTTCCTCAGAAGATTTTTCAAAGGAAAAAAAGAACTTTATCACACTTACCTAGATGGCACATTCGAGATACTATTCAACTTTAAGAATCCTGGAGAATTGGAATTTTACAAGATAAGGGGAAGACCAAAGAGAATAGTTGACAGAAGATAAACAATAGCTTATATAAAGGCAATTATAAATTAAAGGGAGCTTCACCTGATTAAACCCGTGTAACTAAAGGCCTAACACGTGAATCAGATTAGAATGGGTATATGCGCAAAATTAAATGTGAGTGACGGGATTTTGTGAAGGAGTCCTTATCCCTTTCCGCTGTCACCGCGGACTTGGAAATTTAAATGTCCCCCTTGGAGGGGGGATCTGCAGGGGGGATAACCTCTAATGATCGGAGGAGATAAATGTTAAACGCTGAAACCTATGTAACCAAAGGCGTTGGTACAGGTGGCAAGATTAGAGTAAAATATGAAGATTTTTATGTGGAGGAAATCCCACTTGTCCAACCAAGTGGTCAAGGGCCTAACACTTGGATTTGGATGGAGAAAAAGGGTAGAACAACCCTGGATGTTCTATTAGATATTGCAAGGGAGTTAAGTTTGCCACGTTGGAGGATGGGTTTCGCAGGGATGAAGGACAAGATGGCAGTCACAAGACAATGGATATGCATAAGTAACATCGACCCAGAGGATGTCAAGGGATTAGATGAAAAGTTGCATAATGTTAAATTCCTTAAAATAACCCGACACGAAAAGAAGTTAAGGATGGGACAATTAATCGGTAACAGATTCCGTATAAGGATAAGAGGTGTGAAACCCTCTGCTAAAGAAGAAGCAGAGAGCACACTCCAAGAACTATCAAAAATTGGAGTGCCCAATTATTATGGCTGGCAACGTTTCGGCACCCCAAGGGCCAACACACACCTTGTAGGCAAGGCTATAATCTTCGGAGACCTTAAAAGTGCTGTGGACTTATATATAGGCAACCCTTATGACGACGAACCAGAAAATATAAAGGAGGCGAGAAGAGCATACGATATGGGAGAACTGGAAAAAGCCTATGAGATGATGCCACCGAGCATGAGATACGAGCGCATGATGCTCAAAAAGCTTATAAAAGAAGATAAAAGAAGGGGAGGCCTTACTGAGGAGTCTTATGCTCGTGCAATACAAACATTACCAAAGCCTTTAAAGAGGATGTTTGTCCATGCATATCAATCATATCTATTTAACAAAGTTGTAAGTGAACGTGCAAAATTCGGTATCAACAAGTATATGCCGGGGGATATTATAGTTGACAACCACCAACATATCATATATGACAAAGAACCTATAAAATTGGATGAAATGATAAAAAAGTTTGAGGCCCATCCAACAGCACCATTATATGGTAGTAAGGTTCCCCTCGCAACAGATAAAATAGGTGAAATCGAGAGAAGGGTTCTTAAAGAGGAAGGGATAACCTTAGACCTTTTTAAATGCGATAAAATGCCCCAATTGGGCAGTCATGGTATCCGCAGACCCATAAGATTCAAATTATGGGATGCTAAAGTTGAAAGAGTCACTGATGGTTTAATTGTAGAATTTTCAATTCCGAAAGGATCTTATGGGACATCAGTACTTCGAGAAATCATGAAAAAAGAAATATAAGGTTTTGAAGATGAATATAAAGTGTAGGGTTTTATCAGAGGGTGTGGGCCGTGGAAAGGCTCTTGTATCCCGTGAACCTTTAAGTTTTCTTGGTGGTGTGGACCCTAAAACAGGAACTATAATAGATCCTAGACACCCCTTATATGGTGAAAACCTTAAGGATAAGATCCTCATAATCTCTGGAGGCAAGGGATCTACTGTAGGCTCATATGTAATATTCCAATTAGCAAAGAATGAGAAAGCGCCAGCAGCGATCATATGCAAAAATGCGGAGCCTATAATAGCCACTGGGGCTATAATGGCAGGCATACCCCTAGTGGATCAGCCAGAAAAAGACGTTATGAAGATCATAAAGAATTCCATGGAAGTTGAAGTCGACGGCTATTCTGGTATTATCAAAACCATCCCATAAATCGATTCGCTGCTGATATGACCCCCCATAAATACTTACATATAATGCTAACATATTAACATCTGGGTGTTCTTTCATGAATAATCTAATAATTAAAGGTGAAATAATAGATTTAAAAGCGCATAATCATTTTAAGGGTTCAATATTGGTAAAGGGGGATACAATTGAATCTATTTCAACCAAAGACGAAAGTGGAGCCCATGTAATTGATGCAGATGATTATTTCATCCTCCCAGGTTTTATAGATGCACATGTACATATCATGGAAAAAGGTTTTAAATTAGAGGATAGGATAGAAACGCCCCTATCATTCTATTTTTATAATGCTATCAATAATATGCGCACAACCCTCAACACAGGAGTCACCACAATAAGGGACGCGGGGATGGCGGATTTTGGAGTTAAACTCGCCTCAGAAGAGGGTATAGTCCCGGCACCTAGAATGCAGATAAGTGTGGTCCCCATTTCAACAACAGGCGGCCATTTCGATTTTCACATGAAATCAGGTTTAAATATTGAACTTAAATATCCTGGATTACCTAGCAGCATATGTGATGGCGCATCTGAGGTGAGAAAAAAGACTAGAGAAATTTTAAGGGCCGGAGCAGATGTTATAAAGATAATGGCCACTGGTGGGGTGATGAGTGCCAATGATAGACCTGATGACACCCAATTCACCAAGAAAGAGTTAAAGATTATGGTAGATGAGGCTCGTTTCAAGGGTAAAAAAACCATGGCCCATGCACACGGACTTGAAGGTATAAAAAATTGTATAAAAGCCGGTATAAATTCAATAGAACATGGAACCTACATTGACAAAAAAACAGCGGCTGAAATGCGGGATAAAGGGGTTTATCTCGTGCCAACGCTTCTTGTAACGGCGGAACTTGCCAGGGAAGCCAAGAAAGGTGAACTTCCAAGTTACACTAGGAATGATGCTATAGAAGTCGCCAAGGTTCATAGGGAAAATATAGAGGTTGCCTACGAAGAAGGTGTCCAATTAATCATGGGCACCGACTCAGGGGTTATAGAACATGGCAAGAACCTCAAAGAACTTTCATACTTATCCAAGGTTGGGATGGAGCCCTGGGAGGTCCTAGAATCTGCCACTTTAAAAGCGGCGGAGTGTATTGGATGGGATGATAAGATAGGGAGCCTTGATAAGGGCAAACTTGCAGATATTATAGTTGTGAAAGAGAACCCCCTTGAAGACATAGAAAGCCTCGCAAACCCTGACAACATACTCCTCGTAGTAAAAGATGGTAAAATATTCAAAGATCTTTTAAGGATATTATGAAAATTAATATTAGAATAGGTGGGATGAGCTGCGCAGGGTGCGCTCTAAGAATAGAAGAAGCACTTAAACAAATCAAGGGTGTCAAGGAGGCTAATGTAAACTTTGCAACAGCGAAAGCCACTATAGAATACGATCCCCAAGAAACCAGGATTAAAGACATAGAAAAAGTGATAAAAGAGACAGGGTATCAAGTTTTAAATGATAAAATTCAGGTTAAAGTAGGTGGTATGACTTGTGCAATGTGCGCTAAGACAATAGAATCAGGATTAAAACAACTTGAGGGTATAATAGATGCTACAGTGAACCTAGGAGCTGAAGCAGCATACATAGAATATAACAGGGACCTAATATCCATAGAAGATATCAAAAAAGTCATAGAAGAACTCGGATACCAATTCCTGGGAACTAAAGGGGAAATAATTGATGAAAAGCTTTCAGAGGATCTTAAATCTAAAAAGAGAAGGATAATAGTAGGTTTAGGGGTTTCGATACCCCTTATGATCATAATGTACTCCAGGATAGAATTTCCATTTATGAACTATATAATATTCATAGTGTCGATTTTACCCTTCTTATATGTAAGCTATCCAATATTCAATGCCGCGCTACGTTCACTCAGAGCTAAAACACTCAACATGGACGTCATGTATTCAATGGGTATCGGAGTCGCATTCACTTCCAGTGTACTAGGCACATTTAATATCCTATCACAAAATTTCATCTTCTATGAAACCGCATTAATGTTAGCAGCCTTTTTAACACTTGGAAGATACCTTGAGGCAAGGGCTAAGGGTAAAACATCCGAGGCTATAAAAAAATTGATGGAACTCCAACCAGACACTGCAACCATACTTAAGGACGATATGGAAATAGAAGTGCCAGTAGAAACTCTAAAAGAGGGTGATATATTAATCGTGAAAACTGGAGATAGGATACCGGTAGATGGTATTATCATTGAAGGACAAGCACACATTGACGAGTCTATGGTAACAGGAGAACCAATCCCTGTATTCAAAGATAAAGGAAAGAGTGTAGTGGCAGGCACCATCAACACTGATGGCATCATAAAAATCCGAACAACACATACAGGGGAAGAAACTTTCCTGGCAAAGATCATAAGATTGGTGGAGGAAGCTCAAGGGTCTAAACCCCCATTACAGAAGATAGCTGATAGAGCAGTGTCATATTTTATACCCACACTTCTAATAATAGCATTCACAGCTTTTTTATTCTGGTACCTTAAAGGCATGGGACTATTATTCTCTTTAACAGTCCTTATATCCACGTTAGTAGTGGCATGTCCATGCGCCCTTGGACTCGCAACACCAACAGCAGTCACGGTTGGTATAGGCAGGGGCGCGGAACTCGGTATTCTCATCAAAAAAGGCGAAATACTAGAAGTTTCTGAAAAAATAAAGACCATACTCTTTGACAAAACAGGGACGCTCACCGAGGGCAAACCATACGTCACAGATATAATACCTCTAAAAGGAGACGAAAAAGATATCCTACAATTAGCTGCTAGCATCGAAGCCAATTCAAGACACCCCATAGCCAAAGCAATAGTTTCAAAAGCAAAAAACATACCCCATATCAAAATTCATGAACTTAAGCCAATCCCTGGAAAAGGTCTAGTAGGATCCACCAACTCCCATAAAATCATAGTAGGTAATATAAGTTTGTTCAAGGACAATAGAATACCATTAGACAATATTAAGGGTATAATATCAAAATTACAGGAAGAAGGTAAAACCATAGTATTAGTTGCCAGGGACCAGGAGCCCTTAGGGATCATCGCAGTCTCGGATAAAATAAAAGAAAATTCCCCAAAAGCCATAAAGGCCGTGGAGAAAATGGGCCTAGAAACAGTTATGGTAACTGGGGATAATCCTATAACAGCGAATATTGTGGCAGAGAAACTGGGAATAACTAGGGTACTCTCACAAGTCCTACCAGAGGACAAAGTTAATATAGTCTCCAAGATGCGCGAAAATGGTAGTGTAGCATTTGTTGGTGATGGTATAAATGATGCTCCAGCTCTTGCAGCAGCTGATGTTGGAATCGCCATTGGAAGCGGTACAGATGTTGCGATAGAAGCAGCTGATATAGTATTGGTGAAGGATGATCCGGTCGATGTCCCCGCAGCCATGCAATTATCCCATAAAATTGTCTCACGCGTCAAATGGAACATATTCTGGGCTTTTGCATATAACATGATCCTCATACCAGTAGCAGCCGGCCTACTTTATCCAATATTCAAATTAACATTCAGACCCGAATTCGCAGGCCTTGCAATGGCATTAAGTTCAGTGACGGTTGTGTCACTGTCATTACTTCTACGATCCTATACTCCACCAATAAAAAGAGAATAAGATTATCCACTCCCTATTATTGGGGGGGGGATCCTAGAACCATTCTCTTGATTTTTTGAGCACGTTTTCAACTATTTTGATGGCAGAACCTATGTATGTGTAAGGATCCATGATATTTTCAAGTTCCTCGCGGCTTAGATATTCTCTTATTTCCTTTTTTTCTCCTACAACTTTTATAAAGGGTACTCTTTCCTGGTTGGCTTTTATTGCACATTCTCTCACGAGACGATATGCTGTTTGCCTTCCCATACCCCTCTTAGCTAATTCTGCCATTAATCTTTCTGCCATTATAAGACCATTTGTAAGTTTAAGGTTCTTTTCTATATTCTCATCAAAGAATACAAGATTCTCTATTAAGTTCGTGGTTAAGTGTAGGAGGTAGTCTGTTAATATACATGATTCTGGGAATATTATACGTTCTGGGGATGAGTTGGTGAGATCCCTTTCATGCCAGAGCAGATTATTCTCTAGTGCAGTTATCACATGTGAACGTATAACCCTAGCCAGGCCACATATACGCTCTGCAGTTATCGGGTTCATTTTATGGGGCATTGTGCTGCTTCCAACTTGTTTTTCAGGGTCGAATTTCTCACCCACTTCCATGATCTCCGTCCTTTGAAGGTTACGGATCTCCAAGGCTATCTTGTCGAGGGTCGTGACAATATTGGCCAATACCATGATAAATTCGGCATGATTATCCCTTTGGATGACCTGATTTGATATTAAAGCCGGTTCCAGGCCAAGCAACCTGGAAACTTTCAAGTGTACTTTCAAGCCCTCTTCGCCAAGGGCTGCTGTGGTGCCCACCGCCCCAGTCACCATACCTAAACATAATCTTTTCTCGGCCGATTTTAACCTTTCAAGGTTTCTGTGCATTTCATCAGCCCAGAGGGCAAATTTCATACCATAGGTTGTGGGTAGTGCGTGTTGGCCATGTGTTCGGCCAATGCAAACCCTTTTCTTGTTTTCATCCGCCAATTTTAAAAAGAGTTTTATTAATCTGATAATTTTTTCTTTTAGGATTTTTATGGATTCTTTAAAGAGTAGGGAATTTGTCGTGTCTATTATGTCGTTTGAAGTGGCTCCAAAGTGTATGTATTCTCCTGCATCGCCTTCGCATTGTTCTGCCAGCGCTTTTATTAATGCTGCAATGTCATGCTTTGTCTCCTTCTCGATTTGGTTCACTCTTTCAAGTTTCACATACTTTGTGTTGGCTTTTCTTTTTATCTCTTCCGCAGCATATTCTGGTATGATTCCTAGGCTGGCTTCTGCCTCGGCTATAGCCGCTTCCACATCTAGCATTTTTTGTAGTTTGTTTTCAGCATCCCATACCCTTTTCATCTCTGGTGTGCCGTATCTGAATTCAATGGGGTGGATCGCCATCAGATCACCGAAGAGTTTAACCTGAGAACCTGAGCAATAGACAGAATACAGCTAGTATTATACTCATTGCAACTACTTGTTCCGGTGTGAGCTTAGGACCCTTTGTCTCTTCCTCAAAATATCTTACAAGGCCAGCGCCACTTGGTGGAAGCGTTTTTTTATCCTTTTTAGCCATTTTCTGATCACCCCGATAACCTTCTGTAGAAATTTTATATCCCCCTATAATATAATATTATCTGGGAGGATCAAAAAAAATCATCTTTTTAGGGTTATAAGTATGATGGAGTATTTTAATGAATTAGAGAAAGAGACGAATAAACTTTATGATATAGCCTATAAAGCCAGGGCTAAGGGCCTAGATGCTTCGACAGAACCTGAAATACCACTTGCAAAGGACCTTGCAGAGAGGGTTGAAGGACTAGTAGGACCTGAGGGTGTTGCCCAGAGAATCAAATCCCTAGAAAAAGAGTATAGTAGGGAGGAGATAGCGTTTAAGATTGCTGCTGAGATAGCATCCCAGCGGATAGATGAAACAGACGAGGACAGATTATGGTCCAGGAGGCAAGAACTTGCTGATCAAGCCCTGAGAACAGCCCTTGCAATACTAACAGAAGGTGTTGTAGCAGCACCCCTAGAAGGAATCGCCAAGGTAACTATCAAGAACAATTTTGATGAATCAAATTACCTGGCAGTATACTTCGCAGGGCCTATAAGGAGTGCTGGAGGGACTGCATCAGCATTAGCAGTTCTAATAGCAGATTATATAAGGATAAAGATGGGATTGGATCGTTACAAGCCAACTGACAGGGAAATAGAACGTTACGTGGAAGAAGTGGAATTATACGAATCAGAAGTGACAAACCTACAATATTCCCCAACCCCGGACGAAGTGAGACTAGCCGCTGAAAATATCCCAGTAGAAGTCACTGGGGAGCCAACAGACAAGATAGAAGTTTCACACAGGGATCTTAAACGTGTAGAAACCAATCACATCCGTGGAGGAGCCCTACTTGCGATGGTAGAAGGAGTCATCCAAAAAGCCCCCAAGGTGCTTAAATACGCCAAGCAAATGAAACTTAAAGGATGGGATTGGCTAGAGGAATTCTCAAGAACTCCAAAATCCGATAAAAATGATGAAATCACTATAAAAGCCGACAGCAAGTACATAGAAGATATAATCGGGGGAAGACCAGTCCTAGGATGCCCATCAGAAAAAGGAGCGTTCAGACTAAGATACGGTCGTTCGAGGAACACAGGACTAGCTGCCATGGGAGTGAACCCAGCTACAATGGAACTTTTAGAATTCCTAGCAGTAGGGACGCAGATGAAAATTGAAAGACCGGGAAAAGGCAATTGCGTGGTGCCAGTGGACACAATCGAAGGACCAATAGTCAAACTCAAAAACGGGGATGTAATCAAAATCGAAACAATCGAAAAAGCAAAGAAAGTCAAACCAGAAGTGGAAGAAATACTATTCCTAGGCGACATGTTAGTGGCCTTCGGAGAATTTTTAAGGAACAACCACATACTAATGCCCGCAGCATGGTGCGAAGAATGGTGGATACAATCAATCCTCAATTCAAAAAAGTATGATGCCAGAGAAGACCCCCTAAACTTTAAAAGATTCAAGGGCCAGTGGAATAAGATAAAATTAGATGCAAAGGAAGCATTCAAGATCTCTATGGAATATGATGTGCCATTACATCCCCGCTACACCTACTTCTACCATGACGTTTCCACAGAGGATCTTAACAACCTCTACGAGTGGCTACAACATGGAAAAGAGGAAAAAGGCAGACTAAAATTGCCACTAGCACCACCAAAGAGAATACTGGAGATACTGGGAGTCCCACATAAACTCAGAAAAGGCAAAGTTATAATAGGAGCCGATGACACATACGCACTCCTAAACACCCTCAAAAAACCCCTAGAAAATGGGGAAGACCCGATTAAGGCAATAAACAAAGTATCCCCTGTGAAGATAATGAAAAAAGCTCCCACTTATATTGGGGCGCGCGTCGGAAGACCCGAAAAAAGCAAAGAAAGGAAAATGCGCCCAGCACCCCACGTACTATTCCCAATAGGCAAACATGGCGGCAGCCGAAGAAACATCATCGACGCAGCTAAAAAAGGAAACATTAGAGTAGAAATAGGCCGTGCAAAATGTCCCAAATGCAAAATAAGCTTCATGCAATCAAAATGCCCACAATGCGGTGAAAAAACAGAGATGGGCAAACCAAGCAAAAGATCCATAAACCTCGTGCAACTTTTAAAGAACGCCACCGAAAGCATGGGAGTCCGCAAACTCGAAGAAATAAAAGGAGTCGAGGGGATGATATCCCACGACAAATTCCCAGAACCACTAGAAAAGGGTGTTCTAAGGGCCAAGAATGATGTTTTCACCTTCAAGGACGCTACAATAAGACACGATTCCACAGACTTACCACTCACCCACTTCAAACCCTCAGAGATTGGTGTGACCATAGAAAAATTAAAAGAACTGGGATACAAGACAGACTTCCAAGGCGAACCCCTAAAAGATGAGGACCAGATAGTAGAATTGAAAGTCCAAGACGTAGTAATATCCAAGGAATGCGCCCATTACCTCATGAAAGTTGCATCATTCGTCGACGACCTCCTAGAAAATTTTTACGGCCTTGAAAGATTCTATAATATCCGAGGACAAGAAGATCTAATCGGGCACTTAATAATCGGATTGGCACCCCACACCTCTGCAGGAGTCCTAGGGAGGATAATAGGATTCACTGAAGCATCAGCATGTTATGCACACCCATACTTCCACTCAGCCAAGAGAAGGAACTGTGACAGTGATGAGGATGCCATAATACTACTATTAGATGCCCTGCTCAATTTCTCTAAAACATACCTTCCAAGTAGTAGGGGAGGGAGCATGGACGCGCCACTTGTCATATCATCAAGGATAGACCCTGAAGAAATCGATGACGAATCACATAACATCGACACAATGGATTCATTACCACTAGCATTCTATGAAAAAACATTAGAATATGCAAAACCATCAAAGGTTGCTGTCCTAATTGATAATGTTAAAAAACGTCTCGGCACACCAAGACAATACAAAGGACTAATGTTCTCCCATGACACCTCAAATATCAATTCAGGACCTAAAACCTGCCTATATAAAATGTTACCTACAATGAAAGAAAAGGTCAATTCACAGATCGAACTTGCAGAGAAAATAAGGGCCGTAGACCAGCGAAGAGTGGTGGAGGGCGTTCTAATCTCACATTTCCTACCAGATATGATGGGGAACATCCGAGCATTCACAAAACAGAAGGTACGATGTACAAGATGCAACAGGAAATACAGGCGAATACCACTAACAGGAAAATGCAAATGTGGCGGGAACCTTGTACTAACAGTATCAAAGGGTTCAGTCATAAAATACTTGGAAATATCAAAGGAACTAGCCGGAAAATATCCCATCGATCCATACCTCATGCAGAGAATCAACATACTCGAATTCGGCGTGAACTCCCTATTTGAAAGTGACAAATCCAGACAAAGTTCACTGGATTTGTTCCTCTAAAACCCCCCATAAAACGCACAATGGCACACAAATATATGAGTACAGAAAAAATTACATAATCAAGAAGCCATTTTTGTCTGGTAGCGCATGGCGCTTCTTGTGGTAATGCCAATAAACATCCTAACATTTCCTATTGTTGCAAGAACTCCAAAATTATGTCCAAATGAGGCATGGAAACACTACCCCCCATAAATTGGCTATTGTTTGACTAGAATATGCCCATACCAGAGAGGACTATCCTCTATATAATGTTCATTAGCCGAATGTAATAGTTGCCATGGTACACATCAGCAAAGACATTGGTATCCCTGTACATATCAGAGAAAATGAGTTTACCCGTCTAGTGGGGGGGTCTTGTCCTTACTGGCATGGTCATGCTCCCCCCCTCATAGGCTGTGGGGTCTATTGCAAGCAATGTGAGGATAGAAAAATAGTTTCGTCCTATTTGAGGAAATTTACCATATGTATAACTGGAATGTGTAATTGTTATAGTTTTTGGTGGCGGAGTTTATGTTATCTGCCTTTGACATTTCGGCATTTGATGCTATTGTAACAGATTCGATACCATCGTATACTGTCAAATTATATTTTATATTTGGGAATTTTGAATTTAAAAATCCACTCGCTATCTTGTTAGCCTCTGTTATGGCTTCTTCGCGGTTTTGATGAAAGTTAAGTTCGTGGCTGATCCTTTCAAGGATTGTGCCATTTCCTGTGTCATGGCTTGCCATGAGGTCCATGATATCCTCTGCATTATAGTTTTCATTTCTATATTCTGATGGGAGATAATGTTTTAATGTTAAAAAATGTGTTAAGGAGGCTGTCATTATTATGAGTATGGTAAGTGCAAATATAGCATCCAAGGTGTATATGAAACCTCTATTTTCCATTTCGTATAGCCTCCACTACTTTCCTCTTTTTTTCTATGGCCTTGGATGTTGCCTCTTCTACTCTTTTTTTCATTTTGTCAAAGTTTTCTGGCGTGTTCTCGCCCACTACTTTTTTTATCTTGGTATATGCTGCTTCTCTAAAAGCGGGTTCTAGTCTGGTTTCTCTGTTTTCACCGATAAGAATGGGCTCCCCAGTGTCTGTGACTTCGCCTATTTCATCTATTTTGACGCCAGCACCCTCTATTATGTCTTTGATGGTGTCTGAGATTTCTTCGGGTGCTATTATCATGAGAGAGTCGATTGAAACCCCTAGAGGGTCTATGTCAAGTTTTCTGAGCATTTTAAGGACTTTGGGGTTTATCATGGCCATGATTTTATCTTCATGGAGTTCTAGGCCCACTCCAGTAGTTGATGAAATTTCATGGGCGTCTCCTCGCAGCCCTCCATTGGTGACGTCAGTCATGGCATGGATTTCCCCTAGCATGTTAGCTTCCATGAGGGCTTCTGAAGCTTTTATGAAATTTATATCCATTGTTTCCCATACTACGTCGAATAGTCCATGATAGATTGCAGTGGTGGTTATGGTACCCCCACCAGACCCTTCTGTTAATAGTATGGTGTCCCCTGGTTCTGCTCTTTTTCTGGCGGTTGGGGGGTGCTCTGATACTCCTATGGCCCCCACTGCACTTACTAGTCGGTCACCTAGTACCATGTCTCCACCAACGCGTAGCGTGCTCCCTGCAACGATAGGGACATTTACAAGTTCTGAGACGGCCGCAACCCCCGCTGTGAAATCCAATAGTTTGCCCACATCACCGTCATCTGCGAGATGTAAATCGCTTAGTATTGCAAGTGGCCTGGAGCCCATGACGCATACATCTCTTAGAGCTGCTCTTGTAACATGGAATCCTCCCAGGAAGGGGTATTCGCTGAGACGTGAGTGTATACCATCAACTGCAGTTGTAATATAGACTGTGTCTCTTTTTATGGGTGTTTTAACAACACCCCCATCATCTTGGGCTGTGGGTGTTATATATGCTTTGGTATTTGTGCTCGCGACTATATCCGCTATTTTCCGGTGGACGAAGAAGTCACCAGCCCCCCTGGAACCTACGCCCATTTCGCCCATGCTTATCCCTGCTCTGGGGAACTTTATAATCTCTTTAAGGAAATCGTCTTCTTCCTTTTCTATTTTTAGGGTGTGGTTGACTTCTTCTATAACCGCCTCTGCCAATTTCAAGGCTGTGTCCTTGTTAATTTCTTTGAATTCGAGTATACGCTCAGCTAGGATGTACTTTAATCCTTCTTGGTCTATGTTGCGTCTTACAAATCCTTCTATGTCCATATTTGATCACTTATTTTGAGAATTCGATGAAATTTTTAAGCATTTTTAAGCCGGCCTTCCCACTTTTCTCTGGGTGGAACTGCGTGGCGAATATGTTGTTTTTCCATAAAACTGCGGCCATTTCTATGTGATAGTCTGTTGTGGCTACTATAACATTTTCTTTGATTGGTTTGGCATAATATGAGTGTACGAAGTAGAAATATTCGTCTTCTAGTCCTTCTAGTATTGGGCAATTATTTGTTATGTTTAGTTGGTTCCAGCCCATGTGGGGGACTTTTCCAAGGGGTGGGATCCTTATAACTTCTCCAGGTATTATGTTCAACCCTTGGATGTTGGGGCTTTCTTCACTTTTTGTAAGGAGGAGTTGTAATCCTAAACAGATGCCCAGGAATGGCTTATCATCTTCTATATGTTTTATTATGGCGTTTTTGTAGCTTTTGAGGTTTTTCATGGCTTTGCCGAATGCCCCCACCCCTGGTAGTAATATGGTCTCTGCCTTTTCTATTTGCTTTTTATCTTTTGTAATTTTTACCTGGCCGCCTACTTTTTTGAGGGCGTTTTTTATGCTTCTTAGGTTTCCGCTGCCATAGTCTATAATTGTTATCATTACCATCGTTCGTAGAAGTCTTTTATTCTTATGGTGTCTTCTAGGTGGGGTGTTGAAACCTCCTGTAATAGGGTGTTTTCCATTGCTACTATGGAATGTGGGGTTTTTGGTTTGATGCGTATGGTGTCGTTTTTGCTGAAGTATTCTTTTCTGTCTTTGAATTCAATGTATCCTGAGCCTTTTATTATGTACATTGTTTCATCTTTTTTCTTGTGATAATGGAATGATGTTCTGTAATCTTCTTTTATGAATAATTCTTTTGTGAGGTATTTGTCTGTGTTTATGAGGACTTTCTCATAACCCCATGGTTTGTCTTCTCTGTTCTTGTATTCTTTTCTTATCTCCTCAAGTTCCTTTGAGGTGTCGATGGCCATCCAGAATAGTCCATCCTCTTTGTAGAAACCGAGTTTGTTCTCTTTGGCCATTATTGGGAAAACCGTCTTTTCTATGTCCCCTTTTTCGAAGTCTCCGAAGTCTATTGGTTCCTTGGCAAAGTATACTCCAGCGTTTATATAATAGTCTAGTAGTGGTTTTTCTTTAAAGTCGGTTATTTTGTCCCCGCTTATCTCTACTATACCATAGGGTGATCTCATTTTTGTTATGAATATTGTCAGGGGATAATTGGATTTTTCGCCGAGGCGGACCATCTTTTTCAAATTTAAGTCCGCGACTACGTCACCATTTCTTATCACACATTGATTGTCATCGTCTATTGCTTCCATGCCAAGTTTTATGGCGTTTAATGTCCCAAGGGGTTCTTCTTCCTTCACATATTCTATCTTCAAGCCCTTGTATTCGTTACCGTAGCGTTCCTCGATTTTTTCGCTAAGGAAGCCCGTTAAGAGGTATACCTTGTTTATATCGGCACTTTTAAAGTCGAATAATTGTTTGTCGAGTATAGTGTAACCCTTTTTTATTTCTATGAGGGGTTTTGGTATTTTGTCTGTGAGGGGTTTTAGGCGTTTGCCAAATCCCCCGCAGAGTATCATGCCCACGGTTCTAACCATTTTAGATCACCTTTATATTCTCTCTTATACTTTTACCAAAATCTGATTGGACTATCTTATCAACTCCAAGGGTTTTAGCATGGGCGTCAAGTTCCGCGACAACATAATCATATCCCAGTTCCTTTAAAGGTTTAACGAGTCTTGGACCGTCGGTCACCGCCACTGATTTAACATCCAGTTCTTCTATGGGGACTGCATGTGGCACTCCACTTATAACAGCAAATTCAACATTTTCTTCCTTGAGGATTTCCCCTACTCTTTCCCCGGTTATGGGATATTCATCTAGTCCACCTGTAAGATAATCAATTTTAATTCCATTTATTTCAAGTTCAGATTTTATATTCTTTGCATGTTTCCTTATCCTTGGAAGTCCAATGTCATCTCGAAGATTGGCTATTATCAAGGGATTATGGTTTATTTTGGGTAATTTTAGTATATCAGCGAAAAGGTAGGCCGTCTCCTTTTTCGCATTTAACACCATAGCAACCCTTTCACCCTCTCTTAAACTTTTTAAGAATTCAAAGGCCACTTTGTCCTTATCATCACCTGAGGATGGTTTTATATATTCTCCACGGGCCATTCCACGAGTTTTCTCTATCTCAGTGGCCCTTTTAAGCATCCCTATCTGCCTTTTAGCTTCATTCCAACTTATTAGGTCGGACTTAGCAGCCTCCTCTAATACGATTATAGCCCCTTCTGTGTTGTCTCCTTCGCCAAAACCCCCATGAGATTCTACTGTAAGCACCTTCGCGGATATGTTAGCATTCTGAACGGCCTCTTTAAGGTCTTCACCTATTATCATACTCGCACAAGTCCCCACAACTCCCACAAGTTTTGGGGAGAACATCTTCTCCACTTTTTTCAGGGTCTCTTCCAGTTTTTCATGTGCACCGAATATGAAATCATTCTCAGACATTGCCGTGGTTAAAACCCTAACACCATCATTTTCAAGGAGTCTAGCAGTTCTGAAGCAACATCCTGTAGGTCCATGTATGACTATTACATCAACGTCAAGGTCTCTGAGGGTATAAAGGGATGCAGCTATTGGACTAGGCCTGGGATGCAATCACTTCCACCTCTTATACAATTTAAATTCATGTTATATGCGTCCATGGAAAAGGATAATTATACCCTTTTAGGAGTCTGTAAAATATTATAGGAGTATGAAAATAAAAAATCTTACCCTTGCAAATTTTATTGCGAGGCCTAACCGTTTCACGGTAGTGGTTGAAAAGGATGGTTATAAATTTAAGGCCCATTTAAGAGACCCTGGAAGACTGGAAGATCTTCTGAATCCAGGGAATAAGTTACTTTTAAAGTATATGCCGGTTAGTGGGGATCGTAAGACGCTTTTTGATGTTATAGCCGCTTTTAAGGATGGAGAATGGGTTATTATAAATTCTGGTTTACATAATGG
>LDZQ01000019.1_pt1 | contig 16747 bp, 20 predicted proteins | sample 615361 | NCBI WGS metagenome assembly LDZQ01 (sample SAMN03408297, study PRJNA278302) | terrestrial metagenome | isolation source: oil reservoir sample I2 | place: USA: Alaska, North Slope, Ivishak formation | collected 2013 | reverse complement strand
AGCATGATTTCGGTCTGCCTTGGAGCGTAATGCGTCCCTCCAACACCAACCGCAACATTCCAGTCCATCTTTTCTGCCCTTATCGCATCCAGCATTGCCTCTGCGACTACTTCTGCAGCCTCTCTGTCTTTCCATTCCTCCTCAGTTGAGCCGATTTCGTAGAACGCCGAAGGCTTGGATATCTCAGATGGGCCGTGGTGCGTGACCTCCATTGTGAACTCGAATTCCGGCTTTCTGTCCAGCCTTTCCCTTAAGGCGAGAACGTAGTTCTTCATCGTTTGCGGGGATGGCTTTGCAAGGCTGTAGGGCTTTCCCCCGAAGTCTGCGGTCCCGACATTTCCCGAAACGTGTACGGTGAAAATCTTTCTGCCGTCCTTGCTGCTGTGCCTTGAGGCGAAAAGAATTTCCTCAAAATCGATGTACTTTGCCAGTTTTTCGTCGATGTGGTCGGCGTAGATGAGCCTCTCCTTTGTTTCGGCTATGTAAAACTCGTCTGAAAGGTAGAGTTTGAACTCCCCCACATCCTTTTCTTCGAAGTCGGCAAAGGTGAGTAAATTATCTTTGATGTTCTGACCTGCGGTGTCACTTTCACTGCAAACCACGAGTTTCATGCTGCTCCAACGACCACTGGCGTTATAAAAGCTTCAACAAAGGCCGCGATGAGCAGAATCGGTAAAACCAGTTTAACGTAAACCCTTACCGCTCTGAGCAGATACTTCTTGAATTCCTCCCCTCTGAACAATGCTAAGTAGAATCTGTATCCCAGCCACACCCCGTAAGCGCATGCGATAATAATAGCCGGAATTTCGAGGATTCCATGCGGTATGATTGCAAGAACGACCTTTGCCAGACCCCAGTCAGGCTCTCTCCACGAAATAACAACTCCAACAATGTAACCGTTAAGCATCACGAATGCAATAGGAAATATGCCGAAGAAGAAGCCGGCAAGCATGGCGATCAGCGATTTGCCAGCGTTGTTTGCGAAGATGATGAGGGCGAGAATTATCGGATTATCGAAGAATCCTCCTAAGTACTCGAAGAACCTTTTCAGCTCCTTCTCAATCGGGTAATCCTGCCCTGCTGTGTATCCGGCATAGACTGATGCTGTGAAAAGGATGGTGAGGAGCAAAGATGATGCGATTACGAACCTTCTCTCGTCATTCATTGTCTCTTTACCTCGAACTGTAGCTTATAAAGGTTCTCAACCCTCTCTATCGTATCCGCCTCGTCAACATCCTTATCATCCCTCAGTCTGACGAACCTGGGGAATCTCAGCGCATAACCGCTCTCGTATTTCGGGCTTTTCTGAATCTCCTGATACGCAACCTCGAAAACGTACTTCGGGATGAACTCCACCTTCTTCCCCTGCTGCGAGACGATGAGGGGTCTGAACATCTCTGTCAGCTCCTCCAGATCCTCCTCAGTGAAGCCCGTGGCGACCCTTCCTACCTTAAGCAGTTTGCCCGTTACCGGATCAAGGCAGGCGAGCTCAAAGGAGCTTAACCAGTGACTCCTTTTTCCCTCTCCCCACTCTCCTCCAACCACAACGAGGTCGAGAGTTTCCATTATCGCCTTGACCTTAAGCCAGTTCTTGCCCCTCTTCCCCGGAATGTAGGGGGATGAGGGTAGCTTGATCATCACTCCCTCGTGCCCTGCGCTGATAGCCTCATCGTACATCTTTCTTACCTCATCAACACTGTCCGTAACTATCTGCTTCGCCAGTTTGATTTTCTCCGACTCATTTACTGCGGATTCCAGTAGCTTTCTCCTCTCCCTCAGCGGAAGGTCTATGCACTCTCCATCGTGGTAGAGAATGTCAAAGAAGTGAGCTTCAAGCGGTATTTTCTCAACCATCTTTGCCACATCGTGCTTTCTCCTGAACCTTCTCAGCACATGTTGAAACGGCATCGGCTTTCCTTCCTTGACCGCAATAACTTCTCCGTCAAGAATGACGCCCGGCTTGACGCTCTTCTTTATCTCCTCCACTATGTCCGGCAAGGCGTTGGTAACGTTCTCAAGCCTTCTTGAGTAGATTGTAACTCTGCTCCCATCCCAGTGAACCTGAACTCTGCTCCCGTCGAACTTCCACTCCACCGCCGCTGTTCTCATCTCTCTAACTGCGCTTTCGAGGCTCTCAGCAACCTGTGCGAGCATCATTCTGACCGGAATGTGAATCTCTATCTTCATTTTCCTCAAGCCCTCCTCGCCCTCTTTCTTGGCAACCACTGCCACCCTGCCGAGGTCGTTGGTGATCATGTAAGCCCTCTCAACCGTTTCCGGATCCGCCCTGAAAGCTCTGGCTATAGCATCCCTCATTATGCCCTCTCCAACACCAAGGCGCATCTCATTCAAAATCAGCCTTGTAAGGTACCTCGCCTCTAGTGGAGTTGCGAGACCGTAGAGGCCGGTGAGGAGCATAATCTTTCTTTTCATGCTCCCTTCTCCCGTCAAAGATGCGATCTCATCGAAGGTCTCCCTCACTTTCCTCACTGTAAGCTCCTCGAAGGCGAGGGTTGTCATTTTCTTCTTCTTTATCAGCTGCTCCGCAACGAGACCGAGGTCTCCGTACTCCCTTATCATACTCTCTATCTCGCTTCTCTTGACTCCGCTTACGTTTTCAAGAGCCTCGTAGAGCAATCCAATCCCGACACCAAGCTCCCTCTCATCCCACGGCGGGTAAACCTTGCCGGTGATAAAAAGGACAACGTCATAAAGGTCTCTCTCATCCTCAATTTTTTGAAGAAACGCAGCTATCCTCGCGGTAAGCTCAAGTGTTGACGATATTTTTTCGAGCCTTTCGCAGAACTCGGCAAACTCGGCAAACAACATCATCGATTTTAGTCTGCCTGGTTCAATAAAATACTATCGCCAACCTTTTAATACTTCCTGCTTAGTTATATCAATGGCTCTTGAATCTCTCAAGGAAGTTGCAAGGAAAATTGCGGGGTCATCGAGCATTGATAAGAAATTCGTCGAGGAGATGGTTAAGGAGATACAGAGAGCCCTCATCAAGGCTGATGTCAATGTCAGGCAGGTTAAGGAAATCAGCGATGCGATAAAGAAAAGGGCTCTAAGCGAGGACGTTCTTCCCGCTCTCAACGCAAAGGAGCAGATTCTCAAAATCGTTTACGAGGAGTTGCTCAGGGGAGTGGGAGAGGGGCTTGAGATACCGCTGAAAAAGGCCAAGATTATGCTCGTCGGTCTTCAGGGGAGCGGCAAGACCACAACAACGGCCAAAATGGCCAAATACTTCAAAGACAGGGGGATGAAGGTTGCTGTTGTTGCAGCCGACACATGGAGACCTGCAGCCTACGAGCAGCTAAGGCAGCTTGCGGAGGAGTACGGAATAACGTTCTACGGCGAGAAGGGGGAAAAAGATGCGGTCAAAATAGTCAAAAACGCGCTGGAAAAGCTCAAAGACCACGACATGATAATCATAGACACAGCCGGAAGGCATGCGCTCGAAGATGAGCTGATTGATGAGATGATAAAGATTGCAGAGGTTGCGAGGCCGGACTACAAGCTGCTCGTGCTTGATGCAGCGATAGGCCAGCTTGCAAGCAAGCAAGCTCAGGCGTTTCACGAGGCTATAGGAATCAATGGCATAATCATCACGAAGTTCGATGGAACGGCGAAGGGTGGTGGTGCTTTGTCGGCAGCGAGGCAGATTGGAATACCGATAGCATTCATAGGAACGGGAGAGAAGGTGGAGGACTTCGAACGCTTTGATCCCGCTGGCTTCGTTTCGAGACTGCTTGGAATGGGAGATATCAAGGCGCTAATGGAGAAGATTGAGAGGATTGCAAGCGAGGAGGAGCTAGATCCTGAAGCATTCCTGAAGGGAACCTTCACGCTGAAAGACATTTACAAGCAGATAGAGGCAATGAACAAAATGGGGCCGGTTAGAAAGATTTTCGAGATGCTCCCCTTTGGCCTGGGATTGAAGGTTGATAATGACGTAATGGAGATGACGCAGGAGAAAATGAAGAAATTCAGAGTGATTATGGATTCGATGACTGAGGAGGAGTTGCTGAATCCAAAAATCATCGATTCTTCGAGGATAAGGAGGATAGCAATCGGGAGCGGAACCTCTCCTCAGGAGGTCAAGGAGCTTCTGAACTACTACAAGACGATGAAGAACCTTATGAAGAAGATGAAGAAGAACAAGCTGCCAATAAAGGGTCTGGGGAAGCTGGGTTTCTGATGAAGGCAGGCATCGATGAGGCTGGAAAGGGCTGCGTCATCGGCCCACTGGTTGTTGCAGGAGTGGCTTGCAGCGATGAGGATAGGCTGAGAAAGCTTGGTGTGAAAGACTCCAAAAAGCTAAGTCAGGGGAGGAGAGAGGAACTAGCCGAGGAAATAAGGAAAATCTGCAGAACGGAGGTTTTGAAAGTTTCTCCCGAAAATCTCGACGAAAGGATGGCTGCTAAAACCATAAACGAGATTTTGAAGGAGTGCTACGCTGAAATAATTCTCAGGCTGAAGCCGGAAATTGCTTATGTTGACAGTCCTGATGTGATTCCCGAGAGACTTTCGAGGGAGCTTGAGGAGATTACGGGGTTGAGAGTTGTGGCCGAGCACAAGGCGGACGAGAAGTATCCCCTGGTAGCTGCGGCTTCAATCATCGCAAAGGTGGAAAGGGAGCGGGAGATTGAGAGGCTGAAAGAAAAATTCGGGGATTTCGGCAGCGGCTATGCGAGCGATCCGAGGACAAGAGAAGTGCTGAAGGAGTGGATAGCTTCAGGCAGAATTCCGAGCTGCGTGAGAATGCGCTGGAAGACGGTGTCAAATCTGAGGCAGAAGACGCTTGACGATTTCTAAACGAAACCGTTATTACCACAAATGGCGAAGACTTTATGAAGCCCCGTGGTGTAGCGGTCAATCATGCGGGCCTTTGGAGCCCGCGACCGGGGTTCGAATCCCCGCGGGGCTATGTCTAAAATCAGCGTAATAATTCCTCCAACAAAGCACGCCATTTCCTGGTTATGTTCTCCCACTTAAGCCCCTCTGGTGGAGAATAGCGTTTGCCTTGTTTACGGTAAACCTCGGCAATGGCCTTCGCGATACTTTCAGGATTGGAGGGTTCGGCGAAAAGCGTTCACTTTTGATAGCGCCTCTAAAAGTCCGTTATGCTATGAGAATCCGTTGCTGGAGGCATGAACCCTCCTGGCTGGAATCCACAATTAATGGTATTTTTATCACTTTCTCAATAAAATTCTGCAGGTTCCATACAAATTACCGATTCCGACAGTCATGACTATCACAGACATTACCAGAGCCTCGATTTGTTGTCCTTTGCTTAGAAGCTTCCTTAAGATTGATCTGAGGATGAAGTTCAAATATTTACTTTCCATTTCTAGAGGAAATTCTTTCGCAAGAATGGCCTTGGAATAGCCTTCATAGAACGCTCTTTTTACTGCATAGCTGATTCTTACCCTACTCTTTGGAACTTTATGGTAAACCACCGCTGATGGTTCATAAATTATTTTAGCATCAGGCTTGATCTTCCTTAATCTCATAGCAAATTCAGCCTCTTCACCACTCAACAGCTTTTTACCGTATCTACCTATTTCTGATCTAAATGGACCGGCAATTTCAAAAGCTTCCCTTCGAAAACTCATGTTTGCCCCAATTGGATTTCTTATATTTGTCCTTTGCTCGGGCATACCTTTGTAAGTGCATCCGACAATCCAATCCAGTTCCTCAGGTAGCCACTTGGGTCTTCCGTTTTCGAAAACCGGAATAATCTTGCCACCAACACCGTAAACACCTTCGTCAGAGTAATTTTCGACGATTTTTTCCAACCACAAGTCATCAGCCCAAGCATCATCATCAATAAAAGCTATAATATCTCCTTTAGCTTCAAAAACACCCTTATTTCTTGCCTTCGAAAGGCCAAAACCGTCGGAGACTACCACTCTAACATCTTTTGGGACAATATTTTTATAGTACTCAACTAAGCTTTTTACAGGATCTAAAATCAGTAGAATTTCATAAGGTTTTAAACTCTGATGTCTAACGGATTCAATACATCTAAGCACGTCTTTATATCTTTCTTTGGTGTATGTGGAAATTATAACCGAGGTTTTCATTGCTTTCAATTTTGTAATAGGCAGGGTTTTTAAAATTGTTTAATGTCGAATGAGAAAAGCAGGAGAAAGTAGAAGAGTAAGTTGAGTTGGAAGACAAAAAATAAGTGGGAATCTTAAATATTGAATTCACAGAGAAATATGTGTATGCCCAACATAACCTTATCATTACCTGAAGACCTCTACAGGAAGATGAAAAAATATGGTGAAATCAGATGGAGTGAAGTTGTAAGGAAAGCAATAGCTGAGTATCTGGAAAAGCTGGAAGAGATCGAGACTGAGGTTGGCTCCAAGGAACTTTAAGAAGAACTTGGCGAAGATTTTAGAAATAGCCTTAAAGAACTGGATTTCGAGAAAGCTGTTGAAAGCTACGAGAAAATGAAGGATATTGAATGGAGAAGAACCTTTACGATACAAACAAATTGATCGAATTGTACAAAAATAAGGAAAGTATGAGCGGATACACGACGATACTAAACGTTATAGAATTTCCAAAGGCACTTGAGTTCAATCTAACGGTATTATACCTATCAAAATCTGACTACAGGCTGGCAATAAAGATTTCTACAGAACTTTTAAAAATTGGAGAGCCAGTACCTGCTGTGTATACATTAATTTCTGCAATCGCTAATAAACAACGGTTTAAGGGTTGTAACGCTGGACAAACTTTTTATGCTAGTTAAGGAGGTCATAAGCGAATTTGATGTTCTTGTAGATTAATATCTTTTTGCTGAAAAATATCAATATCCACCACAACAAAGTTTAATATCTGAAATTAAAGGGGAAAATGTGAAAATAGCCCAGGTTTGTCCGAGATTTTATCCCCACATAGGAGGAGTCGAAACTCACGTTTACGAAATAGCTAGTAGAATAGCAAAGAAGTTCGATGTTGAGGTTCTGACTACCGACCCAGGCGGAAAATTGCCGAAAGTTGAAGAAATTGATGGGCTTACCGTGAGAAGGTTTAAATCTCTCGCCCCTTCCGAGGCGTATTACTTCTCTCCCGAACTCTACGACTATTTAAAGAAAAATAGCTCGGACTACGATGTAGTTCACGCCCACAACTACCACGCGTTTCCCGCTCTGTTTGCTGCCTTGACCAAAGGAAAAAACAAATTGATTTTCACGCCGCATTATCACGGGAGCGGTCACAGCTTTTTCAGAAACGTCCTTCATAAACCTTACAAGATATTCGGAAGGAAGATCTTTAAGAGAGCCGACGCAATCGTTTGCGTTTCCAATTACGAGAAAAATCTGGTTTTGAAAAATTTCAAGGTCGCCGAGGATAGAACGTATGTAATCCCAAACGGAATAAATTTAGATGAGTTTAAAGACATTGAAAAAATTAAGAGAAATAAGGAAAGTTGGAAGAAAACTATCCTCTACGTAGGGAGAGTTGAGAAGTACAAGGGGTTGGATTATGTTGTGAAATCATTGAAACACTTGCCCGATAACTTCACGCTTGAGGTTGTCGGTAAAGGTAGTTACAAGTCGAAGATAGTTGAAATGGCGAAGAAGTTAGATGTTATCGACAGGATTAGGTTTTATCAGGACTTAAGCAGAAAAGAGCTCATCGATAGGTATGCGAAGGCTGATGTACTAGTTCTTCTATCTAAGCACGAAGCTTATGGAATTGTTGTAGCCGAAGCTCTAGCTGCAAAGACTCCATGCATTGTTGCTAACACATCTGCTTTGAGTGAGTGGATAGATAACAAGAACGTTTTTGGTATCGATTACCCAATCAACGTTTCGGAGCTTGCAAGACTGATAGAGAGAGTTTCAAATGTTAAAGCTGGAGATATGAAATTGTTGGATTGGGATGATGTTAATGAAAGATTAATAAGGATTTATTCCGCAAAAATTTAATAGCTAATATATCAAGCAAATTTATGGAAGTGAAATACCTCAAAGATTCAGAGTTTCTAGTTCTTCTGCTAATCACGACTTTTGTAGTGATCACCAATGTGTACTTTATTGCTTGGGATGACAGTCCTCAATCTTGGGACCCGGCTTTACATTTAACTTACTCGTTTGTGTATTTCAATCTAATAAAGTCGTTACAATTTTCCGAAATAGTTAAGGTTAGCAATTACTACCCCCATTCTTTTATCTCTCTTCTACACCACTTTACTTTCTGTTCGGGTTTTCCGAAGATATCGCAATTTTAACAAATTTAATTTACTATTTTATTTTAATATATTCAGTTTTCCAAATAGCCAAGATTATGAAAGACAGAAACGCTGGAGTTATATCAGCTGTGATCATTTCCGCTTTCCCGGCGCTTATAAAATTTCAGCGAGTATATATGATTGACTTCGCTCTATTGTCTCTAACAGCCTTTGCTATTTTGCTTTATCTGAGATCGGAGGACTTCAGAAATTTAAAGTATTCAGTTCTTTTCGGCATAGTTTTCGGTATAGCTGAGCTAACAAAGTGGAATGCTTTCGTATATATCATCCCTTCGATTTTTGCATTGTTTTTAGTAAATTATTTCATGAGATGCCCATATTGTCACCAGATCGTTAAAAATGGATGGAAAGTAGGTTACAGAAGATTCTGCTCTAAAAAACATCTAAAACTTTACGAAAAGTCTGCAAAAACAAATAATATTATGTTGAACTTTGCGCTTTCTCTCTTTGTTGCATTTCTTTTTGCAGCTTGGTGGTACCTTCCAAATTTAAGCACTGTCATCACACGACTTACCTACTTTGCAAATATAGGAGGAAGGGAGGGAGACCCTACATTCCTAACGATTCAGGGCTGGATATACTATGCTAATTCAATACTCGACGCTGTTGGAGCTGTGTTCTTAATACTGTTTGCCGTTTCAATATACTATCTATATAAAAACAACCGATACCTCTTTTTAGGACTTTTGACACCAATTGCGCTTATTTACATCATCTTAACACTACTTTCAAACAAAGATCCGAGGTACATCATGCCCGTTTTACCGTTTGTTGCAATTTCAATAGGAGTTTTTGTAAGTAGCTTGGCGAATCGAAAATACAGTACGATTCTCACTTTCATCATTCTTCTTTTCGGTCTTTTGAATATATCCGCTTTAACTTTCGGGCAGCCAGATATAGACAATAAAATTCTCCCCAATCCAGAACACCCTAAAAAAGAAGACTGGAAGATATATGCTCTACTCGAAGCTATTAAAGAGAGTGGGGGAGAAGGAAAGATAGTCGTCGTTCTTCCCGATCATCCATATCTTAACGGGCAATCTCTGAACTTTTACAGACTTAAGGAGGGTTATAAATTTGCGATTTACAATGGAGTTTACATTGGCTATGAGGCCTTTGTTCATAATTTCGATAAGATTACATACATAATTCTAATAGATCCAAGGGAACACAAAGGAGTTTACGGAGATATAGAAAAGAAGCTATATGAGTTCTTCTACGAGCGAAAAGACAATTTTGAGGTTGTTAAGGTATTTGATCTCCCAGATAACTCTAAACTCTACATTTACAAAAGAACATGATTGAATTCTTAAGATTGCTAAAATTTGCATCTGTTGGAGCGTTCGGAGCTCTGATAAATACATTACTTCTTTACATCTTTACAGAGTATTTCAGAATTTACTATATCGTTTCATCAGTTCTGGCGATAGAGGTAGCAATAGTGATTCAATTCACGCTAAATGATTACTGGACATTCAAGGACAAAAGAAGCACTAATGTAAGAATATTTCTTTTTAGACTTCTAAAGAGCAATCTTTGGAGAGTTGCTGGTATTTTCGTGAACATATCCATTTTATACGTGTTGACGGAGCTCTTTAAGATATATTATATCTTTTCGAACTTTATCGGCATTGGATGTGCATTTATTTTCAACTACATCATGGAGAGTAAACTAACTTGGCGTTGATACGAAAAATTAAGAAGAGGATGTGATTTAGGGAGATGCTATGGAGTTCCTAAGAGATGTTTACGAGAGGAGAAAGAAGTACTTCGATAATCTGGAGGAATTTTTGAAGGAAGTAAAGGAGATCGTAAGACGGGACGTTCAGGACGCGGAGATGTATCTTTACGGTTCGGTTGTTGAAGGTGATTACTCGATCGGCTTGTCGGATATAGACATTGCAATCGTTTCAGACATATTTAAGGATAGAAACAGGAAGCTCGAATTCTTCGGGAAGATTACCAAGAAGTTCTTCGATTCACCCTTCGAGTTTCACATCCTAACTAAAAAAGAGTGGAAGATGAGCAAACGTTTCATTAGGAAGTATAGAAGGCTTGATCTAATTACCTAACATCTACCCTAAAAATCTACGAAACACTCGTAATCATTGTCGGATTGGCGGACAAAAGCCTAAAGGACAAAAATTTGTTAAAATCGTCGTTGATTCGTTCATAAGATTAAGAGGTTTTAAAGATTGAACCACTCGTCAAAGATGATTTCTTGAATGCTTTAGATATCGTGAACTATTTCGGATTGGATTTCGAAGATTCTTTGCATTTTGCCGTTGCTAAGAGAAAGAACATAGAGGAAATAATCTAAAACGATATCGATTTCGATAAAACTGGCATTAAAAGGGTTTTTAAGCTTTAGATTTTGGAGAAAATATTTAAATAGTATCCACTTAATACGTATTTACATGGGAACATTAACGATCTCGATAAGCGATGATGTCGAAAAAAGGTTGAGAGATGTAGTTAAGGAGAAACACGGGTCGAGCAAGGGTGCGATGTCGAAAGTTATAGAGGAAGCTTTGAAGATTTACTTCTCAATACTGGAAAAGAAGAAAAAAGTCTTCAGAGCTTACAGAGGAGAAGAACTCGTCGCTGAAGCTCACGATCTTGAGGAACTTGCCAAAATACTGAGGGAGAAGAATGTGGATCCGAGGAGTGTGAAAATAGTCTCTTCAGAGCATATAAAGCCTGTTGCAAGGATGGGCTGGAAGTATGTTCGTTAACGGAACCCCAGTTATCGAGATCGTTCTGAGCAACCCTCTTCTTTCCGTTAAGTTTCCAGAATCTGGCAGTGTGCTTGCGGTCATCGACACAGGATATGAGGGCTTTGCAGTCGTCCCACAAGACATCTTTAAAAAGCTTCGTCTTGACGAGTTGAGTCAGCATAAAAGAGCATTAACACTTCCTACGGAAAGGTTGATTGAATCCACCGGCTCTTATGCCAGAATCATAATTCCAGAGCTGAAAACATTCAGAGACGGATTTGTGGAGACAACTGATGGAGTAGATGAGATAGTGCTCGGAACGGAGTTTTTAGAGGGATTTAAGCTTGTGCTTGACTACTGCACGAGAAGTTTTGAAATAAGCTCTTGCTGGTGATTCTCGATCCTGCTGAAGGAAATTAAGGTATAGGCTTTCTAAACGGATCCATTTTCAGCTCCACCAAAAGTCCCCCTCTCGTAGAAGAACTTGCTCAGCTCTTTTTTAAGCTCCTCCCATCCCGGCACCTTATTTTCATCTTCAACCGCAATTTCCAGCGTTACTGCAAACTTGTAGGGCTTTTCGAACATGTCGACAAGTTTCTTGTAGTCTTTGATCACGTAGTTATTTGCCGGTTTGAATCCCTTTTCAATCAACCATCTTGCAACTTCATAAACTTCCCTCGCCTGAGAAAGCTTATCAACTTCTTCCCCAAAGGCCCATAAAACGTCCTTAATGCTGTTAACTTCACGTTTGAAGGGATCTATTTCTGCAGCATTCCAGCAGTTTTTGGTGGATACGCGAACTTTAAAGCTTTCAATTGAAAGCACCTTCAGAACTGCCGGAGGCTCACTTCCTACTTCGGCTGAAATCTCGTAAGTTCCTCCTTCTTCGAATCTCTCCAGACGGGGTGGGTAGTACCTGAGGTCGAGCTTTAACTCATCTAAATCGAGTTCAACCAGGACTTCAGCTTTCACGTCGGAAAACTCGTAATTCCATCCTCTGTTTCTTACCTCTTCAAGGAGAGGTTTTACCCAAGGATGAAAATCCAAAATATCCTTCTCGTTTAAGCTGAACGAGCCTTTCAGCTTGATTTTGTGCTTCATTTATCTGCATCAGAGCAGAAAGTTGATAAAGTTTGGGGTAGCTTCGTGAAGCTTCGTGTAGTGTGGATTTTCCCCCCTCTCGACGCGCTCCCTCAAACATCTACAGTCGCACCGCATCTCGAAGCTCTTCGGCTTTTGGACGTAACCTCGCATCAATCAGAGTTTAAGCGTGCCGATTTCTGAGTTTGTGAGTTTTAAAAAGGCAAACTGATCGAGGAAAAGGTATTTATATTCTTTAAGACTAATAAAAAAGCATGGGAAAAGTAAATCCAAATAGAAGTGCCCGATCGGGTTGATGAGAAACTAATAAACAAGTTGAAAGAAATGCTGGCAGATAAGATATTAGACGAAATAGGGAAAGATTACGCTGATATCGACTTGTACAATTTGTATCTAACGCTAAAATTCCCCAAAACAGAAGACGTTACGTTTGATACTGATAAAGAACTGGAATACCTTAGAAAGATGAAAGAGAAAGAGAAGAAAAGAGTATGGTCGTAGCGGACACGAACTTGGTAATTGAAAGAGTTAAGAAAAACGAAAGTATTGAAGAAAACATAACGGAAGTAACTATCGTCGAATTTCCTCCAGTTATAAACTACAAAAAATTTCACGGAAAAGTTCTAATCATCGAAAGAGGTGACGTTTTACTCTCTATAGAGCTACAAAGACGTTTAAGAATTGTTAGAAAGCCGAGAAACCATTTTCAGACCTTTTAATTGCCTCAATTTGTATAAATAGGGATGAAGAATTAATAACGAAGGATAGGGATTTCTTAGACATCGCAGAAGTCTCAAATTTGAGAGTTAAGTTAATTGAACCGTGAGAATAACTCACGTTTTTCCGAGATTCCGTCCTCATTCCTCACATATGCGGAGTCGAAACCCACGTTTACGATATAGCCAAGAGGATAGCGAAGAATTGCGATGTCGAAGTTTTAACAACCGATCCGAGCGGAAAATTGCCGAAAGTTGAAGAAATTGATGGGGTTACCGTAAGAAGGTTTAGGTCTTTCGCACCTTCAGAGGCTTATTATTTCTCACTTGAGCTTTACAGATAAAACGAGTTCGTCTAAATTCCTTCTTAAAACCTTATTCTTCTTAACTTTATGGCGTCGTCTCTTACAACTACAAATCACCAACGAAAACTACATCGTATCCAGCATTCCTTAGTAAAATTGCAAGTCTCTTATTCTAACATTGGCATCTACTGGAATCCTCGTGCCTTTGATGACTGGCTTTCCAACCATAACTTTCGAGTCTACGACCATTCTTTCCATATCTTAGAGTTCGTCGTCATTGCTATTATACTCCGTAAATCGCTTGTCAAAAGACAGAAAACTCGAAGAGGTTCGAAAAATTTGAAGAAAAGGTAGTAAGAGCAGATTTAGACTTATCCAAACCGATTTTCTCTTAAACTCATAAATCACATTTTTAAGATTTGAGAACTTTCGATCAACATCAAGATTTTTAGCAAACGATTTCATGTTCTGACATATACAAACTCAAAATGCAATCCTTAATTTATTGGCAAAAATACGATAATACGCTTTAGTAATTGTGAGCAATGTGGTTAGCTTCAGGATACCTCCCGAGCTTAAGAAGAGAATGAAGGAGATCGACATCAACTGGAGTGAGGAAATCAGAAAGTCCATCGAAGCCAAAATTATAGAATACAGGAAGAAGAAGGCTTTGGAGGAAATTAACGCTATGCTTTCGAACTTATCGGGAGCTGAAAAGGGAACCGCTGAAAAGTACGTGAGGGAGGATCGTGATAGTAATTGATGCGTTATATTTGGCTCAGGCGAAGAAATACGAAAGTCTTCTAACGAGCGACGAAAAACAGTGGAAGTTGCAAAAAAGATGGGAATTGATGTCAAATACGTGGAATAGAAACTGTGATACTTCCGACATTTGTCTTAGGAATCCTCCAAAGCCTCATCAAGTTTTTCGAGCGGAATAAACTCGGAAAAATCGCCTTTCCTGATTTTTTCTCTGACTTCTTTAAGCAGTTCCTCCTCTTCGGGAGTTAACGTGGAATCGATGAGTCTTCGATTGCCTCTTCAATACGGTCGAGTTTCTTCCTGATTTCTCTAAGCTCCCTGAGAAGGTCAACGAGAGAGGCAGTTTCTTGCATAGTCGATAAATTGGTCAAAGAAGTTGATAAAGGTTTGTTCGAGCTTTAATTTATCTGCATAAGATTTTAAACCGATTAAGGCTCGTTTAGATCAAATATTGTTTTCAAAACATGCCCGAAAGCCATTCACCACCGAATTTTTAGCCGTTGTGGATAGGTAAGAAACGTTTTTAAACAACCTGAATTAGCAAATCTTAAAATGAAGGTGCTGTTCGTCTATGCAGGAATGCATCCGGCTCACAAACCGTTCGTTGAGATTATGTATTTATTTTTCTGAAAAGTATTCACTGAGGCTCATCAGAAATCTCTTAAAACCTTAAGTTTTAAGGACAAATATGGGTAAATTTAACATAGCCTACTTCGCATTCGATCAGTTCATACCCTCGAAGCATGCGGGTTTTGTTCATACGATGTCTATAGTAAAAGCTCTGAAAGAAATCGGTAATGACGTTACTTTATACGGGATTCCGAATGGTTTGAACTTATTTAATATTTTTAAATGGAAAGGTAACTACGATGGGATCCCAATCAATTACACTCGTTTTGTGGTTTCTTTCAAATTAAAGTATCGTTTGTTTTCATGGCTAAGTAAAATAAGCTACCACAAAGTTTTGAATATGATCAAAGAACAAAATCCAGATATAATTCATGAAAGATTTCACGTTCCTAATCTACACAGCATAAGGATTTGGGAAGAACTAAAGATACCCAAGGTTTTGGAGGTTAACAGTCTTTATGTTGAAGAGGGTGTGTATAAAGGAAAAGCCAAGGAAATTGCTCTAAAACAGAGGGAAAAGTTGTTTGAGCAAGCAGAGGCAATTATAACTCAAACCGAAACTCTGAAAAAGATGATCAGCAAACTTACGAGCAAGCCGATATATGTTATTCCAAATGGAGTGGATACCAGTAAATTTAGACCAGATCTGTATTGCGAAGATCTAAAGGAGAAGTTGGGGTTGAATGATAAAGTTGTAGTTACTTTCGTGGGATCTTTCAAGAAATGGCACGGTGTAGATCAGATTCCGAAAATTGCCAAGAAATTTGAAGATAAAAATGTTGTATTTCTCTTAATTGGATTCGGGGAACTTTTCAAGCAGGTTGAGAGAATGAAGACGGACAACATGATCTTACTTGGAGCGAAGCCTCACAATGATATCCCGAAATATTTGGCTCTTTCAGATATATTGATCGCACCCTTCGATCACGAATACTTCAAAGGTTACGGGTTCTGGTGGAATCCCGTAAAGCTGTTCGAATACATGGCATCTGGAAAACCTGTTGTCTCCTACGATTATGAAGAGATTAGGAAGATAGTAAGAGATGCAGGCTTATTGGCTAAGCCCGGAGATCTGGAAGACTTTGTCAGAAAGTTGGAGTATCTGATCAAAGACGAGGGTTTAAGAGAGAAAATGGGAAAGAGGGCAAGGGAGATTGCAGAGAGAGAGTATGACTGGAAGATTAGGGCTGAGCAGACTATCGAGGTTTATGAAAAGGTTTTAAAAGAAAACAACTAACTGAAGGGTTATGATTTTATCTTTTTGAAACTTCCTCGTAGACCTCTATGTATCTTTTTGCAACCCTATCCCACGAATATCTTTCAGCGGTCTTTCTTGCATTTTTCGACATCTGTTTTCGTAGGTCATCATCCTCGACTAAGAGGTTTATTTTTTCTGCTATATCGCTGGGATCTCTTTTAATGAAAAATCCATTATAACCATCCTCAATTAGCTCTTCAGTTCCATTTACCTTCGTAGCTAAAATAGGTAATCCAGATGCAACTGCTTCGAGTGTTGCTAAAGAAAAAGCTTCATATGCCGTAGGAAAAACGAAAATGTCCGATGCTGCATAATACTCTGTTATGTCAGGAACAAAACCGGCAAATATGACATTTTCTCTTACGTTTAATTCCTCTGCCAACCTCGCGTATATTTCTGGATTACCTCTACCAACAACGAGTAGTTTTATTATATCTCTATCTTTGATCATCGGTAGAGCTTCGATTATATATCTCAATCCCTTTCTCTCGAATTCGTGACCCGAGAACATTATAACGATTTCATTATCTTCTATTCCATACATTTCTCTAATTTTTCTCCTTTTCTTTTTATCTGGTTTAAATTCCTCCAAATCAACACCATTTGGGATAACAACTATTTTATCTTCACGGACATTGTAATATTTTAGGATTTCGCGCTTTACTCCTTCCGAAACGGCAATTATTACCTTGCTTCCGGTTTCAACAGCCTTTTTTTCCAACTGTAATACGACTCTATTCGTAGGGTTTAAGTTTGCTCTTATGTTTTTCGTGACATTCCAAGATTTATAGTGATTAACCCATGCTCTATGGCAACTATGCATGGTTAGAACATCGCAAAATAGAGATTCTGAGCCTTGCGAGTGGACTATATCAATTTTTAGCTTTTCCTTTAATTTTTTTGCATATTTGGTGTTATAATACGCATTTGACAGAATTTGAAGCCAGAAGGGTTTCATTATTATTGGCTTTTTGTGAACA
>LDZQ01000398.1_pt1 | contig 16809 bp, 17 predicted proteins | sample 615361 | NCBI WGS metagenome assembly LDZQ01 (sample SAMN03408297, study PRJNA278302) | terrestrial metagenome | isolation source: oil reservoir sample I2 | place: USA: Alaska, North Slope, Ivishak formation | collected 2013 | reverse complement strand
CTTTCCCGGCGGCCTATCGTAAAAGATGAGAAATATCGCATATTCACGCCGTTTGTGCTGTATTGTTGTGGCTTTGACACTATGGAAGAGGCAATCGAAGTGTCCAAGGACATTTTTGAGGCGAATTACTTTTATGTCCACGTTTTGGATGCAGATAAAAAAGGCGCTCCCGCAGCTACAGGAGCGCCTTTTGCTATCGTATCGAAAAGTGTCAAAACCGACGATATCTTTGGTGGCCAGGGGCGGAATCGAACCGCCGACACCTGGATTTTCAGTCCAGTGCTCTACCAACTGAGCTACCTGGCCACTCCTTTGGTGGGTGCGGCAGGACTCGAACCTACGACCTTCTGCTCGTAAGGCAGACGCTCTTCCTCTGAGCTACGCACCCACCTTTCATATAGAATATACCACATGGATTTTCCTTTGAGAAGCCCCCTCACTCGCGAACGATCCTCGTACCCGTTCTGCCAGAGAGAGCTTCTTTCAGCTTCTTCATGTCTGTTATCAAACAGGTTCTGTTGGTGGCCGTAACGAAATCGACAGCCGCTTCTATCTTTGGGCCCATGCTGCCTGCGGGAAAATGCCCTTCCTTCAAGTATTTCACGGCCTCTTCAACGGTGAGTCTGTCCACAAAAGTCTGATTCGGCTTGCCGTAGTTGAGCGCAACCTTTTCAACGCCGGTCAGGATGATCAGTTCGTCAGCTCCAATCTCTATTGCCAGAAGCGCGCTTGCTCTGTCTTTGTCTATCACTGCTTCGATGCCTTTCAGTTTGCCGTTCTCTCTCACGACCGGTATTCCACCCCCACCGGCAGCAACGACGATCACACCGTTCTTCAAAAGCATGCTCACGATTTCTTTTTCCACTATGTCCAGAGGTTTGGGCGAAGGCACAACTCTTCTCCAGCCTCGGCCCGCATCTTCCTTCATGATCCAACCTTTCTCCATCATGAGTTTTCTCGCTTCTTCTTCGGTGTAGAATGGTCCAACAGGTTTGGAAGGTTTCTTGAACGCTTCGTCGTTCCTGTCGACAACTATTTGCGTGATCAATGCGGCGACTTCTCTGTTCAAACCTCTTTCGGCGAGTCGATTCCTCAAGGCCTGTACGATCATGTAACCTAAGCTGCCCTGGGTCTGCGCGTCGTTCACATCGATCGGGAACGGTGGGATAACCGCTTTCGCCATCTCCTGCTGGATGAGTATGTTCCCCACCTGTGGGCCGTTTCCGTGCGTGATCACGATGTCGTACTCATCGAGCATGTCGACAAGATAGCCGACCGCCTCTTCGATCGCGCTCAGCATGTTCTCTGCTGTGGGTTTTTCACCCGGTCTGTTCACTGCGTTCCCGCCAATGGCAACCACGGCGAGCTTCTTCATCCCTTTTCCCTCCCAGAACAAACGGAGGGACTCAGCGGTCCCTCCGGCGAAGAATCGAATTCTTCTGTTTCACATCTTGATGTACGGCAGCAGAGCCATGTGTCTTGCACGCTTTATGGCGACTTTGATCATTCTCTGATGCTTCGCACAGTTGCCGGTCACGCGTTTGGGTATGATCTTCCCCTTTTCGTTCAAATAGTCGCTCAGGAGTTTGATGTCTTTGTAATCCACGTACTCGATCTTCATTTCACAAAGCCTGCATTTCTTGATTCTCTTTTTCCTTCTTCTCCTCTGCTGGTCCACACGGACACCTCCTCAGAACGGTGGCTTATCTTCATCTTCACTGTCGAGTTCTTCTTCAGGGCCGAACATATCTTCGGGGTTGACGATTGGTTCTTCGAACTTCTCGATCTCTTCGACGTTTTCCTCCATTGCTGATTTCTTCTCCATGAACCGGATGTCCCGTGCCCAGATCTCGGGTGTGGTCACGTTTGACCCGTCGCGGGACTGCCACTTGTTTATCCTCAGCTCCCCTTCGACCAAGACCAGCTGACCCTTCTTCAGATACAGTTTCACAAAGTCCGCGAGTTTGTTGAACGCAACCACTTTTATGAAATCCGTTGTCCTTTGACTGTCTGAGGACCTTGGGGGCCTGTCAACGGCGAGCGTGAAGGACGCAACCGCAGAGCCTGTGGTCGTCATGCGTGTATCTGGATCTCTGGTGAGTCGGCCTACCAGGATCACCCGGTTGTAGTACGGCACGACAGATTACTCCTTCTGCTCGACGTTGCTCGTCTGAGCGGCCTTCTTTTCCTTTTTCTCGAGATCTTCTCGCCTGAAGGTCTGCCAGCGGATTATCTGTGGAGTGATGCGATAAAATTCCTCGAGTTTGTTCACATTCGCAGGATCGGCCGTGAACATGATCACCGTGTAGTCTCCTTCAGTCTGGTGGGCGATGGGATAGGCGAGTCTCCTCAGACCCCACCTGTTGACCTCTCTGATCTGACCACTCACACGTTCTGTGATGATACCTTTAATCTTCTCCACGAGAGCTTCACGTTCTTCCTCGCTCATTCGTGGATCGATGATGAACATCGTCTCGTAGATCCTCATTCACCGACCTCCTCCCTCGGCCTTTTTGGTCTTGCCTGCTGGCAAGACGGGAGCATCCTTCTATAATTTACCACGAACTCCTCACGGCAGGACATTATACACGAAGAAATGTTAAATCGGTGTGAACTCAGGAAAGATCGGTTCAGATGAAAGTTCTCGTCGCATCGTCATGACGAGAACCATCTCAGTCGTTCTCCAGCTGTGCGTCTCTCATTTGTTGAAAAAAAGACAACGAATCATCCACCTAATGAAAAATCTTTTACGTTCAAAGGGGTGATAATTGAGCTGAAGAAAACCTGGAGGTGGTCTGTACGAAAGTTGGGCTGGCGTACAACGTGCAGCGTGGTGTGAGGCCTGATGTGGAGGACTGGGAAGCGGAGTACGATTCGATGGATGTCGTGATGGACATCAAGCAGTCCATCGAAAGTGGCGGGCATGAAGTCGTTCTGATGGAAGCCGTGCCCGAGAAATTCATCCCAACGCTGCTGAACGAGAAAGTCGACATCGTCTACAACTTTGCCGAGGGTACGTTCGGAAGAGCAAGAGAAGCTCAAGTTCCAGCCATTTTGAGTTTCTACGGGATTCCCTACACTGGCTCGGACGCCACCACGTTGGCCGTGTGTCTCGACAAAGCCTTGACCAAACAGGTATTACTGACCAAAGACATACGAACACCGAGGTTCCAGGTGATACGTTCCTTGGACGACAAGCTCAGAAAGAACATGAGGTTCCCGCTGATACTGAAGCTGAACGCGGAAGGTTCTTCAAAGGGTATTTCCGAGACGGGCCTGGTTCATGACATGCTCGAGTACAGAAAAGAGATCGAAAGGTTGTTCGCCACGTACAACGAGTCTATTCTCGTCGAGGAATACATAAGAGGCAGGGAATTCACGATAGGGGTTTTACAGGAGAAGGATAAATACAGGGTCCTACCCATCATGGAGATCCACTTCAAACACGGAAAAGAGTTCTACAGCTACAGGGTCAAGAAGAATTCCGATTACTACGTGGACTACACTTGTCCAGCGAAGATAGACCCTGTGCTCGAGAGGAAACTCATCAACATGGCGGTAAAGGTGTGCAAGAGTCTGGACATAAAGGACGTGGCGAGGATAGACCTGAGAGTTTCGCAGGAGGATGGGAATCCGTATTTCCTGGAGATCAATCCCCTTCCCGGTATGGTGAGAAACTTTTCCGATCTGCCGAGGATCGCGGAAGCTGCCGGTTTCACTTACGAAGGGCTTGTACTGCACATACTCGAGAATGCCATGCAGCGTTATGGACTTCTCCAGCAAGTTCACGTTTGACCAGGGGGGTGAAACATTGGAGTTGAACGGCGTGAGGAGAATAGCTGTCGTCGGAGCGAGTGAAAACAGCAGAAAATACGGAAACAAGATCGTTCGAGATCTTCTCTCGAAAGGTTTTGAGGTCTATCCGGTCAATCCGGGGTCCGAAGTCATAGAGGGTGTCAGATGCTACAGAGACATCGAAGAACTTCCCAGGGATGTGGATCTCATAGTTTTTGTGGTCCCACCAGAAGTGGGCATTCAGGTGGCAGACAAAGCGATTAAGCTTGGGTTCAAGCGCCTCTGGTTCCAGCCCGGTGCAGGTTCCAAGCAGATAGAAGACTTGATCAAGAACAACGGTGTCGAATACTCTATAGGTCGTTGCATAATGGTGGAAACAAGTTTTTGAGATCTGTCGAACTTTCACGGGTGTGCTCACAGATGGGCATACCCGTGTTTGATTTGGCAGTTCTAAAGTTTCAGAGGCGTTCGAGAAACACTTTTGCAGAATTTGACTCGCAAGCTCATTCTGTATCTTCCGCAGCGTTTTCTTGTACGTATATCATGATGGGATTTCTCTCAAGGATAAGCGCTCTCAGAAAGTTGAGAATGACTTTCAGAAAGATCGAAACGATCCGTGGAAGAACATTGCATGTTTTGTTCATCGATCATCCGGCATGAGTGAGAAAGAACAAAGTTGCTTGATTTTTCGGATGTGAATTCGCTATAATGTAAGCAGTGCAAACCTTTCGAGAGGAGGTAAAGAGCATGAAAGTTCGTGTGCTGGTGGTTCTTTTTGCGCTGCTTGCGCTGACTTTCGTCCTGGCAGAGAAATACCCGAGCAAACCGATCACTTACGTCATCTGTTTCGCTCCCGGTGGAGAATCGGACATCACAGCACGTTTGCAGCAGCCGTATCTGGAAAAGATCCTGGGAGTGCCTATCGTGATAACCTACAAAGAAGGTGGAGGTGGCGCCGTCGGTTGGACAGAGCTCGTGACCCGTGCGAAGCCTGATGGCTATACCATCTACGGAACGAACCTGCCGCACACCATCCTTCAGCCACTTCAGGGCGGAGTTGGTTACAAGACCGAGCAGATAAACAACATCTATTTCTTCCAGTCCACCCCGTGTGTGCTCGCGGTGAGGATCGACAGCCCTATCAACACATTCGAGGATTTCGTTAAGTATGCAAAAGAAAAAGGCGTAGTCACTCTCGGCGGGAGTGGACAGCCTTCTGCGAACAGTTTTGCAACCGTGAGGCTTGCGAAACTCACAGGTTTGAACATTGTCTATGTCCCATTCTCAGGTTCAGGTACGGCCGTTCCAGCACTGCTTGGTGGACACGTTGACGGTCTAATGACCTACACGACGATGGCAGTGCAGTACAGAGACAAGATGAAGGTTATCGCAGTGGCAAGTGAGAAGAGGCTCCCGTGGTTCCCCGATGTGCCAACTTTTAGAGAACTTGGGATAGATCTCGTCGAGAAAGCGTACAGAGGAGTTGCCGTGCCTCCCGGAACGCCAGAAGATGTGAAGAGAGTACTCGAAGCAGCTGTGAAGGAAGTGAACAACAATCCTGAGTTCGTTGCCAAGATGGAAGAGATGGGTTTCGTGATCGAAAACTACGACGAGGCTGCTTCGGCCAAACTCGTTTCAGAGCTGATGGCGTATTACAAAGAGCTGTGGGAAGAAACAAAAGGAAAGTGATTGTTTCCTTGTTCCCACCCGCACCCCACAAGGGTGCGGGTTTTTGAAAGGGGGAAGAAATCTGCATGTCGGGGCTTCAGAATCTCGCCTACGGTTTTGCCCAGCTGTTCATTGTGAAGACTCTCCTGCTGATGTTAGGAGGCGTCTCTGTCGGGCTCGTAATTGGTTCACTGCCGGGTTTGAGCGCAACGATGGGTGTGGCTCTGTTTCTTCCTATAACCTACTGGCTCTCGGCTTCGGACAGCTTGGTCTTCCTGGGTTCACTCTACATGGCGGCGATATACGGTGGTTCATTCTCGGCGATACTGCTCAGAACGCCCGGTACCCCTTCAAACATAGGTACCACCTTCGATGGTTATCCCATGGCCAAGCAAGGTAGAGGCTGGGAAGCAATACTTACCGCCACTTTTGCCTCACTTTATGGAGCGTTGTTCGGCCTGATCATGTTCTTGATCTTCGCGCCCATGCTCGCACGTATCGCACTCAAGTTCGGACCTCCTGAGTACTTCTGGCTCGGAATATTCGGTCTGACGGTGATCTCTTCACTGTCGCGTGGCAACACGCTCAAGGGCTTCATTGGTGGCTTGATAGGTGTGTTGCTGAGCACGATAGGTGTTGCACCAGTGGGGGGCAACGTGCGTTTCACCTTCAATATGCCCCAGTTGATTGGTGGTGTGGGCTTGATTCCCGCACTCGTCGGGTTGTTCTGTATACCGCAGGTCATTGAGATGATATTGAACAGATCCAAGCAACAGCTGTATCAGGAAGCTAAGGTGCAGAGAGGCCTGGTTCGGAAAACGTTCGTCAACGTGATGAAGAGGCAGATCGATCTGCTCAGAGCCTCAGTCATTGGTTTCATCATAGGCGTGCTACCGGGTGCAGGCGGGAACATAGCGAACCTGGTTGCCTACAGTGAGGCTGTGAGAGCTTCCAAGCATCCAGAAAAGTTTGGAACTGGTATTCCTGAAGGTGTGATAGCCACGGAGGCTTCAAACAACGCCGTGGTGGGTGGAGGATTTGTTCCGTTGATGACTCTTGGTGTTCCCGGTACGCCCGTGGATGCGATCCTTTACGGAGCTTTGCTTATGCAAGGGCTGAGACCAGGTGTGGAGTTGTTCACAACGAGGGCTGACGTGGTTTACACCTTCATCGCAGGTGTTATCCTTGCAAGCTTGGTCATGGTTCCAGTCGGTCTGGCCTTTGGGAGAGGAATGGCAAAGCTCATAACCAAAATTCCCCTCAGCTTGCTCGCACCGACAATTCTTTTCCTGACCATGGTTGGCTCTTACTGTGTAAGCAACAACATTTCCGATGTGTACATGATGCTCATACTCGGTTTTCTTGGCTTTGTGTTGAGAAAGCTCGGTTTTGAAGCAGGTCCCATAACTTTAGGCTTGATACTGGGTCCCATAATTGAATCGGGTCTGGTACAGGGTTTGTTGATAGGAAGACAGCTTACCCAGCCCTGGTTGATCTTCATCACCAGACCACTGTGCTGGGTGTTCATCGTGCTTTCTGTGTTCTTCCTGCTGTGGCCTGTGTTTCTGAAGAAACGCATAGTTGTTTCGGGTGGTGAACAAAAATGATCGCCGATATAGTTGTCTCGATTTTCATTTTGATCTTCAGCTTCGTTCTTTTCGATCAAACAAAACAGTACAACTATTTATCCGCCGTTTTTCCTCGATTTTTGCTTGGGCTCCTTATGATCCTGAGCGTAGTTCTGCTGGTTAGGGCGATTGTGCTCTGGAAAAAACGCAGAGTGAGCGCCGCAGGATCTATTTCCCTGAAAGATTTCTTCTACATCTGCCTCGTCGCGATTCTGAGCTTTCTCTGGGTGTACGTTATGGACTGGGTTTTGGGCTTTCTGCTGGGAAGTATCGTGTTCGGTATCGTCATATTCGCGATACTCGCCGGGAGGAGTTTGAAGGCGAAACAATTCGTTCTTTTCTCGCTCGGTTACTGCGCGATCGTTTTCATCTTCTGGTACACTCTCGGCAGACTCCTGCGCGTGCCTTTCCCAAGAGGACTATTCTTCTGATGGAGGTGTGAAAGGTGGATTACAACAAGAATGTCGAGGAACTGTTGAAAAAGGCTCAGAAACCATCTGAAGAGGCTTTGAAGCTGCATCCTTTTTACAGAGGAAAGATACAGACTGCGCCGAAAGTGCCGGTGAGATCGTACGACGATTTTGCCATTTGGTACACACCGGGTGTCGCGAAGGTCTGTCAGGAGATAGTGAAGGAACCTTCGAAGGTTTACGAATACACAAATAAAGAGAACACGATCGCCATAGTTACCGACGGAACGAGGATACTCGGCCTGGGGGACATCGGACCGGAAGCGGGTTTACCCGTAATGGAAGGAAAAGCACTCCTGTTCAAGTACCTGGGTGGAGTGGACGCCCTACCTCTGTGCGTTGGGACCAAAGAGATCGAAGAGATCGTTCAGTTCTGCAAGTGGCTTTCACCAAGCATTTCGGGAATAAACCTGGAGGACGTCGAAAAACCGAAATGCTTCGCCTTGCTCGAAAGGCTCCAGCAAGAACTTTCCATTCCCGTCTTCCACGATGATCAGCAAGGAACCGCGACGATCACGTTAGCGGGACTGATCAACGCGTTGAGGATAGTTGGCAAGAAGATAAACGAAGTGAAGATCACCCTCATAGGAGCGGGCAGCGCGAACTATGCTTTCGCGAGGCTTTTAGAGAAGATGGGTGTGGATCTGGGCAACGTGCTGGTCGTCGACTCGAAAGGAATAATAACGAGAGAGCGTGCAGAGCAACTCGATCCCATCACGAGGCGCATGTGGATCAAGACCAACGCGGACAACGTCACTGGAGGCATAGAAGAATCTCTGATCGGCGCGGACGTGTGCATCGCTTATTCGAAGAGTGGACCGGGCGTGATCAAACCCGAGTGGATCAAGAAGATGAACGAAGATGCTATCGTCTTTGCTGGAGCGAACCCCGTGCCAGAAATCTGGCCGTGGGAAGCGAAAGAGGCTGGTGCAAGGATCGTTGCGACCGGTAGGAGCGACTTTCCAAATCAGGTCAACAACTCGCTTGGTTTTCCTGCGATCTTCAGAGGAGTGCTCGATGTGCGTGCAACGAAAGTGACCGACGAGATGTGCATTGCGGCTGCTCAGGCCATAGCGGACTTCGCTTACAGGAAAGGTATCCACGAAGAGTACATAGTGCCCACGATGGAGGAAAGTGAAGTTTATGTTGAGGAAGCATTCGCAGTGGCAAAAAAAGCGATTGAACAGGGTCTCGCGAGAAATCCGCTTTCCGACGAAGAACTCTTGAGGAAGATCAGAGAAAGGATCAGCAAGGGCAGAGAGATGGAGAAAGTCTTGGTTCAGTCCAATTTGATAAAACTTCCGTGAGGTGGAGACGATGGACGCCATAGCATTTTCGAAGAAGGACAACGTGGCGACCGCGATAAAGGACCTTTTTAAGGGACAGCGAGTCACTGTGGCTCTGGGAGAGAAAAAGCTCACAGTGGAGTTACTCGAAGATGTGCCGTTCGGACACAAGTTTGCCCTGGTGGATATCCCTCAGGGTGCTCAGGTGGTGAAGTACGGCGAACCGATTGGAATCGCCACGGTGGACATCAAGAAAGGTCAGTACGTTCATGTTCACAACGTTGTGGGTCAGCGTGGTGTGAGGGGGCATCGATCGTGAAACTGAAAGGATTTCTCAGACCGGACGGAAAGATAGGTTTTCGCAACCATTTTTTAGTCGTTCCAACGGTGATCTGCGCGACTAGAACGGCTGAGGAGATAGCGAGCAACTTTTCAAACGTTGTCTGTCTTCACAACCAGCACGGTTGTAACCACATGAAGGAGGACGAGAGAAAAGTTGTTAACGTCCTGAAGGGCTTGGCGTGCAATCCGAACGTCGCTGGTGTGCTGTTCGTCGGGCTCGGTTGTGAGACAATCCCCACGATGAAGATCTTCGAATCGGTACGTGCGACGGGAAAACCTGCAGAGTGTCTGATCATACAGGAAGAAGGTGGCACGCTCAGAACGATTGAAAAAGGCGTTCGAATCTTGCAGAAGATGATGGAACAGTGTGAGATCAAAGAAGTTGAGGTGGATCTTTCCAATGTCATCGTGGCCATAGAATGCGGTGGTTCGGACACGACCTCTGGAATCGCTTCCAATCCCGTGGTTGGATATGTGGCGGACAAGCTCGTCGATGCAGGTGCGGCTGTGGTCTTCTCAGAAACCACGGAAATCATTGGCGCCGAGCACCTTTTGGCCAGGCGCGCCGTGAACGAAGAGGTGGCGAAAAAACTGCTTGAACTTGTGAGCAGGTGTGAGCGAAGTGCTCTCGCAGGTGGTGAAGACGTTCGCGGTGTCAATCCGACACCCGGAAATATTCGTGGTGGTTTGACCACGCTGGAGGAAAAGTCCCTCGGGGCGATCTACAAAGCCGGTACCAGACCCATAAGCGGGGTCCTCGAGTATGGCGAACCCGTACCAGCGCGTGGTCTTTATTTCATGGACAGCCCGGGGCACGACGTTGAGTCGGTCAGCGGCATGGTCGCCGGCGGGGCACAGGTTGTGATCTTCACGACGGGTCGGGGCACGCCCACAGGTTGTCCCATAGCACCCGTGATCAAGGTCACTGCGAACGCGAAGACCTACAGCAGGATGAGCGACAACATAGACGTTGATGTGAGCGATGTGCTCGAAGGAAAGACAACCATTCAGCAGGCCGGAGAAAGATTGTACCAGAAGTTGATCGAAGTTCTGAACGGCAAATTGACCAAGAGTGAGATGCTGAGGCACCGCGAATTCGGTATCTATCTCACCCAACCCACCCTGTGAGGTGAGAACAAATGAAAGTCTCTCTGAAATACGGTGAAAAACAGTTGCAGCTTGAAGTTCCGGATCACACAGAGATCCTCTCGCCTAAGACGGAATTTCCAGGCGTGGATGATCCCTTTGACGAAATCCGCAGAGCCTTAGAGAATCCCATTGCGAGTCCCACGTTGACGCAGATTGTCGAAGAGACAAAACCAAGGAGAATCGCCATACTGGTGAGCGATCTGACCCGTCCGAGCCCTTCACACATCATTGTTCCTCCCATTGTGGAGGAGTTGAGCAGGGCGGGTGTGAAGCGTGAACAGATAAGGATCATCTTTGCGCTTGGCTTTCACAGAAAGATGAGCGAAGAAGAGATGAAGAAAGCCGTTGGCGAAGAAGTCTTCAAAGGTTACGAATGCATCAACCACGATGTCGATGACTGTGTGTATATCGGTGAGACAAGTCGAAGAACTCCTGTGGACGTCTTCAGACCAGTCGTCGAATCGGATCTCATCATCGCTACAGGCAACCTCGAACTGCATTGGTTCGTCGGCTACAGTGGTGGTCATAAAGCACTTCTGCCCGGTGTGTGCAGCAAGAGGACCATAGAGAAGAACCATTCGCTAATGCTTTCAGAAGACGCCGTCGCTGGAAACATCAACAGTCCCGTGAGGCTCGACATAGAAGAAGCCGGTGCGATGGCTAACGTCAGGTTCATCGTGAACGTCGTTCTCAACAGTAGAAAAGAGATAGTGAAGGCTGTAGCCGGGCACCCCGTAGCCGCACATCAAGAGGGTGTCAAGTACATAGACGCGATGTACAAAGTGCCGATCGCAAAGAAGTACGACGTTGTGATCGCCTCACCTGGTGGCTTTCCGAAAGATATAAACCTGTATCAGGCGCAGAAGGGGCTGGACAACGCGTCGCACGCGGTGAAAGGCAACGGCACGATCGTACTTATAGCGGAATGCAGAGAAGGTTTCGGAGAGAGAACCTTTGAAGAGTGGATGAGAAAGGCCAAAAATCCGGACGAACCGTTACAGTGGATAAAGTCCAACTTCGTTCTGGGAGGTCACAAAGCTGTGGGCTTCTGCAGGGTGCTCAAGAAGGCCAGCATCTTTCTTTGCTCGAACATGAACGAAGGCGTCGTGAGGGAAATATTCATGACACCTTTCAGCGATCCACAGAGAGCAATCGATGCGGCGCTCGAAAAACACGGAAGCTCAGCATCTATTCTGCTCATGCCCTACGCGAACTCCACGCTTCCCGTGCTCGAATGAGAGAAAAATAGTTCCTTACCATTCTCCTTCAGTGGAACAGTAAGAAGCTTATCAAGGACCGTGTCAGAAGAAACTATCGAGGTACGATACATTGCTATGCCGACAAAGTTGCATCTGTTATGTTCTGAACTGAATAAAACTGCTGCTCGAATCTACAAATTGACACTCGTTGTAGATGTGAGGTACAAGCCACATCTGCGTGGCCATGGAGTATCACTCGCTCCATGAAAGGCGGCCTAAAACCGATAAGAATCCCATTGCCTTTAAGTGTCAAATCGGCGAACAGTAAGAAGTGTGATAAACGAAAGGCAGCGCGAGGTGGCCGAAAAGATAAAAATCTGGACGCTGTTGCCCATACCGGGAGCGAGTAAGCCTTGCTTGATCGGATACTACGCACACTGCAGCTTCACGCCCATCAGCACGATCATCTGCTGGATCCCGGGGGGCATCCTGTACTGGCGCAGACGCAGAGCGAAACAGAGCGCAAAGTAATCTGCTATTTCAACTTCAACAACCTTGTCAGCTTCTCAACGCTCTGGTTGAGTCCACCAAGCCTGTTCGACTCGAGCCATAGCTTTTTGTATTCCTCGACGACCTGAGCGAATCTGGTTGCAAAATCTTTCCAGATCGATTCACCGATCCGATCGATCCTTTCGTACTCCTTCGCCAGCAACATCCACTCCATCGCGAGCCCGAGCATTCTTGCGTTGTTGACGATCTGATCTACAAAGATTCTGCTGGACTCGTTTCGAAGTTCGAGTAGCTCGCGAATGAGATCTTCCACCTGCTGAAGAGCTTCCTTGATCGCTTCAACGTCATTCTCATCCAGAGCGTCTAAGTTTTCAAGAAACCTTTCTGGAAACATCAAAGCCGTAAAGTAAACGCTCGCGTTGGGCAACTGAACGCTCAAATTCTTGTACATGTTTCCGAGGGTGTGAAGCTTTTCGGACAAAGAACCGATCCCAAAAACGTGAACGTCCGTTTGCTTCAATAACTCCTCCGTCGAGAAATCCACCGACACGTTCCAGCCGAGCGTGGCTGCATAGACGATGGGAAGGATCGAAACTGGAAAATGCTGTGTATGACCGTTGTCACCCCAATCGGTGAGAAGAAATCCCAGAGCGTTGAACTTCTTTCCGTTCCGAATGGCGTTTCTAACGTTTCCCAGCGCGTTGTCCAACCTACCCACGAAAGAGTTCCAGCTCGAAGTACCCGGACACACGTAGAAACTGATTCCCTTGCTCGCGAACAGTTCACATTCGGTCTCATACGGATGATCTTCCTCATAGCCCCACAGCAACGCGATGACGTCGTTTGGAAGTTCACCCACCAGTTTGGGATAGTTCTTTATGATGTCACCCCAGAACATCATGGTCCTGCCGTGTCTTTTGACAATCCTGTAAAGGCCAAGCAGGAAGTTCAGATAGACCCTGCCCTTTCCGAACTTTTCACACAGCTCCTTTGACCTGCCCAGCCCAAGGTCGAAGGTTTCATCAGCGCCGACGTTCACTTTCGAACTCGAAAAATGTGGCAGAAGCTCTTCCAGCAGCGACTCGACGAACTTCAAAGATTCCTCCACCGCAGGTGAAAGCGAAAATGGACCGGACGGAACACCCCAGGGGAAGACGAAACCGTCGGGACACTCCGCCAGATGCCTGTACTCGTCGTGAATAAGCCATTTTTCCAGATGGCCAAAACAGTTCTGATTCGGCACCAGCTCTATAAAACGTTCACGACAGTATTCGTCGAGTTCCAAGATCTCTTCGTGTGTCAAAGGTGAATAATCTCGCCAAACTTTCTCGTGCTTTTCGTAAGCGAACGTGTGCTCCATGTAGAGCTGAAGCTGGTTGTATTTGAGCTCAGACAGAAGCTCGACGAGTTTTTTCAGCGTCTCCATTTTGGGCACCCTGTTTCTGCTGATATCGAGCATGAAAGCCCTGTTCTCAAAGTCCGGTTCGTCCTCGATTGCGGCAGACTCGAGCGCATCGTTCTGCTCTCTCAAAAGCTGTTTGAAGGTCTGGAGCGCGTAGAACAGGCCCTGATTTGTTGCAGCAACGAAACTCACTTTCGATGGCTGAAGAATGATTCTGTAACCCTGCGGATGGTTGATCAAATTCCCGTCGAGCAAAAGCTCGAAGGTTGAACCGTGGCGGGAATGCGCAACGATGGAGAAATCCTTTCCCCGCTTCGATAGTTCCTGCTTGAGGATCTTCGCGATTCCGAAGGACTCAGTCCCGGTAAAGATCTTACCGGATTCAGGCAGTTTAAAGATTCCCCCAAGTCTGGTGAGTTTCTTCACAACCGGGATCAAGCGTCCATCTCTCCTTTCAGACTCGAAACTGTCGAACCGTTCTCTAAACCTTCGAAGCGCGTTCTTCCAGCTTAAAATTATAAAACCTTGCACCTTCAATGGACAGATCGCTTTTACATCGAAAGGAGAAGTTCGTGATATGATGTTCGTGGTGATTCGATGGTGTTCAAAAGAAAATTTCGATGGATCTTCTCAGTCGTGCTTTCAGTGTTTTCAGTCTTGATTATAACGAACTGTGGAACATCGTTACCAAACTTCTCTGCGACGATATACGGAAAAGTCTCTGCGCACGCCGGCGATGTGACAAAATCGTTGAACTTTCCCAGCCTACCATCTTTGAGCAAAAAAACTGCATCGAAGATCGTCGACAATCAGTACGTGGTCCGGTTCGACGCAGAATCATCGAGCGCCAAACAGGGGCTCGCATCTCTGGGCAGAGTTCTGGATGAACTTCGCATACAAGATGAGATCTATTTTCTCATAGAAACTTCCGCTCATATCTCAACGCTTCGCGAAAAGCTCTCCAAAATTGCAGGTTTTCTCGGCGTTGAACCTCATTACACCATGAGCCTTTCGAACCTGGTACCAAACGATACGTATTTCCATCTTCAGTGGAACCTCGGGCTCATCAGAGTTCCCGAAGCTTGGTCTGTCACGAAGGGTAGCGACATCATCACGATCGCCGTCATCGATTCGGGTGTGGACTTTTCACACAAAGATCTTCAAGGTATCTTCGTGCCAGGTTATGACTTCGTCGAGAATGACAGTATTCCACAAGACGAAGATGGTCATGGAACACACGTGACCGGCATCATCGCAGCTTTGACGAACAACAGCAGGGGTGTGGCCGGGGTGACGTGGGGCCAGATGGTGAAGATCATGCCGTTGAGGGCCATCGGCAGCGATGGGACTGGCTCTGTGTTTAACTTCGCCAAAGCTGTCGTCTATGCCGTCGATCATGGTGCCAAAATCATAAACGCCTCGCTGGGTTCCTCCAGCCCGTCTACTCTCTCACAAGCTGTTGTCAGGTATGCTTACCAAAACGATGTTGTGATGGTCTGTGCCGCTGGAAATGACGGAAGTTCTGGTATCGACTATCCTGCTGCCTATCCAGAAACGATCGCCGTCGGTGCCGTCACGATAGATACCACAAGAGCCAACTATTCAGACTACGGACCAGAGCTCGACGTCGTTGCACCAGGTGGGGATGAAGATCAGCCAATCTTGAGTACTTACGGAGGTGGAACTTACGCCTATGCCGCGGGTACCTCGATGGCAGCACCACACGTGACCGGCATCGTAGCACTCATGATCTCTCGGGGCATCGTGGGTGTTGAGAACATAAGAAACGTGCTGAGGGCAACGGCCATAGACCTTGGTCCTTCGGGATACGATATCTATTACGGTGCGGGTTTGGTCGATGCCTACGCGGCGGTCACCGCTCAGGGTGGGTGGGTGCCACTGATCGTGTTCAGCGTTGATCAAAACGGTAAGTTAGACAACATGACTGTAGCGAACGGTTTGGGCCAGTTCCAGCTCGAAGTTCGTAAACCGAACGTGAAGATCTACGCATGGCTCGATTTCGACTCCGATGACGAGTTGAGCTACGGTGATCTCTGGGGTTATTATGGCTATGTGGGTGGAAACCCCTACCCCTCGACAGATTCAACCATCCTTCTTAGGCTCGAAATGGGCGAGATACGTGAAGTCAACTTTAACGTTGCACCGATCGTTGACACCTCAAACAGACCGAACCTGCAGGCTCAGGACATGCAGATCCTCACAAGTTATAAAAGATCGATCATCGAGAAGCACTATCGCGAGCTGAAGAAATCGTTGAAGTGAGGTGATAGCGCGAAAGACTATCTCTCACTCACCTGTGAGGAAGTCTTGAAGCTCAACAGAGGAGAGACCGTTTTCGTGTCGGTCGTGTCTCCCATCGAGACGCATGTTACACACCTTCTCTTGGCACTGCGTCTTCATCGCACGAAGAGTGATGGAAGAAACGTGTCAGATTCTGGAAAAGGAACACGAGGTCGTGAAACTCTTCGAGATCCCACTCGGTAGCGACACGCAACCCGTTTTCGGCTCGATCTGGCTGAGCTATGGAGGGTTCAAGCGTTTGGTCCTCGAAGTGGGAACACATCTGTCCAGGATGAACTTCAAGTACTGGATCATCTTCGACAATCACGGTGGTCCAAGACACCAGTTCGCGCTCGCTGAGGCCTCGAAGAAGCTGAAAGAGAAACACGACTTCAATTTGATCGTACCTTTCCTGCACATCTTTCAGGACATGCTGAACGATTCAGAAGCGATCAAGATCCCGGCTGGCATGAACGGCGATGTCAAGAACCTGCACGCCGGAACGAACGAAACTTCTCTGATGCTCTGCGTGGACCCACAGCTGGTGAGAACAAAAGATCTACCGAGATACTTTCCAAAGAGAGAGACCACATTAACATCCCTATCGCAGTTCCAACCACATTCACACTTAATAACTCTATCTGCAAGGAATAGGCTTTGCTCACAATTTACTTTCCGTTCTGTTCTTCTGTTGTACACTACCATCATTAGAAAAACTGCAATATATCTAACGAAAAAGCTGCCTTTCATTCCACCCTTGAAAGAGTACACTTTAACGGCGGGCTGTCGTAAAAGAGTAAAAAACGGTGAGATTTTGAAGAATAGTCAAAGATATTCCGTGCTTTTTACTCCTAATCAGAAAAAATGGAATATTTTCTGACTTGTATTTTTAGATTAAACCTGATATTCTAGCTTACACAATGTAATCGATTACATTAAACTAAGGGTGGTGTAAATCTTGTCAAAGACTAATCGTATCAGAATCAAAGACATAGCTAAAGAGGCGGGGGTTTCAACAGCAACAGTTTCTCGAGTCTTGAACAACTCGAACAAGGTAAA
>LDZQ01001551.1_pt1 | contig 16905 bp, 18 predicted proteins | sample 615361 | NCBI WGS metagenome assembly LDZQ01 (sample SAMN03408297, study PRJNA278302) | terrestrial metagenome | isolation source: oil reservoir sample I2 | place: USA: Alaska, North Slope, Ivishak formation | collected 2013 | reverse complement strand
ACATTCTTTTGCTTTCCTGCTCTCTGGCCGGTTTCTCGATTACTGCATCCCCGCCCTGAAGGGCGAGGCTTTCAAAAGAAAAAGGGTAAAAGCTGTCTCCAAAGCTTTCAAACTTGAGAAACTCGACTTTAAAGGCATCACTAACCTTATCAACGTTTAAGCACTCAAAAGGAGAAATTCCTTTTCCAAAGAGCTTGTTACCGTAGAACAAATGCAGTTTATTAGCAAAGGGCAGGAACTGGCATGCTATTCTCCCTCCCTCAATTAAAACGCTGTCTATTCCTTTTTCGCCCAAAATTTTAAGAATTCTCTCTGGCTTTGTTTCTCTAATTACTTCAGCGTTTTTCCATTCTTTTTTGCTCTCAGTAAAGATTATTACTCTTCCTTTCTCAAAAGCTCTAAAATTTCCATTAGCAGTTAATCCATGCCTATCGAGGATTACTTTCACCTTCTCAGCGCATCCTTCTATTCTGCAAGTTAGTTTTGGATCGTCTTTAAGAATCGTATTAGCTCCAACCATTACTGCCATGTACTTTTTCCTGAGCTCCTGAACTTTCTCCCTTGCTTTTTCGCCAGTAATCCATTTTGAGGAGAAGCTATTTGTTGCTATAAAACCGTCTAAGGTTAAAGCAAGCTTTATGGCCACAAAGGGCGTTTTTGTGGTTATGTACTTTAGAAACACTTCGTTCAACTTTCTTGCCTCTTCTTCAAGAACACCAACTTTAACCTTAATGCCTGCTTTTTTGAGTTTTTCAACGCCTTTTCCATTAACCAATGGATTGGGGTCTCCCATTGCTATTACAACTCTTGAGAAGCCTTCCTTTATTATTCTATCAACACAGGGAGGCTGCTTACCCCAATGGGAACAGGGCTCTAAAGTGACATACATTGTTGCTCCTTCGAGGGAGTAGCCTTTGCTCTTTGCGTCTTCTATAGCGTTAACTTCTGCATGCCTATCCCCAAAACGTTTATGATAGCCCTTTCCTATGATCTTATCCTCTTTTACAATAACTGCTCCAACCATCGGATTTGGATTTGCCCTTCCCTCTCCTTTTTTGGACAGCTTCAAAGCTAACCTCATGAAGTGCTCATCGTTCATAACTCATCAATAGTCTGATTAATGTTCCAAATTTAAAAAATTTTGTTCCAAAAATGGAACATTCAAGAAATAATCAACCCTTAATAATCTCCAAGCTCACGTCAAAGTTCTTCACACTGTGCGTTAAAGCTCCGAGGCTTATAACATCGATGTCGAGCCCCGCGTACTCCTCGATGTTCTCGGGCGTTATCCCGCCGCTTACCTCAATCTTAACCTTCTCCCTGAGCCCCTCATGCTTTAAAGCCTCAAGGACATCCTCAATCTGTTCCGGTGTCATGTTGTCGAGCATTATTACGTCGGCCCCGGCTTTAGCAGCCTTCAGCGCGTCCTCCAAGGTTTCAACCTCGACCTCAACTACCTTATAAATGGAAAATGTCTTTGCCCTTCTTATTGCCTCCTCAAGCGGAACCAACGCTAAATGGTTGTCCTTTATGAGTATCGCATCGCTCAGGGAGAAGCGGTGTGGTTCTCCCCCACCGATGAGGATGGCCCTCTTGTCCATCGGCTTCAGCAGGGTTTTCCTCGTTCCGGCGACCCTGACCTTCGGGTTCACGGCCTTGACCCTCTCCACGAGCTTTCTCACTTCCGTGGCTATGCCGCTCATCCTGCCCATGACGTTTAAGGCTGTCCTCTCGACGAGCAGAATCGCCCGGGCATCACCGAGGAGCTCGATGATAACGTCGCCCTCCCTGACCTCCTCGCCGTCGCGCTTTTGGACCCCAACCTTAACATCGAAGTGCTCGAAGAGGGCTTTAGCCTCCTCCAGACCGGCGATAACCCCATCCTGCTTTGCTATGATCACGGCCTCAGCTTCCAGATCCTCCGGTATGACTGCCTCGCTCGTGACGTCGCCGAAGGGCGCGTCCTCCTCAACGAAGCGCAGGAGATAGTTAACGGAAACCATATCATCACCACCTTGTTGAGTGTAAAGGTAAAGAAAATGGAAAAGTTTCCCTCATACTTAACTACCCGCTCATCTCCAGCATCCTTTCTATTGCCCTCCTGGCTTTTTCAGCAATCTCTTTGGGGACCTCAATCTCGTATTTTTCATCCCTCAGGGATTCGTAGATGTGCTTGAGCGTGATTGACTTCATTCCAATGCAGAAGGCATCCTCACTCGCGGGGTAGAACTTCTTATCGGGATAGAGCTTCTGCAGGCGGTAGCACATCTCCTTCTCCGTAAAGACGACCCACTCGTCATGCTGGCAGGCATTTCTAACCATCCCACCGGTCGAGACTATTAAATCCGCCCTCGCTTGCACCTCTGGACTGCATTCGGGGTGAACCATAAGCTTTGCCTCTGGGTGCTCCTCTCTTGCACGCTCAACGTCTTCAAGGGTGAACTTCCTGTGGACGTAGCAGTGCCCGCCTTCAGGGATTGGGATGATTCTCTTTCCAGTTCGCTTTGCCACATAATACGCTAAATTGTTATCGGGCCCGAAGATTACCGTATCGGCATCGAGCTTCTCCACGATTTTTGTGGCATTTGCTGATGTAACGGTGACATCGGCGTAGGCCTTGGTCTCGGCGGTCGTGTTTACATAGAGGACAACGGGAGCGTCGGGATACCGCTTTTTGGCCTCAAGGATGTGCTCAACCTTCAGCATGTTGGCCATCGCACACGTGGCCCTCTTTGTCGGGAGAAGCACTTTCTTTGTGGGATTCAGGATTTTGGCTGTCTCGGCCATAAAGTCGACGCCCGCGAAGACTATCACGTCGGCGTCAACGTTCACCGCTTTCCTCGCCAGCTCAAGGCTGTCCCCGAGAAAGTCGGCTATGTCCTGAACTTCAGGAAGCTGGTAGTTGTGGGCTAAAATTATCGCGTTTTTCTCTTCCTTAATCTTGATAATCTCCTCAACCAGATTCATGACATATACCCCCTCGAAAAATGCTGGGTCTTTCAAATTCCTCTTTCATGAAAGGATAATCCTCCCTATAGTGAGCCCCTCTACTCTCTCTCCTTTTTAAGGCACATTCTAAAATACCTCTTGCCAGGAGCTTGATTCTCGCATCCACCTCGACACCCATTAGCTTTTTTAACCCTTTTTTAAGGCCATTCTCATTCCTTACTATTCCAGCATATTTCCAGAGAATTTCTCTAACACTATCTATATCGCCCAATTCTTGGGTAGTGTCTCTAACGTCATTGGGATGTTCGACTTTAGGATTGTCTCTCATTATCGTTCTAGCAACTTCTAAACCGCTTACCACGCATTCTAGGAGGGAATTGCTTGCCAACCTGTTTGCTCCATGGAACCCATTATCCGCTGCTTCTCCAATTGCATAGAGATTTTTGATGCTTGTTCGGTAATAGAGGTCAACTTTCAAACCTCCTATAGAATAATGGGCAATTGGAGTTACTGGAATTAGATCTTTTTCAGGGTTGATTTTCTCTTTGATCAGGAACGAATAAATCTGGGGGAACTTTTCTTTGAACCCTTTAACTCCTGTTGCGTCCAGATAAACTCTTTTTCCTCCCTGCATCTGTTTGTAGATCGCCCTCGCAACGACATCTCTTGGTTCAAGTTCATTAACAAACCTTTCTCCCTCCTCGTTGATTAGCTTAGCCCCCGCTCCCCGTACAGCTTCACTTATAAGTTTAACCTCTTTTCCGATGAAACCTGTGGGATGAAACTGTACGAACTCTAAATTACTTGTTAAGGCACCTTTCATTAAGGCGTCTCCTGTTAGAATCCCTAGGTTTAATGGGGAGCCTGCTGTAAATTTATATAATGCTGTGTATCCTCCAGTAGCCAATATTATGGCATCAAACTTTAGGAGCTCTCCATTGAGGAAAACACCATAGCATTTTTCGTCTTTTATTGCCAGCGAAGATGCAAAACCCTTTATGAAGTGGACACCGAGCTCTTTAGCCCTTAAATAAAGGAGCTTTGTCACATGCTTTCCAGTTTCATTTTTGATTGTGAATACCCTTGGAAAGGAGTGCCCCCCTTCGATTTCATTGTCTTCAAAGCTTAAACCGAGAGAAAGTAAAAAATCATAAGCCTCAGTAGATTTTGAAATCACACTCCATACAGCTTCTTCGTTATTTAAATAACGTCCGGCTTTGACGGTATCTACAACGTGGGATCTGATGGAGTCTCCCTCCAGAATGGGAAAGGCTATTCCTGCCTGAGCAAGATATGAATTTGTTTCCTTTATCCCTTCTCCAATGATAACTACTTCAAAACCCTTTTTAGCCAATGAAATTGCAGCAGTTAATCCTGCTATTCCCTCTCCAATTATCCCCAGCCTTCTCATTTGATTACCCGAACAATTGTTCGGTAAGTATCTTTTAAGCCTTTTGTTGGAAATGAAGATGGTTATTTTTGTTTAAACACCTAATTCTTCAGTACAAGGTAGTTACGGGAGTTATTTTCTTATTAAATCTCGTTTTAAAATTGAAAAAATGAGTTTTCATTGTTTATATCTATCAAAAAGTGCAAAAAGGGAGAACTTACTCTCCCAGGACATTTGCAAGTGAATTGTAGATATTTTGGGCTTTACTTAGGTTTAGTTTGATTAATTCTTCTTTTCCGTTTGTGAATGTGATATCTCTCCCCGTTACTTCCCCTATCACGGCAAATTCCTTGAACAATTCTTCCACTTTTTCAAGGTTCTCCTTTTCAAAGCTCACTACGAAGCGTCCGTGACTCTCTGAAAAGAGCACTTCCAGAGGGGAGAGTTTTCCTTCTACCGGAACCTTTGTTACATCTGCTTCAAATCCTTTATTTCCAGCAATGGCCATTTCTATGAGTGCAACGGCTAGGCCGCCCCTGCTTACGTCATGAACGGCCTTCACCAACCCGAGCTCTATTGCCTTTAAAATGCTTTCAACATTTTTCTTTTCTCTCTCTAGCTCAACTCTTGGGGTTATTCCTCCTTTCAATCCCAAAACTCTGTAGAGTTCACTCCCACCAAGTTCCTTCTTTGTCACCCCTACAACGGCTATGAGGTCTCCTTCATCTTTGAAGTCCATTGTCATGAGGCTCTCAAGCCTCACTTTTCCGAGACCAGCGACAACTGGCGTTGGTTTTATAGGCCTGTTTCCTACCTCATTGTAAAAGCTAACATTCCCGCTCACGTAAGCTAGGTTAAACGCTCTCGCCGCATCGGCAAGCCCTTTAATGGTCTCAATGAAGCTCCAGTAAACTTCCGGCCTCTCTGGAGAGGCAAAGTTCAGGTTATCTACCAAAGCCAAGGGTTTTGCTCCAACGCTTGCTAAGTTTCTAACGACTTCGGCAACAGCACCCATTGCTCCGTGATATGGGTTCAGGTAGCTGTAGGACGGATTTCCATCGCTAACAAAAGCCAGCCCGCATTCATCGTTTATTTTTAGCACCGCCGCGTCCTTTCCGGGCTTTAGAACTGTCCTTCCTTGAACCTCATGATCGTACTGCTGCCATATCCACTCTTTGCTCGCTATGTTGGGGCTTGAGAGAACTTTGAAGAAAGCCTCTTTGAGTCCTATTTCCGGCGTCTCGACGTCTCTCTCAATGTTGTAGGGCTTTGCTTCCCATTCTATTGTTGGCACTTCTGTGAGGAGGTCTATGGGCAGGTCGGCGACCTTTTCACTATTCCAGTAGACGATATACCTAGGCTCTTCTATGATCTCACCGACAACAGTCCACTCAAGCTCATACTTCTCAAAAATCTTTGTTATCTCTTTCAGATCTTCTTTCCTAACGGCGAAGAGCATTCTTTCCTGGCTCTCGGAAATCATAACCTCCGTTGGAGTCATGTTTGGCTCTCTTTGGGGCACTCTGTCCGCGTAGATTATTGCTCCAAACCCCTTCTTTCCGGCCATCTCCGAGGAGGCACAGGTTAAACCTCCGCCGCCCAAATCTTTAAGAGCTTTGATTTTACCCCTCTTCACAGCTTCAATGGTTGCCTCGATTAAGAGTTTCTCCGTAAACGGGTCAGGAATTTGAACGGCTGAGCGGTCTTCCTCTTCCGCGTTCTCGCTTAACTCTTCGCTCGCAAATGTTACGCCGTGGATTCCATCCCTTCCTGTTTTGTTGCCAACTAAAACTAGCAAAAGGCCGCTCTCCTCAACATAGCTGTGCACCAGCTCTTCGGGTCTCATTAAACCAATACAAGCAACGTTGACGAGTGTGTAGCTGTCAAGGCTTTCATCGAACTCCGTTTCTCCCCCAACTGTTGGGACGCCTATTCTATTGCCATAATCGGCTATTCCCTTACCCACATACTCAAAAAGGTACTTATTACGCTCCTTCTCTAAGGGTCCAAAGCGTATGGGATCGAGCAGAGCTATAGGTCTTGCTCCCATACAGAGTATATCTCTAACAATCCCTCCAACGCCTGTGGCTGCTCCACCATAGGGCTCAACAGCGCTTGGATGGTTGTGACTTTCTATTCCGACAACTATCGCCGTGTTCTCATCAAATTTTACAACGCCTGCGTCTTCCCCAGGGCCTAAAATAACGTGCTCGTTCCTCGTGGGTAAAAGTTTGAGCCACTTTCTGCTTGATTTGTAAGATGCGTGTTCACTCCACATTACCTCAAGCATGGCCTTTTCAACTTCATTAGGCTCTCTACCGAGCCTTTCACGGATGATCTTTTCTTCGTGAGGAAACATCTTGACACCTCCTTTATTACCAGAAAAATGTAAAAATTTGGAGTTTTTAAGGTTTATTTATACATAAAAATGTTAAAAACTCTCTGCGAGAATTTTCTGATTTAAAGGATTATATCACAGAAAAAAGAAAAAGCCTACTAAGACATCAAATGAAGTAGGGATTAAATTATCAGGAGATTGAGAAAACTTTTTTCATGCTTTCTTTAACTTCCTTAATTTTATGGGGTTTTAATACGCCGAGTCTCTTTTTAACCATTTGCTTTTCAATGGTGAAAACTACATAAGGCTTTATCACGCTTTGGTAAAGTGGTTGAGTTCCTGCATATCTATTAACGTCGGAATCAGAGAGCAAAACGTTGTACTCTTTAAAACCACTTGGTAGGTTTGAGGTTATTTGAACAGTTATAATGCTGTTGCTGATTTTGTTAAGAACATTATTGGAGACTATCAAAACCGGTCGTAGCTTCTTTTTGCGAAGATTTGTGAATGGAAACTCGAGAAGGATTATTTCCCACTGTTGAAGGTTTCTTTTAGGCTTTATCTGGTTCATAGTCAATTCCTCCGTATTCGTCCCACTGTGCATCAGCCTCGCTCTCCCAGTCTTCTGCAAGAATTGGCTCCATAGCTTTTAGCATGTTTCTGATGTATTCCCTTTCATCGGCTTGGAGATACTTCTTTTTCAGGAGGAATTCTCTGAGTGCATCTTTGATGATCTCACTTTTGTTAGAATAAATTCCGGCTTCAATAAGTTTTTCCATTTCTTTTGCAAGAGCGGGAGGTATTCTTGCAGATACCTTAACCGTTGTAGCCATTTGTCTCACCATTTTATCTATTTGTCGGACAAATTTAAAAAGATTTATCTTATGTGTACAAAATTGCATAAAGTACAAAGGCTGTAAAAATGCTCACGCTTGAGGACTTAGGAATAGGAAGGTAAAGGAAAATTTAGGCGTTTTAGGGACTCAGTCCTAAAGATCACCTCTTAGCATATTCTACCATGCTCTTGAAGATCCTCAACCCGTCCTCGCTCCCCAGCCATTTATCACTCGCTCTCTCCGGGTGGGGCATCATGCCGAGAACGTTGCCCTTTTCATTGCTTATTCCTGCTATGTTCAAGAGAGAGCCGTTGGGGTTTGCATCTTCCGTTATCTCTCCTTTCTCGTCGCTGTACTGGAAGGTTATTCTTATGCTATCTAAGCTCTCGGAGTAGTAATTCCCTTCAGCATGTGCTATTGGCATTCTAATGACCTCTCCCTCTTTGTAAAATTGAGTAAAAGCTGTTTGGGTGTCGCTAACTTTAAGGTAAACCCACTTGCATAGGAAGCTTGGAATCTTATTTGGTCTCAATGCTCCCGGCAGAAGAGCTGACTCCGTTAAGATTTGAAAGCCGTTGCAAATGCCTAAAACGGGTTTGCCTTCATTAGCAAGAGCTTTAACTTCCTCCATTACCTCTGCCCTTGCACTTATCGCCCCGGCCCTTAGATAATCGGCATAGCTGAATCCACCGGGCAAAACAACACCATCAAAGTCTTTGAGGCTTTGCTTGTACCAGACTCTCTCCGCTTTTCCACCAGCTTTTTTAATTGCTTCAACAGTCTCAAAATCGCAGTTTGTCCCTGGGAATACTATGACAGCGAACTTTGGCATTTCACTCACCTAAAGGCTCGATTTGATACTCATAAGTGTGGATAACTGGGTTTGCAAGCAGGCGTTTGCACATCTCCTCGACATCTTTCTCTGGAGCTTCGCTTTCAAAAATGAACTCGAAATATTTTGGAACCTTCAGCTCTTCAACTTTATAGCCTAAGTTTTTGAGCGCCTTTCCAATAACCCTCCCTTCAGGATCGTTAAGACCTTTTTTTAAGCGGATTACAACCTTAGCTTTCCATTTCATGAGCATCACCTTATCAAAAAAATGTAAAAATTTAGGGTTTTTAAGGTTTATTTATGCATAAAAATGTTAATTAAAACTTTTTTCACCACTCTCATAAAAAGTGATTGTAGTAAAGCCATGAAATCGCAACAATAGATCAATCTTCACTAAGATATCAATCCCGTATCTAGGACATAATATGTCATTGCCAAGAATATGACTTAAACTGTTGTGTTAAATGCCTAGACTCCCATAATTTTAAAAACTAGCCCAAAGACATGCTTTGATTTATATCCCCTAAGATACTCTTGAGTTCTCAACGAGCGTTCTATACAGGGAGCATCTTTCGTAGAGTTCCTCATGTTTGCCAGAGTCAAGGATCTTCCCCTTATTTAAAACAAATATCTTATCAGCATTTTTTAGAGCGGTTAAACGATGCGATATTATAATTAAAGTCGAGTCCTTTAAAAACTCTCGAATCTTTTCGAGGACTTGAGCTTCATTTTGAACATCAAGACTGTTTGTGGCCTCATCAAGTATCAAAACCTCCGGTTTTCTTAAAAGTGCCCTTGCCAGTGCTATTTTTTGTTTTTGTCCTTCAGAAAGAGCTTTACTAGTTATATAATCATCAAGTTCGGCAAAATCTATTCCTACAATCTTGAGAACATGAATAACTTCGTCCTCTTGATACACTTCGTCAAGCATCAAATTCTCCTTTAAAGTTCCATCAAAAATCCAGTCTTTAGATGGTAGGTAATATATCCTCTTTCTTAAAGACCTAAGACTATAAACCCGGTAATCTTTCCCATTTATTAAAATGTGGCCAGTCTCTGGCTCACGTAACCTGATTAAAGTTAATGCCAGGGTTGTTTTTCCAGAACCTATGGGTCCAACGATTCCAATTGTTTCGTTCTTTTTGAGTTCTAGAGTCACATTACTTAAAATGCCAACACTTACATTTTTACATTCAATGCTTTTGACCGATTTTAACTCATGCCCCTTATCAAGGTCTTCTTTTTCAATGTTTACTATCTCCTTATAGCGCTCTACGTAAGGGATAAGTGCATTGAGATATGTGAATGAATTAGCCAGATTAGTAAGAGGTTCATAGAATTGCGGTAAATAGTTCGTGAAAGCTACGATTGCTCCCACTGAGGCGAGTCCTTTTGTTGCCAGCCAACCACCAACAAGCAACATTATCAGTCGAGCTATACTGCTTGTGTAATAGTACGATTTCTGGAAGAATATCCTTACCCGCAGGAATCTTGTCATATTCTTTAACCACTCTGAAAGACTCATGGAGAATCTCTCTTCAAAATATTCGTACTTATCCAAACGTTTAATAAAGAAAAGATTATCAATGCTTGTTTTGGTAACAGCAACTACTTTTGACAATGATTCTCTTTCTCGTTTTGAATACTCAATGGATTTTCCTGATGCTTTCTTATAGATAGCATAGTTTATTGGGATTATTAAGACAGCTACAAGAAGCATTGTTGGAGATAATGAATATAGGGTAAACGTTGCTACTGCAATATTAATCAACTGAACACTTAATCCAGGGATTAAACCTGCTAATCCCAGACTGAGCTCTGGTAAGTCCGAAACGAATCTCGCTATTACATCTCCACTGCTTATTTTTCCTAGTTTTGCCCTATGAATAGAGAAAACCAAATCTTGAGAAAATATTTTTAAAGCTTTGATTCCCAATCTCTGGAGCATGAACTCCCCATAAAAACTTCCTAAGTAGCTTAAAAATGTGAGAACCAGCAGAGCTAATCCAATTTTTGAGATTGTTGAAAATTCCTGTAATGATACAAGAGAATCTATAAAATTCTTCATGAGCATTGCTTGGGCGTATCCGAAAATAGAAAGAATAAGGAAAAGAATTATTGTTATGACTATGTCTCCTTTTAGATTTTTTGAGACTTTTATAGATTCCTCAAGGACATCTCTTATATTTACTGACATATATTAAGCACCTTTTCATAATTTATTTCTGAAATCGTTTGAGACCAAGGATGATACAAGATAAATGTGTCTTTATCTCTATTATCGAGAATGATATCTGCCAACTTAAATGAGGGAACATGATAAGAAAATTGAAGAGAAGAAAATAAGTTAAGTGTTTCCATCACATCACCCCTCCATCTTTTTGTTTAAATGAATCAGGATAATAGTGGATTTCTAATGGTTGGATTTGGTCCTCCACCTCCACATCTGATAGCTTCCCCAGAGCATGCCGTTATTCCAATAAATTTATTTGCCCTAATATAGGTTGTGTTTAATACTTTCAGAATCATCAAACACACCTCCTTATTAGGAATTTATGGCAATGTTATATTTTTGATAGTTGGATTTGGTCCTGTACCTCCGCATATGAGAGCTTCTCCAGAACATGCTGTTATTCCGATAAACTTATTTGCTCTAATATAGGTTGTGTTTAATATTTTTAGAACCATTCTATCCTACCCCCTGTACACATCTGTACAGCTTCAGTATGGCTTCAATAGTACTACTGAACCATCTCCTCCACACCAAATTGCCCTACCAGAACATGCTGTTATCCCAATAAATTTAGAGGCCCTTTCATAGGTGGTCTCTACTACTTTCAACATTTCACACCACCTCCTTTTTATTTTGCCTCATCGTTACATCGGCATATTATTCTAAAGACATATTTATACTTAAAACTTTCGTAAATAAATTTCTAAAAAAAAGTAACTAGCAAAAAGATTCTTTCTCCAAATTCGAAGTCTGTAAATAAGTAAACTCTTGAAAAGTAATCAAGAAATTGTAAATCATGTAACCACATTCTCAAGCTCATCCAGCTCAATGGCACGCTTTATCTCAAGAGCAATTCTCCTTCCGGTGCTCATCTCCTTTCTCCAGAGAGCGTTTCCATATGGATGGCCCATCGCCATGTGGATGTTTGTTCCACCACCGGTTCTTGGGGCGACATCGTAGATGTAGAAGTTGAGGTCTTTATCAACAGCCGTTTGAAGTGTGAAAGGCCCAATGATGCCGGGTGGGTAATATTTCTTGGTGGCCTCAACATAGCGCTCGGCCATGTCGAAGACCTTCTCCAAAAGCGACTCCCTTAGTGTTGAGGATGCATGGCCACAAACGGTGTATTCTGGTTCAAATTGATGCTCGGGTAAGGTCATCTGCTGGGGGGCAGGTAATCTAACATGTCCATCCAAACTTGTCTCAAAGCGCCAGTCTATTCCAAGGAGCTCAATTTCCTCATCAATTGGGGAGTAGAAGAAGTCAAAGTTGAAGACTGGGCCAATGATGTAACGCTCAATCCTTGCTTTGGTTAGATCTTCCTCGGTAATTACGCCAAGCTTCATGAGCTTCTCGGCTTTTTCTCTAAATTCTTTGTAGCTTGCGGCAGTGAAAAATCCCCTTTCAAGTCTCTTCTTTGCATGAGGGGGTTTTACTATCACGAGACCAACATCGTCAATCTCCTCTGGTTTGACGGGCTCAGGATAGGGTAAGCCAGCTTTCTCTAAGAGCCAGTAGTAGCTCTTCTCTTCACTTCTCTCTTCGCTCCTTAATAAGTTTCTGCTTCCAAACAGTGGGACCGGGAACTCGTTCTCAACCCTATCAATCCCGGTATAAACGACAAATGAACGGTTGGGAATAAAGATGACGTTTCTTTTTCTAAGCTCTTCCTGAATATCGATGATTTTACCGAACTTTTCCAGAATAATTACCTCATCGATGAAGCCCTTTGTTAGGCCGTCCTTTGTTGTCTTCTCTTTGAAGTACTTTGCGTATGTCTTTTCCCTTCCTTTTTGGGCAACTATCAGCGTTCTAAAGCCTTCCTCTTTGGCACCATCTGCGATGTCAAGGGCGGAGTGGCTACCAATAGCCCCGATTGTGATGTTTTCCTTATCATATCTTTCCAAAATTTCTAAAATCTGCTCTCTCTCAATCATTTAACTCACCCCTGAGCTTTTTCATTATCATAATTCTTTTCTCAATGCTCTCTTGAGTTCCCACATCGGTGCGGTAGAAGATTTCTCCATTAACGTGCTTTATTCCATGAGAAGCTATCTTTTCAGCTTCCTCTAAAGAATCGGCTACTCCCACAATGGCCAGAGCCCTTGAGCCGAGCATTGTGAAGTTCTCATCAATTGATGCATAGTAAACTTTAGCCCCTTCTTCTCTGATTTTATCCTCGCTGATTTGAAGTCTAACTCCTCTTATTGGATCAGTGGGATATCCTTTGGGGGCAACATACTTCACAACTGTTGCTTTTTGCTCGAATTCAGCTTTCTTTAAGTTACCATCGATGATTCCCTCCCCGATCTCCACAAGGGAAGTTTTCAAAATTGGTAGAACATTCATGGCCTCTGGATCACCAAAGCGGGCATTGAACTCTATTATCTTCGGCTCATCGTTTGCAAGCATGAACTGGCCGTAGAGAATGCCTTTGTATGGGATTCCCTCTTTGGACATGGCTTCAACCGTTTTTTTCAGTGTTTCGAAAGCTTTTTGATAATCTTCCTTCGACACAAACGGAAGCAAATGATCTTCGCACGAATAAGAGCCCATACCGCCGGTTATTGGTCCAACGTCGCCCTCATAGGCATGAGGGTAATCCTGAGCTAAGGGCATAGGAATGACTTTCTTTCCATCGGTGAAAACCTGAAACGTGAATTCAACTCCGTCCGTGCGCTCCTCTATGAGAACCTTTCCATCTTTTTCTATCAGGGCCTTTGCATACTCTTTTGCCTCTTCGTTGTCTTTCAGCTGGTATCCGACGACTTTGACTCCTTTACCACCGGTAAGTCCAAGGGGTTTAACAACTACTGGCTTTCCAAACTCATCAATCCATGCTTTCATCTCTTCAATGTCATCAAAAACCCTGAAGAGTTTTCTTCCGGGGATTTTGTATTTCTCCATCAGTTGCCTCGCAAAGGCCTTATTCGTTTCGAGTTGAGCAGCTTCTTTTGTAGGGCCTACGGTTGGGGTGCCGTTTTCCTCAAGGACGTTCACGATTCCCTTCTCCAAAGGGGCTTCCGGACCGATGAACGCTAAATCCACGCCCCATTTCAGGGCAAAATCGAGGACTTTTTGAACATCGGTCTCTTTTGCAAGCCCATAATCCTTTGCTAATCTCATAATCCCCGGATTCTTATGTTTTGCAACAACATAAAGCTCTGCATCCCTCGAAAGAGCTTCGGCGATTGCACTTTCCCTTCCACCGGCACCAACTAATAAGACGCGCATGATCTTCACCATAAATTTGTTAAAATTTGGTATTTTTAAGCTTTGTTTTAACATAAAAATGGCAAAATTTATAAAGGGAAAAAGTCAGAGAACAATGTGGTGATAGCATGAAGGTGCTCGTTGTAATGGGTAGCAAAAGTGATTCACACATAGCGGAAAAAGTCACTAAGGTGTTTGATGAGTTTGGAGTTAGTTACGATGTTGAAGTGGCTTCAGCTCACAGGAACCCTAAAAAAGTTGAGGAGCTTGCGAGGAAGGACTACGATGTTTTCATTGCCATAGCGGGATTAAGTGCTGCTTTACCCGGCGTTATAGCTTCTCACACAACCAAACCCGTTATTGGAGTCCCCGTTTCGGCAAAGCTTGGCGGATTGGATGCTCTCCTGAGCATTGCCCAGATGCCTCCGGGCGTGCCGGTTGCTGCGGTTGGAATTGATAACGGAAAGAACGCGGCATTGCTAGCGATAGAAATCCTAGCATTGAAAGATGAAAGCTTGAGGAGAAAGCTTGAAGAGTACAGGGAGAAAATGAAGGCCTAATATTCTCATTAAAAATTAAAGGGCCTAAAGCAGATGTTTCCTTTTTTCATATTCCTGATCCTGCCATTCACCGCTTTTCGTCCTAAGCTCGGTCATGTGGGCAACCATCTCTGCTTTCCTCTTCGCTTCCTGTACATCCTTATCCCAGGCTAGTGCGACACCCAGTCTTCTCCCTTTGTACGCTTCGGGCTTTCCGAAGAGTCTTATGGTTGCGTTTGGGATGCTCAATGTCTTGAAGACATTCCTAAACCTTGGAGCGTAGCCTTCTTGATTGGCTAGGATAACATGTGTAGCCGCGGGGGTTAAGACGGGTAACTTTCTGGTGCCGTTTTCCTCAATGGCCGGAATTGGGAGCCCCAACACAGCTCTAACGTGAAGCCCAAACTCGGAAAATCCTGTGGGATGGGAAGCCATGGTTACCATTCCGGTGTCGTGAGGCCTTGGGGAAACTTCGTTAGCCCATACCTTGTCCCCTTTGACAAACATCTCCACGCCGAATATTCCGAGACCTCCGAGAACATCTGTTATGCGCTTGGCTATTCTATACACCTCACGCTCGGCCTTTTCACTTATCTCAGCGGGTTGCCAGCTTGAGTGGTAATCCCCATCGATCTGGTAATGCCCCACAGGAGCTGGAAAAGTAGTAACTATCTTCCCATTTTCATCGAAGTGCCTCACAGCCAATTCCGTGATTTCGATATCGAAGTCTATATGCTCTTCAACAATAATCTTATCAGCACTTCCCCTGGCTTTTTTCTTTGCAACTTCCCACGCTTTAGGAATATCTTCTGGCCCTTTAACGAAGTACGATCCCTTCCCGCTGGAACTCATTATAGCCTTGGTGTGACAGGGGTAGCCTATCTTCTCGCAAGCTTCGTAGAGCTCATCCAGCGTTTCGGCGTATGCGTAACGGGAGGTTGGAACCTTAGCTTCCTTTGCAAGGGTCTCGCGAGTCCTTTCTCTATGCATTGCTATCCATGTCGCCTTTGCGTTTGGAACGACAAAGTAGCCTTCCTTCTCGAATTCAAAGAGGGCATCGAGGTTTATTGCTTCTATCTCCGGAATTATTGCATCTGGCTTTTCCCTCTCCACGATGCTCCATAGGAAGTCCTTGTCTCTCATATTCCCAACGTAGCTCTTATGGGCTACCTGCATGGCGGGAGCGTTTGGGTATCGGTCAACCGCGATGACCTCAACTCCTAATCTTTGGGCCTCTATGGCTATTTCCTTTCCAAGCTCACCGCTTCCGAGAAGGAGAATTTTAACAGCAGAATCAGTTAGGGGTGTTCCAATTTCATCTCTAATGCTTATCATGGGTATCACCTAAATTTATTGACGTTTGTATGTTAAAACTTTGGGAATATTTAAGAGTTTTTGAACATAAAAATGATAAAACTTTTAAATCCTTCCCCCAAATACCTTCCGGTGATAATCATGTTGACCTATGCGCAGGCTGGTGTTGACGATGAAAAGACTCAACGGGCTCTAAAAGGAATAATCTCTCTTGCAAAAGCGACTTTTGAGTTCAGGAAGGGAAAACTAGGCGAACCTAAGGAGGATATAGGACACTACGCTGCGTTGATGGACTTTGGAGACTTTTACCTTGCGATGACAACGGATGGAGTGGGAACCAAAACCTTAGTTGCAGAGGCAGTTGGGAAATATGATACCATTGGGATCGACATGGTAGCGATGAATGTGAATGATTTAATATGCCTTGGAGCGGAACCCGTTGCTTTGGTGGATTATCTCGCAGTTAAGGAGCCAAATGATGAGGTTTTTCAGGAGATAGCGAAGGGTCTTTACGAAGGAGCCAAGCAGAGCGGAATAGCTATAGTTGGTGGCGAAACCGCAGTCTTGCCGGAGCTAGTAAACGGCTTTGACCTTGCCGGTACGGCTATCGGTGTTGTCGAGAAAAATAAAGTGATAAACGGAAAGGAAATAAAGCCGGGGGATGCGGTGATAGGTATCTCAAGCTCAGGAATTCACTCCAATGGGTTAACCCTTGCAAGAAAACTCCTAATACCTAAGTACGGACTTGAATATGAATTTGAAGGCAAAAAGATTTGGGAGTATCTACTTGAACCCACGAGGATATATGTTAAGCCGATTCTCGACCTCATCAAAAAAGTTGAAGTCCATGGCTTAGCCCACATCACCGGTGGGGGGTTATTAAACCTCAAGCGCCTCACTAATCATGGTTTTTCTCTTGAAATGCCACCAATCAGCGGGATTTTTAAATTGATCTATGAAAATGGTGTCCCGCTGGAGGAGATGTTCAGGGTATTTAACATGGGCGTAGGCATGATAGCTATTGTTCCTCAGGAGGGGAAGGAGGAGGCATTAAATATCCTAAACAAGCACTTTGAGAGCTTTGAGTTTGGAGTTGTAACAGAAGAACCCGGAATAAGGGTGGAGAACTACAGAGTGGGGCTTTAATTAGGGTTAGAAATTTTGATTTCAATGAGGGCGTGTTTAGTTTCACCCCCTGTTATTTAAACAGTATTTGACTCTGAGGAGGATTTTCAGACCATAACACATTACCCCAAGCAGG
>LDZQ01001478.1_pt1 | contig 16930 bp, 14 predicted proteins | sample 615361 | NCBI WGS metagenome assembly LDZQ01 (sample SAMN03408297, study PRJNA278302) | terrestrial metagenome | isolation source: oil reservoir sample I2 | place: USA: Alaska, North Slope, Ivishak formation | collected 2013 | reverse complement strand
GCTAGATACATAAAAAAGTGGCCTAAAGCAGGGAAGGCATATATTGCACCTGAAACTTACAAACTTGCCCGCAATAAAAAGAGATCGAACTATCTGGCATCTCTCTGGAATAAATTTTTCTATTATTTCTTTTATTAAAAGAGGTATCTACATATGCAATGGTTGAATTATTTTGCAATAGGTCAAGACTACGAAGATTTACTACAATTTGTACAGGATATTGACTTGTTGGCGATACCAAAAGTTCTTACTACTGAAGACTATAACCGAGGCAAACAGGAAGCTGTACCACCTGTAAAATTTCAACTAAAACCAGGAGAAGAAGTGTTTTATTTGATTCCCAAAAGTGTTCCTCTAACTGAAGGTCTTTACACTCCTATGAAATACAAGCCTGCTTTATCCTATTTATTACCTCATCAATCACCGGTTATAGAACTTGGCAAATGTCAATGTAATGGTAAAAAAGTATACAGCAGTGAAATATCTATTCTTTTCCCTGAAAATGAACACTATTCAAACGCTATTTATAAGGCATTTAATAAAATTCATGAATATGTACAAAAATGGCCGCAAGCAGAATATACATACATTGGACCAGAAACCTATAAACTTGTTCAGAATAAAGAAATTGAAATCATTAGGATTTAAAAATGATTATCAATCTTTAGCCTCTTTTCATTAAATAAATCCCATAAACAATAAAAAAAATTGTCAAAGCTATTAAAATATATGGATTTACATATATTAAACTCTCCAGTTGCTTTTTAGGAACAGAAATCCTGGGGTTATCTTCTAAATACAATATTTCCATTTCATCTCCTTTATTAAAAGAATCATATACAGACTCAACAACTGATATTGTTGTCATCTCCAAAAAACCCATACTAGGAATAGAACTTAGCATCACCATTACAGAAACCATCCCGTTATCTTTATCTATACTCTTGACAGTAGCATCAACTGTTTTACCATCCTTATTATAAAGAGACTTCAAAGCATCAATCATGATATAAAAATTGTCTTCAAAATCTTTTGAAGAAATAATCGTTTCATAAGGATCAGCTGGCAAGTAAATAATTTTAATTAAATCTCCTTTTTTTATTCCTGAAATTGTCTTCTGGCTTGCTTTAAAAGATGCTTCTACAAATTTAAAATTAGTCTTTTTCTCCTTTTTACCTTTAAAAAATCCAATATCAAAATAATAATCAGTTTTCCTTATAAAGGAATATCTTGGACTCTTTGCAATAGTCCAAATACCCCATGGCTTTGATTGATGGCTTATATATTTTCTAAGTATTCGGGCCTTACTGGCAATCCCCTTTTTCTTAAACTCATCTATCCTATAGGACTGCCAGGCCAGTCCACCAGACAAAATAGCAAAAATTATTAAAATAACTCCTGCTAGTTCTCCCCCTTTCATTTTGCACAATCTCAACTTACATATTGTTAAAGTTATAAAAGACCAAAGTACCTAATCCCCTTACTCTTACCAACCGCACTTAAACACTTAAGGCTTTAAAAGCCCATAATACCACAATCCACATTTATATAAACTTGATTTTCTTTAATTTCTGGGCTTTTACTAACTGTAACCAGGCAAGAAGTTTCTCCCTTAAAATAACCATAAGTATTTTTAAAAACATTCCTCTCATCAGCCTTAAAACCATTTTCCAGCATATAGGTTTTCACTTTATCTACAAACCTATCTTCTACAATGGCAAACGTGTTATACCCTGTTATCCTGGTTTCACTTTCTTTTGTATTCCAGGCAAAACTAGTTACTTTAAGATTTTCAAAGGAAAGGCCAGTTTTTTGAGGCAAAGCAAGCATAAACTGCCGCAGTTCTTTAAACTTGAGTCCATAATACCCTCTTACAAACTTAGCTTCTTTTCCCTGATAATAAAAACAAAGTTTTTCACCCAAAACTTCTCCTTTTACAAAGGCAAGCTTTTCTTTTCTTAAGGTAATATTTTTATATATCTCCTTTTTACCTCCTAAAGGAGAAAGTATTAAATCTTTACCTTCAAGCCTGCATTCTGCTATCTGATAAAAATCCCCATCTAAATAAGACCTAAAGACACATCCTCCATCTTCTCCAAGGTCAAAAGATATGGCATCTGCCTCATAACCAGATTCCTTTATCCAGTCACCCAATACTTCATCCAGGTGGATACTATTTTGCTGAGAAGCAGCCTGAACATCTAAAATTAAGCCTCCAAGCAAGAACCATAAAAAAAATACCCTGAGAAAAAGCTTCATAAATATATACCTCATTATTCTATTTTTTATATCTATGCCTTTTAGTTTTTTCTCATTTTTTTAGCAAAATAAGCTTTATATTTATCTTATCTTATTTATTTTTATTTTTCAATATTTTTAACCTCCTTTTTTATCAAAACTTAGAAGATAAAATTGAAAAATCAATCATCTTTCTTTAACTTAAGCACCCCATTGATTTTCAAAGAAGCACCTCTCCATCTGCCCTGCTTATTAATAACAATAACCTTTTTATCTTTTTTTACAACATCTTCTATTTCAACAGGGCCAACACTTTTCGTCATCTTTTCTGTTTCCTTATTATCTCCTAAAATAGTAGTTAAAGTATAGGGCATTTCATTTAAATAAAGATTTATTTTGTACTTTAGTTCATCCTTGCCTGGCACTTTCATGCCTAAAGATTTAGCCTGGTTAAAACCCTGCGTAGTTAATTGTTGTAAACTTTCCAGCTGATTTTGTAGTTTTTTAAACTCCTCTTCCATTCCTGCAGGTACATTTTCAGGCATTTTATCCATATCCTGAGCCTGTTCTTCTTGCCCTGCCTCTACACTTAAAGTAATAGTTGATTTTGTTTCTTTGCTCTCCAGACTATCTCCTTCCCATCTATCCACAACATACCCACTTAGCTGAGTACTACCTTTTAAAGCTACGCCTACCACACTTTGTCCACCTTCAGATTCACCCTGCAAACTATAGGAAAATCCGCCTGTAGGAACTAGTTTGTTTAAAGATTTTGTTTTTTCCTTCTTCTTTGGATCCGTAAACAACACGCTTAAATTAATCTTTTCCTTTTGCTGAGCATTTAACCACATACTGGCCACAGGATGTTTCCACTGCCCATCCCCTTCCTTGGTCAAGGTTATATCCAAATCCAATTTAGCCTCACAGCCATAGGGATAGAGTCCATATAAAACATCTACAGCTACAAATGACCTATCAAAAGAGGGATTAGCAAAAATAAAAACAATTTCCTCTAAGTCTTCCTCTTTTAAGTCAAAACAATAACTCTTTTCAGACACTCCCTGCAAATCTTCCACCACTTCTTCTTTATCTTTTATCTTGACAATAGACCATAATAACATATTATAATATTCAATATGTATTGGAAATCTAAAATATATAGATCTTCCTTTATCTTTATCTAAAATCAAAAATCTTACTATAGTTATACCTAAGGGATTTATATGTTTGAGGTCAACTATATCTATGCCTAGTGCAGTATAGGTATCCATTATCTCTGGTACAACAGAGAGATATTTACCAGGTTTATTTCCATCACGAAATTCTTGTACTGGTAATTGATTGTATAACCAAAGGGAGTATTTTTTAAAGGCCTTTTCAAATCCAACCTGTCCCCCTAAATTTGCCAGCCAAGTTTCTTCTAAGGATTTGTGTTCACAGTCCTGCCAAATTTTACCAATAATCTGAGCTCCATAATTTTGTTGTAAAAATAAAGGCCAAACATAGGCGCCATATTCCAAATGACCATTTTTAAATTTCAACCCTTTTTCCAGGTGATTAAAGTACCAAGGCAAGTAATGATGCTCAATGTCATAATCAGGATAAATATAATCTTCACACCAGGTAGCAGTGGATTCTTTCCACCAACTACCAATATTTATATTGATATTATATTGTAAGGCATGAAACAATTCATGAACTACTGAATTTTGAGTCTCTTTTTTATTTTGCCCTTTGTTAATAATGAGTTTGGCATAAGTCTTTTTATTGCTAACCGGTCCAGGCACAGCCATTCCCATGCAGTTTAAAGGTTCCAGGTAGATATCCAGCTTACCGTCATTGCCAACAGCCCCATTATCACTTTTAACTTCTCTACCCATTAAAGCCACTTCTTTTTCCCAGGCCCTATCTTCATTAAAAGTATCCAGGATCCAGCTGACCTGCTGCCTCTCTCCTTCGTCATTTCTATCATACCAGATACGCACCTTACCATTAGCTGTATCTAAAAAGGACAGGTTCTGCGCATAAGCCAACCTTGGTCCCAACCAGCTACCTTTTTTTCTGCTGCTGGCGAAAATACCTGGGGTCCTGGGAATCCACGAAAAAAGGCTCTAATTTTTCCTTTGTTTCTTTAGAAAGGGAATCCCAGTTTCTTCTGACCTCTACCATAATGGAAGAGCCTGAAGGTATAATCACCTCAGAACGATATTCAGCAGGAAGCCTTTCCTGGTCAAACAGCGCATAGACCTGATAAACGAGCCCTGTTTCTTTATCCAGCTTGCCCTTAGCCACATCCTCTTGAATAAGGCTAACCGAAGAAACCCTGGCTTTTTTAGGCCCAGCACTTTCCTCTGCACATCCACCAATAAAAATTAAAAAACATATGCCCAGGATATAATAGAATTTTTTCATCTTCGCCTCCCAAGATAAAAAATAATAAAAACTTTAAAGCTTATTAAAGTGCTACTAAAAACCACTAAAAAGTCAAATGGAAGAAAAAGATTTCCACTCGGAAATGAAAGAAAGGTAATTAGGAAGAGAAATGTAAGACCAAAAGAAAAGGGTATGTAGCAAAAACCACATACCCTTTTTAAACTCTACTCTTTTGCTATCCAGTTACTTATTTTATTTTTTTCCTCTTTCCACCTCTCACTAAAACGCAGCTCCAAAAATTCTTTATAAAGTTCCCAAAAAAAGCCCAAACACTTTTCTATTAAATACATCTTTTCCAAAAACCTTCCCTCATCTCCTTCCCCTTCTTCCAGGCGCATCTCTATCTTGGGGGTTTTTAGTTGAGAGAAGGAAAAGTCCTCTCCCTTCACCTGCATCTGCCAGGTAAAGCTATCCTGTTCAAACCTGAGTTTGGCCTGGGTTACCTTTTTACCCCTTTTAAGCCCCTGTTTGGCTTCAGCCAGTTCAGACATTTCTCCTGAACAAATGGTTTTCTCCAGACTTTCTCCTTCTCCTCCTTCCACCACCACCTTGCCACTAAAATAAAGGGCAAAGCTTTCTCCTTCCAGGGTAAACAGTCCGGATTGTTCTTCGCTTTTAAACCACAGCCAGGTCAAAAATTCTTCACCCAAAGATTTTGCTATATTGGCTTTGTCCATGCAAACTCCTTTTATTCCCAGTAAACAGAAAATCTTACTACTTGTTTGGCCTTATTCTGAAAATATAAATACCCCTTTTCGCGCCCAAAAAGATAAAGCTCCCTGGTCAAATAGACATCCTGCTCACAGTATTTTTTAATTTTGTCCACTTCTCCCTGTTTCCACCACTCCAGGGCCAAAAGACCATGGGCACTTTTCTTGGCACCCAGGGTATGCCTGGCCAGATTATCCAAACTAATTCTATAACCTAAAACCTTTTTCACTTCCTGTAAAATATCCAAGGTAGGCAACTTAGACCAGGGCTTGTCCAGAACACCCCTTAAGACCTGATAGTCAAAGGCAAACACATTAAAACCTATTACCAGTTCCACCTGAGTGAGCAAACGCCAGAAATCACCTATCTCTTCCTGTTCAAAACTTATAAATTCATCCCGGGCTGAAAAATAAGCCACCAGCACACTTACTCCCATTTTACTTGCCCTGGACCAACCTCCCACTTCCTGGGCTGAGCGTCTGGTCTCTACATCAAAGACCACAAAATTTTGCACTCTCTTGACTTTTTTTAAATGGTTCCGAGGTTTCTTTGCTTTTTGTTGTACTATATTGAACTCGCCTTTAAGGTCAGCTAAATGTTCCAAAATCTTAAGCGTAGCTTGCTTATCTAGAGGCCTATTGCCTGAACCACACTTGGGAGATTGGATACACAAGGGGCATCCCCGAGAGCAATCACAACTGGCAAGAAGGTGTAAAGCCTTTTTAGTCAGAAAGGAAAACTCAGCAAAGGCCTGCTCTGTAAGTCCAGCCCCTCCTGGATGGGCATCATAAACAAATACTGCAGGACTCTGCAAACCAGGCTCATAGACCAGAGAAATCCCCCCAAAGTCATTGCGATCACTTAAGACCAAAAGGGGCAAAAGACCTATTAATAAATGCTCTAAGCCGTGAATGCCTCCCATAAAGTGTAGTTTTTGGGCTTCAATCTGTTCTTTTAGGGTAGAAGGAATGGTCAACCAAAAACCTTCTGTAGAAAAGATTAAGGGCGGCAGGTCCAGTTCTACCCTTCCCATAAGTGCAGAATTATAATTTAAACGCTTTTCATACCCTATTACTTCTTCCCTTATTCTTAACTTGCCCCAGAAAAGAGAAAACTCCCCTAGTTTTTTTTGTTTTTCTACTTCCAAAATGGAAATTTCTTTGTGGGTTAAGGCCCGAGTATAGTAAGAAACTTCCTGGGCTTTTAAAAAAACCATCTTTTTTTCTTCATCTATCTTCAATACCAGATAGGATTTACCCAGATGCACATACACTGCTCCAGGATGAGCTTCTTTGTAAACTCTATAACCATCTATATCACCAAGCCAATTATTGTTTTGGTCAAAAAGATTATAGTTGGAACTGGTACCACGCAAACTAACTTTTCTGGCCACCCTTTTTTCACTGCTAATAAAACTATCTTCCCTGGTCTTAAGCACTCTGCCTTCTTGCCAGAGTTCATTTAAAACAGACTGAATAAACTCAGGCTGAGAAGCATATTCTTTGGAAGTCAATTCCCTTTCTTCCACCAGGCAGGGTAATTGCTGTTTTAAGACATAAGGATTAAAAGGATTTATTCTAATCTTTTCAGAAGTGCCATAGATAAGCTCTGTGGGATTTAAAAGAAAGTATTCATCCAGGGCATCTTCCAGACCAATAAAAAGCACCAGGCTGGGCTGTCCCTTTCTGCCAATTCTACCTATACGCTGCCAGGTAGACATAATGGAGCCAGGATATCCTAAAATTACGCACACATCCAGGTGCCCAATATCCACTCCCAGTTCCAGGGCACTGGTGGCCACCACTGTACTTATTTCTCCCTGAAAAAGCTTTTGTTCAATTTTCCTGCGTTGCTCTGGTCTATAGCCAGCGCGATAGGGCAAAATCTTTCTATTTCCCTTGCCCCATTTAAAAAGCAACTCGGTCATTCTCCTGGATTTGGTAAAGACAATAGTTCGCAAGTTTAATGCTTCTAACTGCTGGAGCAGGTAAAGCACCAATTTGGAAGCAGACCAAAAAGGTTTTAAAAAAACAAACCTTATCTCTCCTCTTTTTGCTCCACTCTGGTCAATTACTCTAGGTTTGATTTCAGCCAGGCTAAAAACCAGTTCTTCTGGATTGGCTATAGTGGCAGAGGAAAACACAAACTGAAGCCTGGTATCCAAAAAGGAACAAATCCGTTTTAACCTCCGAAAAACCCAGGCTAAATGCGAGCCAAAAACTCCTCTATAGGTATGGACCTCGTCCACAACCACAAATTTCAACTTTTTAAAAAAATCCACCCAGAGCTCAAAGTGAGGCAAGATTCCCAGGTGCAACATATCTGGATTGGTAACCAGAATATGCGGTGGATTACTTCTAATCCTGCTCCGTTTCCAGGCAGAGGTATCTCCGTCATAAAGTTCTACCTGCAACTGTAAACCCAATTCTTTCTTCCAGCTTTGCCAGACTCTCACCTGATCCTGAGCCAGGGCTTTTAAGGGGAAAATATAAAGTGCTCTTTGCTCTGGATTTTGCAGCCACTTTTGGAGCACAGGCAAGTTATATACCAGGGACTTGCCACTGGCAGTGGGAGTGGCCAAACAGATGTGCTCGCCCTTTAAAAGACCTTCTATCCCTTTTACCTGATGAGAATACAACTTAAGCTTTTGTTTTTCTAAAAAGGACTTAAGTACAGGCAGCAGTTCCTCTGGATAAGGGAGATAATCAGGTGCTTGTCCAGGCAAAGTGTGCTCATAAACCACCTGCCAGCCCAATTCCTCTTTTTTTAGTTTATCTACCAAAAGGTCTAAAGGATTTGGAGTAAAAAGGGATAATTGTTTAAAAGACAAGATTAAAGGACCCTAAAAACAAATTGATTAAAAGCTAATTTTATACTTTTTAATTTTATATTGGAGCAAGCTTTTGGAAATACCCAAAAGCTCTGCTGCCTTTACCTGGACAAAATTGGCCTTGACCAAGGCTCGCTTCACCAGAGCAGCTTCTATCTTTTCCAGGGTTTCAGCCAAATTGCCCTGCAAGGGCAGTAAATCCACTGCACTTTTTAATTGGCTGTCCTCATCTCTTACTTCTGCAGGCAAATCTTCCACACCTATGACTTCACTGGAAGAAAGCACCAGGCATCTTTCCACCACATTTTCCAATTGCCTTACATTGCCTGGCCAATCATAAAGGGTAAGGTATTCCAGGGCCTGGGAAGAAAACTTACGCTCTGGCAAATTGTTTTCCCGACATATTTTAGAAGCAAAATAAGCAACCAATAAAGGAATGTCCTCTTTTCTCTCTCGCAAAGGAGGCAGGTGAATCTGCACTACATTTAGGCGATAGTACAAGTCCTCTCTAAAACGGCCTTCCTCTACTTCTTTTTTTAAATCCTTATTGGTAGCAGCCACCAGACGAATATCCACTGGAATGGTTTTACTACCACCTACTCTTTCGATACTTTTTTCCTGCAATACCCGTAATAGTTTTACCTGTGTCTCTAGAGAAAGCTCACCTATTTCATCCAGAAACAAAGTGCCTTTGTGGGCCAGTTCAAACTTACCCTTTTTGGTAGCAATAGCACCAGTAAAAGAACCCTTTTCATGGCCAAAAAGTTCACTCTCCAATACTCCTGGATTTAAGGCTGTACAATTTACAGCAATAAAAGGTTCCTTTTTTCTGGGAGAAGCATAGTGCAGGGCTCTGGCAATGAGTTCTTTTCCTGTTCCAGATTCTCCAGTAATAAGCACCGTGGATTTACTGGGAGCAACTTTATCTAAAATGCTTAAAATATCCTGGATTTTCTTGCTCTTGCCTACAATATGCTCTCGGGCGTACTGTTTGACCAAACTTTCCTTGAGTAAAACATTTTCCCGTTCCATGCGGGCAAAATTCAAAGCTCGTTTTACTGCCAGAAGTAATTCTTCGTTGGAAAAGGGCTTGGTCAAATAGTCAAAGGCTCCACAACGAATAGCAGCAACAGCGCCGTCAATAGAGCCAAAGGCGGTCATAATAATCACTGGCACATGGGGTAAATCCCTTCTGATCTTTTCTAAAATCTCCTGCCCACTTATTTTGGGCATCTTCATATCAGTAATAACCACATCCACCTCAGACTCTTCCAGAAAAGAAAGGGCCAGCTCTGGGTCACTTAAGGTAGTAACCTCAAAACTTTCCTCCCTTAAAAGGGTTTCCAGCAACAAAAGATAATTTTTTTCATCATCTATAACCAAAATATGCCCAGACATATTTATCTGTCCTCCCACTTAGCTTCCCATCTATCAAACTTAAAACTTAAGAATAATCCTTCCTCCCTGGGAATGATTGTCCAAAAGCATACTGGCCCGATGCCCTTCTAAAATATTTTTGACAATAGCCAGACCTAAACCAGTACCACTATCTTTGGTAGTAAAAAAAGGTTCCAAATACTTTTCCAGCAAAGCAGGCTCAAACCCCGGGCCAGAGTCCAAAATCTCTATGGTTTTTTCTGAGGCTAAAAACTTTACCTTTATCCACCCTTTTTCTTCTACAGCCTGAAAGGAATTTAAAATCAGGTTATAAAAGGCACGATAGAGCAGGTGTTTATCCCCTTCTATATATATGGACTCTCCTTCCAGTTCCAGAGTTACTTTTTTCTTTTCCAGCTCTCCCTGTAAAAACCCTTTTATCTCTTCAAAAATTTGCTTTAAATCCACAAGTTCTTGCCTGGGCTCTACAGGCCTGGCATAATCCAGAAAATCATTGACTGTTTTACCCAGTCTTTTGGCTTCCTCATAAACTGCTTTAATCAGCTTGGACTCAGCCTTGTCTTCTTTGCTAAAACGCTGATACAAAAACTCACTGGTACTTTGAATAATCCCCAAAGGATTCCTTATTTCATGGGCAATGCCTGAAACCATTCTCCCCATACTCACCAGCTTTTCAGTCCTATGCAACTCGGTTTCCAATTTTTCCTTTTCCTTAAGCCTTTCCAAAAGCAAACTTTCGGCCCGTTTGATAATCAAACGCAACAAAACATAAAGTACTAAAAAAGAAGAAAAGAACACCGCAATAATCAACCACTGAAAGTAAACTATGGTTTCAAAGTCTTTACTTATGTCCTGTTTAAATTCCAGTATCCCCATAATGGGTTCTTTTTTCAGACCAAAGGTGCGCTCAGCCTTCAAAGGATAAATAGTCCTAAGCACCACTGTCCTGGGCTCAAAGTCCAGTTTAAACATGGCCCTGAGGTTAGAAATTTTTTTCTCCAGAATAAAAAAGTGCTCCCTTTTTTCTACTGCCCTTTCTACTTCCAGGTTGGAAAGCAATTTTTCTCCTAAAAATTTTTTATTGCTGGCATAGGAAACTTCACCTGAATTGTTAAAAATTTTCACTTCCAGGACATGAAAACTATGGATGGTGCTTTTAACCACCTGGTCCAGGCGTTCGTACTGGTCTTTGTTTTTCAATTCCACCCGGCCAAAACCAATAATAGTGGGCAAAGTAAAACGCTGAAAAATTTGATGGTTTAAATTTTCAGCCAGAAGTAAGGCAAAGTCACTATTTTTCTTTAACAACACTTCTCTAGCATAATTGGACATAAATACGGAAAGTAAAAGCGCAGTGCTTAAAATGAGTAAAAAGGAACTCAGAGAGACAAATTTGGCAAATTGAAAAGGGTGAGCAGGGTCAGGTCTAAAAATACGCACTTAAAATTCCTCTAACTTATTATCTTTTTGCAAAAAAATAGCCAGTTCCTTTTTTTCTTCTTCCAGGCCAGGTGCCCCCAGTTTGGCTTTGGCCAGGCGTTTTCCCAGCTCCACAGCAGGTTGGTCCAGAGGATTAAGGTCTAAAAGCCAGCCAGTAAATAAGGTAGTTAATTCCAAAAGTAAGATGAGTTTTCCAGCTTCAAGCTCAGTCCTGCGATCTAACTCTATTTCTACCAGAGGCATTTTCCTGGCCAGGGCCATCTCTGTGCCCAGGGCTTCAGCCTGAAAAATGTCTCCAAAGCTCTTTTGCTCTAAAAAAGAGAATTCTTGAGGCAAAGCAAAGGAAAAATAGGGGTCTGGAGGCAATTCTCTGGTTTTCAAAAAAATACAGCCTTTATTTTTGGGACCATCTAAAAACATCTGCAGCAAAGAATGCTGGTCTGTCACCCCAACACTGGGAATGGGCATACTGCCTTTGCCAGCTTTACCCAAACTTTCTGCCCACAGTTGGGCAAACCAATCTCCCCAGCAGTCCCAAAAGGGAATGTAATTAAAGTAAATAAGTTCAGTTAACCCTTGAGTCCAGAGTTCATGAGCCCAGAAGGCCAGTTTAAAGGCTGGATGGTCTTTTAAATTTTCCCCAGGCACCAGGCTCTTTGCTCCCAGAAGTAAAGACTTCCAATCTATACCTAAAAAATAGGCAGGCAAAAGCCCCACTGCTGAGAGCACTGAATATCTGCCTCCCATCCTGGGAGGCACTTCCAGGCTTAAAAAGCCCTCTTTTTCTACCTCTGCCCGCAAAAAGCCCTGCCTGGGGTCAGTAATAATAACCAGATGCTCTTTATAGTTCTTCACCTGCTGGGCCAACCACTTCTTTACCCAGAAATATTGAGACAGGGTTTCTATAGTGGTCCCGGACTTGCTTATGACCACAACTACAGTTTCCTCAGGAGAAAGTCTGTCTAAATACCCTTTAATGAGCTCTGGATGAATATTATCCAGAATATAAAGGGATTTTCCCTGGTGCAGAGGAAAATCCTGCTCTGGGTAAAAGGCCCTTTGCAAGGCCTTTGCCCCTAGGGCAGAGCCACCAATCCCCAGGACCAGCATGTTTTTATACTTTTCTATTCTGGGCCCAACCCTGGCCAAGTCTTTTTCCAGCTTTTCCACATGTTCAAAGTTGAGAAACCCCAGATTACTAAACTCTTCTTTTAGCCTGTGCGCTAAAAAGGAAGCCTTGTCTTCCCTTTTGGCGCTCCCTTCCACCTGCTTTTTATAAGCCAGGTCCCAGCGAATAAAGGCCATATCCTCTCCTTTAGGTTAGTTTGGTTAAGGCCTGTTTGATTCTATTCAAAGCTTCCCTTAGTACTTCTTGTTGCACAGCATAAGAGATGCGCAAACAGGAGTCATCCCCAAAGGCTATGCCTGGCACCAGGGCCACTTCAGCTTCTTCCAAAAGATAGGCACACAAGTCTGTAGAATTTTTTATCTCTCCTTTAAAAAAATCCTTTACCTGAGGGAAAAGATAAAAGGCCCCTTCAGGTCTGGGGCACTTTAGTCCCAGTTCAGTCAAAAAATTCCAGGCCAGATCTCGCCGTTCTTGTAAAGACTGCCTTTCCCTTTCCAGAAAGGAAAAATCACCCTGCAAGGCAGCCAAAGCCCCAGCCTGGGCAATAGAGCAGATATTGGAACAACTCTGACCCTGCAATTTGGTCATGGCCTGGATAAGCTTTTCTGCCCCCAGCACAAAGCCTATGCGCAGGCCAGGAATGGCAAAGCTCTTGGACAAGGCATTTACTATAGCCACAGATTCTTTATGCTCTTGCCAAAAGGAAGCTAAAGAAGCTGGCTTAAAGGGAGCATAGACCAGCTGGTCATAAACCTCGTCAGAAATCACTATCAGCCCCTTACTTATAGCCCAGGAAGCCAGTTCTTCCAATTCTTCCTGGGTATAGGTAATGCCCGTGGGATTGGAAGGTGAATTGAGAATGAGCATCTTACTCCTGGGGCTAACCTGCTTTTCCAGCTCTTCTATTTTTAACTTAAAATTATCTTCTACCCTGGTGGGAACTACTCTGGCTATTCCACCACTTAGCTGAATCATGGGCGGATAACTCACCCAGTAAGGCGCGGGCAACAAAACTTCATCACCAGGGTTTAAAAGCACCTGAAAAAGATTGTACAAACACTGCTTGCCACCATTACTAAACATTATTTCTGTGGCCTTAGCTTCCACTCCGTAAAAGTGCTGAAAGTACCTGGCTCCAGCTTGCCTGAGTTCTAAAGTGCCTGGCACAGGCAAATAGCGAAAATAACCCTGCTCTACAGCCTGAAGCATGGCTTCTTTTACTTCTTTAGGCGGAGTAAAGTCAGGTTCACCCACAGCCAGGCTAATAATCTTTTTCCCTTTACTTCTTAGTTCTTGAGCCTTGGCATTAATGGCCAAAGTGGCTGAAGGGGGGATATTTACAATTCTCTCAGCTAAGTTCATCTTTACACCTCTTTTACTGGACTGTTTGAGCTTTTCTCATTAATAGAAGTTTAACGCAAGGTAAACTCCCTGGAAACCCAAATATTATTTTTAATTTCTACCCAAAGGAATAGTCGATGAAAAAACTTAAAGCCATAGATATGAAAAAGTGCATAGGTTGTTATTCCTGTTCCCTGGCCTGTGCTAGGGAAGTGCATAAAAGTTTGTCCTGGAAAAGAAGTGGCATCCAAATTCGCTCTTCCGGAGGCATTTCCACAGGTTTTGAAGCTATTTATTGCCTGGCTTGCGATCCTCCACCCTGTGCAGAAGTTTGTCCCACTCAAGCCCTTACTCCCAGAAAAGGAGGAGGGATATTATTTAAGGAAAAGCAGTGTATTGCCTGTGCAGAGTGTGCCAAAGCCTGTCCAGTGGATGCAATATATTTTGACCTGGAGCTTAGAAAGCCCATTTTTTGTCTACACTGTGGCCGATGTGTAAGTTTTTGTCCGCATAACTGTATTGATCTGGTAGAGGTGGAAAATGTTCGCTAAAATCTTAATTATAGATCTCACTTCCCAAAAGGCTAGTATCGAGCAGATAGATTTAAAAGAAGGCTTATTGGGCGGCTCAGGTTTGGCTGCCTCTCTATATTTAAAATACGGTCTTTTCGAAGAACCAGCCTTTCATCCAGACCAGCCCCTTATTTTTACCATTGGCCCTTTAACTGGCGCCTTTCCCATGATGAGCAAGGTGGTATTGGGCTTTAAATCCCCCTATCATGAACAATATGCAGAAAGCCATGCTGGGGGCAGACTGGCTTTGGCCTTAAGGTTTGCTGGCTACCTGGGCTTGGTGGTAAAGGGCAAGGCTAAGGGATTGACCACCCTGGAAATAAGCGATCAGGAAGTAAACTTTCATTCTACACCCTTTCTCAAGGAAGAAGATGTCTTTAGCACTGGCAAACTCTTAAGAAGAGTTTCCACCATCCCCAGTGGCAAACGCTCCATCTTGCGCATTGGTCCTGCTGGAGAAAACCTGGTGCCCACTGCCTGTATCAATGTGGATACCTATCGCCACTTTGGGCGACTGGGTGCAGGCGCTGTTATGGGCAGCAAAAACCTAAAAGGTATTATTGTTGGAGGAAATAGTGCCTTTGATTTAAACAAAATGGCTTCCTCTCAATATCCCAAACTCTACCAACAAATCCACGAAATAGTTACCACCACCAAGGCAGTAAACAAATATCATGACCTGGGCACTCCTCAAAACCTAATCCCTTTAAACGAACTTAAGTGTTTACCCTGGAACAACCTGCAAAAGACTTCTGACCCGGATATAACCAACATCTCTGGGGAACATTTTGCCAAACACCTGCTATTAAGGCAGGTGGCTTGCGCAGGCTGTCCTGTGGGTTGCATTCACATTGGTCTGCTTAGAGAGCAGTTTGGAGAAGAGCACGAGTTTCTCTACCATCAGGTGGCCTATGATTATGAACCCATCTTTGCCCTGGGCAGCATGCTGGGCATCAAAAGCGCTTCTGCTGTGCTCAAGCTTTTGGAAGAAGTGGAAAAAATGGGCCTGGACGCCATTTCCACAGGAGTAATTTTAGCTTACATAACTGAAGGGTTAGAGAAAAAAGTCTTTACCCAGGAACAAGTCCTTCTGGAATTGAAATTTTCTGAGCCTGCAAACTACCTTCAGGCAATCAGATATCTGGCCATGCCACCCAATAAATTCTGGCGGGATGCAGGCAAGGGTTTAAACTGGATGATAAAACACCATGGTGGAGAAGATTTTGCCTGCGTTTTAGGCCAGGAAATGGCTGGCTATGCTACAGGAGAAAACTATTTTGTGGCTCAAGCTCTGGGCTTTAGACACTCTCATCTGGATTTGGGCGCCTATAGTTTTGACCAGGAAAAAGAGGCCAAAAATCTGGATAAGGCCTTAGATTTCTTTGCCAGAGAAGAAAACTACCGAGTAATTCTAACTTCTTGTGTGGGCTGCCTCTTTGCCCGCAAGGCCTATACCCTGGAAACCCTGGTTGCTTGCCTGGAAAGTGTAAGCTTTACTACTTCTTTAGAGGAGCTAAAAACTTTAGGAAAAAAAATTCAGAGCCTGCGCTGGCAATTACGCTTTAAAACCGGCTTTGACCCTGAAAAAATCAATATACCCAAACGCTACTTACAGGTGGTTACCTACAAAGGCCCCATTGACCCCAATTATTTGGAGCAGCTAAAAAAAGCCTATGCCCGGCAGATTAAAGAACTGGCTCAAGGTTTTTCCTTTTAATAGAATTGGTTGAGTGGAGGAGTAGTTGAGTTGTTGAGTGGAATAGTAGAATAGTGGTTAATGTTTAATAATTAATTCTTTGTATTTCTTCTGCCCACTTATCTACTCAACTACTCATCTACTCAACCAAAAAGAATATTATTCTCCTGTCCTCTGTTTTTCTTTTAAAATTTTATTTATCACCTCAATATACTTTCTTATAACGATATCTTCACTAAAATTTTCCTGAACAATTTTTCTACCTGCTACTCCCATTGATTTTCTTTCTGCCTCAGATAATTCAATCATTCTTTTCATGGCCATATATAAACTTTCTTCATCTTTTGGCCTTACCAAAAAACCATTTACCTCATCAAAACAAACATCCCTACATCCTGGAGCATCAGTTGTAATTATAGGTTTTTCCATAGCCATAGCTTCTAAGAGACTTCTTGGTATACCTTCTCTATATGAAGGTAATACTACACAATCACTAGCACAAAGATAAGGGCGAACATCTTTTGCAAAAGGTAAAATCTTTATAAAGGATAGTTTTTTTAACTGGTTCAATTCCTCTTCTGACATTGAAGCTGGATTTCCCTTATCAATAGAACCAAGAATCCAGAGATTAAATAAAAAATCATCTTGACTTAATTTTTTGCATGCTTTTATAAGTTCGTAAATTCCTTTATCTTTTAAAAACCTACCGACAAATAAAAAAGTAAAATATTTTTTATTTATTTTAAATTTAGAAAATTCTTGGCAAACTTCTTTAGAAAAATATTTTAAATTTACTCCAGAGCTTTTTATTAGCACAGCTTTATTTTTACCTAAAAAAGGAATAAACTCTTTTAAATCTTCTTCGTTTTGAAACACTACAAACTTATTTTGTTTAAAAGATAGTCTATAAAGATTATTGACAATAACCGTTAGCAAGTTTTTTTAATAAATGCATAACCAAGTCCAGTGACTACACTAATAGAATTTATTCCTAAAACTCCACAAGCAAGAGAACCGTAGATATTTGGTTTTATAGTAAAATTTATAACTATATCTGGTTTAATTTTTTTATATAGCTTTAAATACTCTAAAGAAAGTTTAACATCTTTATATGGATTTTTACCTTCATCAGGTGTAAGCAT
>LDZQ01001550.1_pt1 | contig 17137 bp, 15 predicted proteins | sample 615361 | NCBI WGS metagenome assembly LDZQ01 (sample SAMN03408297, study PRJNA278302) | terrestrial metagenome | isolation source: oil reservoir sample I2 | place: USA: Alaska, North Slope, Ivishak formation | collected 2013 | reverse complement strand
TTTTAAGTCGTCAAACTCAAAGAGCTTCAAATCATTGTAAAATCTTTCCCCGGTTTTGCTTATTCTTACGTCAAATTCGCCTGTAGAAATTTCGTTGTTTTCTGAGGTGCTCACGTCGCTGAAGATTGCCATCCCTATCTTGAGGCCTACGGCACCCAGTAAAAGCCCTATAAACACAAGGCCCAGTTCTCTTTTCATGACTTTCACCCCGAAGAGTGTTTACAATTAGTTTAAGTAAATTATTAATTAAAAAAGTTTTTGTTGTATTACTAATCAGTTTAGTTGCTTTTAGAGGCAAAAAATTAAATCTTTGACCAGTGAAGTACATATCAATGAGAATAGCTTACATATATGATGCGGTATACCCTTTTGTAAAAGGTGGGGTAGAAAGAAGGATATATGAAGTAGGCAAGCGGTTAGCGAAAAAACATGAAGTTCACTGGTTTTCTCTGGATTGGAATGGTGAGTTAGAAGAAATGCAGTTACGTAAGGTTGGTAGATGGAATCATCTTTATAGCGGAAATAGAAGGTCTATAGGTGAGGCTATATATTTTGCCAAAAAACTTCTTCTGAAATTTGAAGGCAATTATGATATAATTGACTGCCAAGAATTTCCATACCTCCCATGCTTCTCGGCTAAGGTACACAGCGTACTAAGGAGAACTCCCCTAATAGTTACATGGCACGAGGTGTGGAACGAGTATTGGCACGAGTACTTAGGGAAATTGGGGAGAGTAGGGCAGAAAGTAGAAATTTTAGCTTCAAGGTTAAGCTCCTATAATATTTCGGTTTCGAGACTTACCCAAAAGGGGTTATTGGAGCTGGGTGTTTATAGTACAGTTATTCCCAATGGAATTGACTTTAACGAAATCAGAGCTGTTCCTCCTTCAAAAGAGAAGTATGACATAATTTTTGCCGGACGCTTAATAAAAGAAAAGAATGTAGAGTTGCTTATACGTGCGGTTAAGCTCCTCAAAGCTGAAATGCCTGATGTTAGGGTGTTAATAATAGGGGATGGGCCACAAAGAGAACGTTTGGAAAAACTTGTTCGAGAATTTGGATTAACTGAAAATGTCTATTTTAGGGGATTTCTAGACGAACATGAAAAACTTATTTCATATGTGAAGAGTTCAAAAGTCTTTGTGCTACCCTCTATTAGGGAGGGTTTTGGAATAACAGCATTAGAGGCAAATGCTTCGGGTATTCCAGTAGTTACCGTGATCTCTCCCTTAAATGCAGTGAAAGATCTTGTAATCCCTGGATACAATGGGTTTTTGGCATTTTCAACACCGAATTCTCTTGCAAACAGTATCCTAGAAGGACTGCTCTACTATAAAAAACTTAAAAAGAACTGCATCAACAATGCTAAAGGGTACGACTGGGATAATATAGCTAGGTTAACAGAAAACTTTTATGAGAGGGTCATAAATGGTGGTTGAAGTATCAGTAGTTTTACCAACGATGAATGAAGAGAAAGCTGTGAGAAAAATTATTCCACAGATAAAGGAGGCTTTGGAAAGATTGAATATTTCCTACGAGATTCTTGTGGTTGATAAAAGCACTGACAAAACACCTGAAATTGCAACCGAATTTGGAGCAAAGGTAATTCGCCAAAAAAGAAAAGGTTATGGAGATGCCTATCTTGAGGGGTTTAAAGTTGCAAAAGGGAAGTATATTGTAATGCTTGATCCGGATGGGAGTTATGACCCATATGAAATTCCGAAGTTGTTGGAGCCATTAATGAATGATAAAGCAGATTTCGTCATTGGGACCAGGCTTAAGGGGGAGATTAAACCTGGTGCAATGCCCTGGCTTCATAGATACATTGGTAATCCGCTCCTAACGAAGGTTCTCAATATATTTTTCAAGGTTGGAGTTTCTGATGCCCACTGTGGTTTTAGGGCAATAAAAAAAGAAGCGTTGCAAAAGCTTCCTCTAAAGTGTCGTGGAATGGAATTTGCAAGCGAGATGGTTATAGAAGCGGCAAAAGCTGGCTTGAGGATTCGAGAAGTTCCTATAACCTATCATCCAAGGATTGGAGAGTCTAAACTCAGTTCGTTTAGGGATGGGTGGAGACATTTAAGGCTGATGCTTCTGTATTCGCCGTCTTATCTTTTCTTGCTTCCGGGAGTGTTTTTGATTGTCTTTGGTATTGTTCTCTTGGCCTATGCTTACAATACAAACCCACTGAGAATACATACCATGATTCTGGGAAGCCTTTTGATTATAGTGGGATTCCAGGTGATAAATTTTGGTATTTCAGGAAAAGTTTATGCCGCTAAGGAAGGGTTGGATAAGCCTGATAAAATCACAAAGTTTTTCATGAGGTACTCAATTTTGGAAGAGGGTCTTGTGCTTGGAGGAATATTGTTTATGGTGGGTTTGCTGTTGGGGATTAGGATATTCTTGAAGTGGAGGGCTACTGGATATGGTGAGTTGTTTGAAATAAAATCTGCCGTAATAGTGCTGACGCTGATAGCCCTAAGTATCCAGCTGATATTTTTCTCGTTTTTTGTTAGTTCTCTAATGCTGAAGGAGGAACTCTAAATGAAGATTCTAATGGTTGCTCCTTATTTTTACCCCGAAGGGGGCGGACTGGAAAGGTATGCCTACGAAATGGCAAAAGAGCTTAGTGAAAAGAATAACGTTGCTGTTATTTGTGCAACAAAGTTAGAGAGCAAGGAAGAAAAAATTGGCGGGATTAAAATTTTAAGAAAAAAGCCGAACTTTATTCTTTCGAATACGCCCATCAGATTTTTCCTGCCCTTTGAGCTTTTGAGGATGGTGAAGATACAGAATTTTGATGTTATAATCACCCATACCCCAGTGCCGTTTTTTGCAGATGTGGCTTCTTTAGTTTCTAAGCTTTTGAAAATGCCTTTGATAATCGTTTACCATACCGGAGATCTAAAGAAAGGTTCTTGGGTCGATTTCTTGGCTAAACTGTATGAAAGAACGGTTGAAAAAATAACGATGAGAAATGCTGAGGTAATATCAGTTTCTCGCTATGTCCAGAGGATTTTATGGGAAAAGGGGTTTTATTCAAAAGTGAAATACCCAAAAATTGACGAAGATTTTATTCTCGCCAAGCCCAACTTTAAAGGTGAAGGGAATACTATTCTCTTTGTTGGGCAACTTGGTAAGTTTCACAGGTGGAAGAATCTGGAATTGGTGTTAAGAGCGGTGGTCTTTGTTAAAAAAGAACTCCCTGATGTTAAACTTGTTGTAGTTGGTAGTGGAGACATGGTGGAATACTATAAAAGATTGGCTCGGGATCTGAACTTAGAGGAGAACGTTGAATTTCTCGGATATGTAAGCAAAGAAGAACTGATACGCACTTACAAATCAGCCAAAATTTTGGTTCTGCCTTCATCTAAAAGTGAAGCTTTTGGGCTTGTCGCCTTGGAGGCTCTAGCGTTAGGAACCCCGGTTGTGGTTAGTAAAGTTGGAGAATTCCCAGTAATCGTTGAAGACGGAAAGGGTGGGTTTCTCACTAAATTGAACGAAAGAGACCTAGCTGAAAAAATTCTATTTCTGCTAAGGAATGAAAAAATAAGGAGAAAAATGGCAATAATTGGGAGAAAAACAATTAAGCACTTCATTTCCTGAATTTCCAGAGCTTTAAATCGCTTGAAACGACGTACTTCTTTATGGCACCTTCTTCTTTGGCGTGAATTAGCAAATAGGGGCCTGCAGAATAAATCTCTAATTCCTCGATTTCTTGGGGATTTTCTCTAAAATTCACCCAGCTTTCGAATGTTATTAACCAGTCTGGGTCGAGCTCTACGGCCTTTTGTATATTCCTATCTGCCCACTTCCAATTCTCAAAACCAAGGAGAGCTGGATGAGGAGTTCCCACGAAAAATTCCTCCAGATCAGCTTTTTCTTCTAAAATCTCGAAAACTTCTCTATCGTACCAGTAGCCGTAGTCCTGGATCCCCTTTGCTCCTATGTCGCTGAGCTTTAGAACGGCAATGTTGAAAAAGATAAATTGGGCAATCAAAAATAAAGTGACCCATTTCTCTACTGCCAAAATGTTCAAAAGTTTAGTTTTGGATTTTAAATTGTTGTAAAGCTGGATTATCCCATAACCAGAGAAGATGCTCATTAAGGCCAGAGGCCCAAAAGTGTAGCGCTCAAACGGACCGTTAAGGATGAAACCATTAACCCCATTCAGGGTTATTATGGAAGGCAGTACCAACAATAAAATATCTCTGTGGAATTTGTCCTTCTTTACGCCATATAGAAACCCAACAACTATCAGTAAATAAGCAACTGCAAATTCAAGCCATCCCCTCGCCAACCTTAGCACAACGTTGTTGATCCCCCACTTTAAGGCATCTCGTGCATTGTAGCTTAGAGGGCTCCCATACAAGCTAATCGATGCCATAAACAGCAAATTCAAAGCTATTGGGATGGCTGAAACCCCTAAGATTTTTGGGAATTCCTTTCTGTTTTTTCTCCATGCATATATCAAAAAGAAGGGATATGTTGTAAGCCATGTTTCCCTTGCACAAAATGCCAAGCCAATTGAAAGAGCGGCTGTAAGAGGTTTCTCCCCGAAATAATAGATTGTCACGAGTACGAAGAGCGTTCCCCATGGTTCTAGAGTATATCTTGCACCGTACCTCAGGGCAACAAACGAAAAAAGGAACATTAGAGAGCTTAAGAATCCGGTTTTTTCTCCGTAATACCTTTTGGCTATGCTATAGATTAGGATTATGTCCATTAGAGTTACAAAGGCGGTTGCCGCTCTTGGTAGAAATACTCTAAGATCAACGCTACCAAATGCCATCAATGGGGACGTTAGGATGAAAACGAGTGAGGATCTGGGCAGGAATTCAAGGTGAAGGGCTTTTCTTGACATGTTTAAGTACAGCATTTCATCCTGGAAAAGTCTCAGTGTGAACAATGGGGTGAAAATCATTATAAACCAGAGCAAGATTAATTTAGTTCTCTCCTTCATCTTTTGATCCCTCTTTCTTTTATTTTCAGGTCTTGAGACTTCTACTGGTTCTCCTCTTCTTTGTTTTTACTCTTTATTTCATAGATTATGAACCCTTCCTCTGTTTCTCCCACTATCTCGATTTCTTCGATACCTCCTTTTCTTCGGGATGTTGGAGCTTCAACTTCTGAGAAAGTTTCATTGTTCTTTGGTTTTAGCCTCAATATTCCAACAACTGTTCCAAGGGTAAAAATTGCTACCGCTGGATAAACTGTGAAGGTGTCCTTTGAGAGGTACATTAACAATGCGAGCAAGTAGATGCTAATAACTTCCCTCACTTCTTTTCTATCCCACTTGGGCTCTAGATATTCAATCCACTCATTTAGGATGCCGATAAGGAGGAGGTAATAGACCACAATTGCAACATCGTTGGCGTAATTTTCGGCTCCAAGTGCAAGGATGACTGCAGCGATTATTAGTCCCACTACCGCAAAGAACACAAATTTTTGTCCAATTGAAAACTCTCTGTATATTTTGGCTATCAGCTTCCAGTATTTTTTGATCAAAAAGGCCACTCCAAGGAGAGAAAGTGTCAAGAATAGAATAAATAAAGCCCATTCAAGGTTTGGCTTTACGGTTATTGTCGTCTCTACCTCTTTTGTTTCCCTGCCTACTGGTGTTATGTGGAACTTTAAGGTGTATTTTCCAGGGGGAGTTATTATTGGAAGCTTAGACTCCTGAAAGATATGAATTGTCTTTCCTTCGCTATATTCACGCCAAGAAGGATGTTCGTACGAGAATACTTTGATTCCAAGGTAGTAAACCTCAAGCTTTATATCTATCTCATTGACTACCCCTTTTTTGTTGGTTATGTAGAAGTCTGCTCTCATTGTGTCTCCGGGGCGATATGTTTTGTTCAGGAAGATTTCGACTTTAATGTCTTCATCATCAATTGAAAGTTTTTGGAGGTTTTCTGTTTCATTTGTCATGGTTTCTTTTTTGATTTCTTGAGTAGCTGGAGGTTCTGTTTTAGTTTGGGTCTTGCTCTCTATCTTTGGTTTTTCAATTGCTTTAACCTCACTAACGGTGAAGTTATCAAGGTAAACCGTCCCAGTGCCGTTCATTATAATCACTAGGGAAGAGAATTTAGCTTCTTTGAATGGAGTGGCCGTTATTTCTACATTTTTCCATCCAAATGAACCTTTTCCTATGAACGTAACGTTCTTAGCAAATATGAAAGTTCTATTTTCATTAAAATAAGCAATCTCCGCTAAAACTCCGTTTGTGTTTTCTCCTTTTATGGAGAAGGAGTATTTTAGGGTTGTATTTATTGGAACTTGTAGAGAGATTAGAGTGTTAAAGCCCTCCCTCGTGGATGTTGCTTTTAGAACAGTGCCGTTGTGCTCTATATTAACCCCGTTATCCTGCCACTCCTCTTGAGCTAAAGCGAAAGTTAAGAGCATAGCGATGAACATTAGAGCGATTAGCTTTTTCATTGTGAATCACCCCTTCCGTAGAGAGCTCAGATTATCAGCATAAACCACTCCTTGGGAACCTTTTCTTAACCTCTTCATTCCTTTGTTTCCATAACCGACTCGACTGCAATATTTTTATCTGGAAATCTATCTCCTACCCACTCTAAAGGCTGAGATTTGGTTTATTATCACTAGTTAATTTGAGTTAACTGAAATATAACCGTTTTGGTTAAAATGATTTAGATTAATATTCTTAGCTCCTCTCTAATTTTTTCTAAATTTCCTCCCCAAATGCTTAACTCACCTATCGCCCTTCTCTCTCCTCCAGTCGTAGAAGATGTAGAAGATGCTCAAGACAAAGGTTGCTTAGCATTCAAGAATAATAACGGATAAAGTGCAAACATGCTGGAGATAGTCAATCTTTGAAAATTTCAAAGAACAGCTCCTTTTTAATTCTAAAACCTACTTGAGTTAGCTCTTTAAAAAGGTCTTCAGGCTCAAATTTGGCTAAGTTTAATTCTTTTAAGAGCTTTAGAATGCCCAATGTTCCGATTACCTTAACCCCTTCGCTTCTCGCAACTTTTCGAGCTTTTAAATCATCCAAAGCAACCCAGCAGTTATTCCTCTTCGCCAAGATTATTGCTTCGGTTTCTCCTTTATGCAGACCTACAATCCCCTCTGCAGTTACTTGGAGAACTTTAATTTTTCCCATGTTAATCAGTTCAGCAATCTTCTTCGAGGATTTGTCATTTTTTGCTCTAATCTCATCATAGACTGCCTTTGGGATTATAACCTCACTAAAGACATCAAAAATTTTGTCGAGGTATTTTAGCTTTTCTAAGAAGATTAATGGGGATGTGTTAAAGACTATCCTCACTTCTTAGCTCCTCCAAAAGCCTTTTTACTGCCTCTTTTTCTAAATTGGCTTCTTCTTCATCCAAGAATGAATAGTCAATTTCGAGAAGGTCTAAAAGAAATGCGAGCTTTTCCCTGTCGAGCTTGAGAAGCTCGGCAGCTTTTTCAAACGTTATTTGATGAGAGACCAGCAAACCTAACACTTTGAAAAACCTCTCTTTTTCCTCATAAGTTTTGAACAGAGGGAACCCCCAGACAACCTTCTCTATCTCTTGCATAGTAATCACTGAGATTAAATGGATTGGAGGAAATAAAAACATTTCTCTCTATCAAACTAAACCCCAGTGGGCTAACGCTTTAAGACGGCTAGGAATTCCTTAGCTTTTCTTTCCAGTCTCTTGGCTTACTTATCGTCCTTTTCTCTCATCCAGTTGTAAAATACATTCCCCTATATCTTTTAGCAACTCTGAAAACCTATTAAGAAACCGATAGAATTCTGATGGTGGTTTAACAATGAACATCTCTCTTTCAAAAGGATTTTCAAGGGTTTCTTCAATGCCTAAATATTTTACGTTTCTGTTAAGATTTTCCCTGTACTTTTTATACCGCATCACTTCTTTTGTTTTTTAATGATTCCGTCCTTAAACGCCTCTGCTCTTAATCCCTCCTTTTCAAGCATAAAAACATCATAAAAGTCACGAAGTTTCTGTGTGTGTCTTGTAAGAATTGCCCTAACTTTTTCACAGAGAATCTCTTCTTTGCTGTAAGCTAGAACTTTTACTGGAGTATAGAACTTTAGAAAGTCTTTGAAATAAGCTATTTCCTCATCTGTAATTTCAGCATTGTCAATAAGTGTTCTTGCCATGACAAGCTTAGGCCCAAAAAAGAGCTTTTCAACGAAATTAACTTGAACTTTTATGAGCTCATTTCAATCCCATAATTTAAACGTCACCATCCTGCTTCCAGCACCAAATTCAATGTAATTCTTGTTTTTAACATCGTTTTTGAAATCCACACCAATGTCTTTTGCAGTTAATTCAAGAACAGAGCCAAATTTCTCAGTCTCCTTAAGTAACTCCTTTCTCAACCTCTTTTTTCCAAGATTTTTCCATGTGCTTTGATCTCTCCATGTAAAGTCAAGATCAACGCTAAAACGGTAATAGCCTAAGTAGCATTTAACCAGACAACTTCCTCCTTTGAACAAATAGCTATCCCTAAGAGAAGAAGAAAAGATATCCTTTAGGATTCTATGGATTAAAATGTCCCTTTTTACAAGTGAAGAGTTCCTAATATTGGACTTCTCCACCACAAATTCGACAAACTCAGACAACTCCGGCATTTTTAGCAACCTCTCTAACACTCTTTGGGTAGAACTTTAAATATTCCACAATTTTTCTTTTTTTAATCTTAGTCCTATATTCATCAACCACTGAAATAATTCTCTCCTCTGGAACAGACCTGTATCTGGAGGTGTAGATTATGTCGAGTATCGTTTTCTCAAGGTCAGAAAATTTTATTCCATTTTTTCAATTACTCCAAATCCAAAAAGGCTCTTTTTGAGCTTAATGAATTTGACATTTTCTCCATTAATGTTTATTGGTCTTGGTCTGTAAATAGCATCACTCAAAACGAAAATTGTTGGGAAATACTCATGAGTAACTCCATTAAGCCTCAGAGCAGTGTATAAACCAAAATACCAGTCTATTCCTAGCTTATCCATGCCGAGAGAAATTAACCTAAGTGTATCAATGCTCTTTTTGAGCTTGAACTCTTCGAGAGTTTTGACATAGTAGAGACTTCTTAAAATCCTCACGAGATATCCGTAGGATATCATGAAGTTTATTGTCTTGTCAACATCTGCCTTAAACATTTCACATACCTCTTCTATTTCTTTCTTCCTCGCGACTTTTCCACCAAATTCGGAAAGTATGTATTTGATTAGCTTTTTCATGGTTGTTATTTATGTAACAATACTTAAAAAAGTTAATGGTTGTTACATAAATAACTTCCTTAAGTTCTCGAATTAACCTTCTTAACCTCAAACGTAGAAGCTTCACCTTGTCGTAAGATGTAAAAATTCTAAGATGAAGAGATTCAATGGACTATTAATTAGTAATGAGTTGTTACATTTTATAGATCTTATTATAACAGTAATCACTTGAGAAATCTTTAAATACTGTTTGTCAAAAAGTTGGATTGGTGGGAAAAGTGGGAATTACTAGGGTTGATGAAAAGGGTAGGATTTTGCTCCCAAAAGATATTAGGAGAAAGCTGAAGATTAAGAAGGGGGAAGAGTTCTTGGTAACAGAAATTGACAATGAAACAATAATATTAAAGCGTTTTAATGTGAAGCAGATGCTCCAAGAGCTCATAGCAAAGGCAAAGAAGGTAGATATTGACAAGCTAGAAAAGGAAACAGAGGAAGAGGGGAATAGAGTTGCCAAAGAAAAATACAAGATTTCTGATTGATACTAACGTTTTCATTGCTGCAGTAAAAAAGGGCTGGACAAAAACAACGGATCTGCTCCTTTATTTGCTTACTTCGGATTATGAGCTTGTTGGGAATGATGTCCTCCTTGCTGAATATAAGAAGTATGCCGAAGCACTTAATGCAATGGATTTCTTCGAGTTTCTAAGAAAAAGGACTAAAATCGTGAATCCCTCAAGGGAGGAAGTTCTTAAGTGTTTGAAGTACTTCCCTCTAAACCAAGGTGCTGATGCTGTTCACGCCGCTACCTGCCTCAAAACCAGGGCTGTTATCATAACTAACGATAAGCACTTTGAAAAGATTGGCAAAGAAGGTTTAATTGAGGTCTGGAAAATTGAAAAAGCCATAAAAGAACTATTACAAAAAGAATAAAAATTGAAGGAAGCTTTTTTCCTAGTTAGGAGGTTAATGCCCCTTTATCTTGACTCTACTAATTATCCTTCTGAACTTCTCTTCCAATCTCTTGGCCCATTTATCTCCTTTTTCTCTCCTCCAGTCGTAGAAGATGTAGAATACGCTGAGGATGAAGGTTGTTAAGGAGATTATTAATCCCCTTTCGAACCAGTCCTGCGGAGTGTATCTCAGGACTATTTCAAGGTTTCCGGTCTGGTTGATCCAGAAGCCGTTGATGACTCCATATACGGGAACTGGGGAGACTTTTTCCATGAGTTTGCCATCTTTGTAAACCCTTGCCTCCCAGAGAGGATCATAGGATTCGGCGAAGGTTAACATGAAGGGCTTTGTTGCGTTGACTTTGACCTTCCAGAGGGTTGGGTTGATTTTTGTGTAGTTTTTGACTGTGGCGGGAGTTTCCTTGACTTGGAAGAGTTCTTCGAGTGTTTCGTTGTTGTTTGTTGAGTAGAGCCAGACCACGTCTAAGGCTTCATCTTTTGAGAGTGGGGTGATCTCTAGTGTATAATCCCCACTCTGTAGGTAAAACTCTGGAGTGTAGCTGAAAGTTGAATCACTCAGTGTCAAAACGTAGCTGTAGTCTCCTATAGACACGTTGAAAATACCTTTACCTTTCAATGCGAGTTTGTATGTGCTGCTCTTCACGATTTCTACAGTTTGCCATGCTTTTCCTTTATCTTTAAACTTTACAGCTTCCCCGTTGCTTGCATTGAGGTCTTTTATTGTTTCGGCGTTTTCTCTGTACAAGTCAGATTCTGCTTCGAAGAGGTAGATTACTGTTTTGTTCTGTAGCAGTTTTTTGATTTCTTCACTTGCTTTTTGATATTCTGTCTTTGGTACTAATGCAAACAGATTGACTGCATTGAATCCCCTGACATTCTCAAGAACTATTTTGTGTTTTCCTTTTTCAAGTTTGAATGTGCCTAGGTCTTTCCAAACAAATTTGTTCAACTGGTCTTTGGTCTCGATGTATATGGGAGTCTCGTCTAGATAAACTCTTATTGCTCCGCCTTTTTGGTTCTTGAAGTAGCGGATGAAAAGCCTGTAATTGTCAGTTTTATCGACTTTGAATGGAATTTCAAGGGTGACTGGCTTAGTGTAGTTTGTGATGTCATAAACTTTCACATCATCTATCCAGATTACGTTGGGCAGTGGCTTGTCTGTTTCATGTCCGTGCCATATCTGGAGCTGTAAATATCTAGTGTTCTCATTTTCAGGCTGGTAATCAAATGTTATGGTTTTCCAGTCAAAAGTCCCATCTCCAACTCCAGTAATTGTTTTGGCCGATAAAGACACTTTGTTTTCATCAAATTCAAGTATTTTTATATGTACTTTATGAGAATGATCGCCTTTGATTTTGAGTTCAAAACGATAAACATGCTCTGGCTCTACTTCAATTAAAGGAGATTTTATCGTCTTCCATCCCCAAGTTGAGTTCCACAGCATTTGTTTTAGTGTCGAATTATTCCATACTGTAATTAGGAGATATCCTTTTGTTATATTGGGATTATATGTTGCCCACTCGTCAAACTCTTTTTTGTTATCAAAATTCCAAAAAGCAACTAAATCTGAAGATTTGGGGATTAAATATTTGGGGATTTCTCTAGGGGCCCAAGTAAACACTAAGCCTTTTCCATAATCAAAATCCCATGGCCACTGTATTCCTAGTTTGTATATTGCTCGGAGAGTCTCAATGTTATTAACACTGCCTTTTGACCAAGTTTTCCTAGGATCAAAGTCATTTGACGTTACTCGTATGTCCTGAATATTGGTTAGAACTGGATACATAGTCCCCCCCGGAGTAGGATATTGTTGAACAAAGAAACATTAACACCTTTTGCTCTAGGGCTTTCCAAGAATACTATTGCAGGAATTTCTCCATCAAACGATGACTCAATGCTTCCAATTATTGGAAGATTCCCGTTTATTGCCAGTATATTCTTTCTAACTTCAAATTCTCTAGGGCTGTTTGATAACTCAAAAGCGGAGAGATATTTGCCTCTATAAATTAAGGTTGCCCACGATGTGTTTGCTAAATTGTTTGCTATAGCTCTAAGTTTTTGGTTAGTTAAGCCTCTATCTTGGAATATTGGGGGCCATATTCTGTCATAACAGATGATTATGTAGTGTATGTTGAGAAGTGAATATATCTGAGACAAGTTCCCTACGTAACCTGGAAATGGGGACAACACATTGATAACATTGTAGTACTTGAAGAAATAAAAGCTATTAATATCATAACTTGGTAGCGAGGAAGATCTGATCCCAAATATTCCAGTAGGGGCACTGTTGATATAAGGTCCAGTCTGGTTGCTCCAAATAGCTCTGGCATCTCCAATACTCGGTAACCAGATTACATGATGGTTTGTGTCATTACTTTTGTTAACTAATATCTGGTTGGCTATCAAGTAATCACTGGGGGGTTTTGCGGGTCTCCAATATCCATTCATATCTCCTGTAAACATGGGCCAAGATGCTACTGCTGTTAATAACATTACTATCACTAATGGCAATACAACAACTGCTTTTTTGTTATACTTAGTTGCTATCATGTACGCTGAGTAACTGGCCATCACAGAAAGTGCAAGAATACCTGGCATGATGTTCCAACTTGCGTGTCTAAAGAGTCTTCCTATACTAGGGCTCATAACGAGGATAGAGTCAACGTTTATCTCTCTAGATACGAGCAAAACAGATAGTACAAACAATGTGGGGGGAAACAGGTAATAAAAGTTGCTACTTTTTGATGAGCTCAACATTAAATATGTGGCAGCAAAAATAAATATTAAAATAAATATAAAATGAGTATTATCGTTATACACCATATTAAACTGACTACTTGTCCAACTATAAATTTTGGTTGTGAAAATATGTAGGATCGGCTCTCGCTGGATCATATTCTCCGTAAATACCTCAACTGCTTGGGGTGGGATGTATCGTGAATATAAAACTCCTGGTATAATCCTTGCAAGGGACATTAACGTGAATGCTATGAGCGATAAAATAGTTGTCAAAAGAAAAGAGTTTAGCTCAATTGGACTATCTTCCTTCAGTACATGAATTGTATATAGAACAAATATTATTATTAACATAACTAATACAATCGCCATAAATCTCCATCCTGAGACAATAGAAAGAAGTATCGCTAGGTATAGTCCATATTTTAACTTTTTTGTTTCGAGTAACTTTGTAAAAAATAGTGCAATGAGCGGCATTGAGGAGTACTCAATTCTAAGAATTATGTTGCGAGGATTAGTGACAAACCAAGGGTTTACTGTAAATACAAATGCTCCCACAAGAGATGCAATTAGTATTATATGTTCTTGAGTGTGAGGATCCTTGATAACTTTTTGGAGCATATACTTATTCATATAAAACGAAGATACAAATGTTATGAAAATTGGTAATGCTAGTGCAGTTAACTGTAGCACTTTATATGAATTACTACTTAATTTTCCAATTGCAACCAGAAAGGCGTAATAATATATTTTTGGGAAATCAGCAATGCTAATCCCTTGCAATTGCTCATTCCAAATCGGGTACACAATTCTCCAAAATTGATCCAAGGAGTATACCTCAAATTGTTCTGCTAGGTATATGTACCCATCGTAGAAAATATAATCTCTACATGCTAACAAGGTAAGTAACAACGCCGTCAAGAGGGGAACGACTTTGAATAATTTATCCCGGTGAAGCATAATAACCACCCGATTTCATGTTTAGGTTTTGGCCTTACTGCAACTTACTATTTTATAATTTGTCTCTTAATGCCTTTATTTTATGTTTTATCCTCAGTTTTTCGGTATAATCTTTATCGATGTTAGCTTGTTTTTTCTTAAATACTTCATAAAGAATCCTTCCATCCATATCGGGATCTGGTGGAAGTCCAAATAGGTATAATATTGTGGGGGCGATGTCATAGATATTAGCTTTTAGTTCTTTTTTGGGCTCAACATTTGGCCCGTTGATTAAAAATATTCCATACAACTCATGGACTGCCTTCCACCGTGAGCGTACTATTTTGTTCTCTATGAGTTTGTCTGCAGAAGGATTTTCTAGAACATCAACTCCTTTTTGAGGCATAATTACCAGATCGGGTGCGGAGTTAACGAAGTTGCCCCAATAAATATCTTCCTTGAGAAACACCTTATTTATAATTGGAAGTTTTTCCAATTCTTCTTTTATGAGTAATTTTATATTTGTTTTTTGTTCCTCGGGGCCGTTTAGATATATTAGATTATCTATTGGAATGGCAAAGCTATTCTCCCAATCAATGACCTTCTCTAATCCTTTAGCCCCAAGACGCCCACCTTTATCTTGAAATATGGAGATTATCTCTAATAGTTTTTCTTGCGGAAGATATTTGGCAAGTTTACTTAGTCTTAGTTTTATGCCAAGCCCAAGTATTTTGTCCAATGATACACGTGAAGTTATCCGTTGAATTATTGGCCTTTTATATCTTATGAGCCCATGATCAGTTAAAAACTTGGAAATATAAAAAGTTCCCCTACCTTCACTAAAACCATGATCCGAAACTAGTAATATATAACTGTGTCCCATAAATTCGGCAAGAAAGTTTCCTAATTGCTTGTCTATAATTTTCCAAGCAACATTTACTATCTCATCTCCCCAATAGAAATGCTGAATATTGTCTATAGTGAATATTGTAACTACTAGAAAGTCCGGATGTTCCTTTTCTATTAGTAACCTAGCTAAGTTAAACCTAGACGAAATAACTTCCTCGATTAGCTCTGGTGAAGGTTTTTCTTTTCCATACAATCCCAATTTAGTTAATTTTTCTGGGTACTGTTCATAGTTCATGCTATTCAATAGTTCTTCATATTCTTGGGGATAGACTAATTTATCTGAAAATGGACCTCCTACTATTACCCCGTTTATTCTTTCAACTTTCGCTGTTGGGACATTTATAATGCAACTTTTATACCCCTTATCAGACAAAATTTTCCATATTGGATTTCCACTGAAAGAGTAGGGAGTATTTATTTTGAATGTGTGCTTACTAACATCTACCTGAACGAAATTATAAACACCAAGTTTTCCAGGGTTTTTCCCGGTAAACAATGAGTGCCAGGCTGGAAATGTTACTGGAGGGATTGTACTTTTTAGCCTTCCCCAAGCGCTATTTCTTAACAACATTTCAAACGTGGGTAATTCCCCTTTTTTTACTAACGGTATTATTAAATCCCATGTTGCACCATCAAGGCCTACCACTATAACTTTTGGTTTCTTCATCCGTTTGCCCTCCTTAATAATTTGTGGACCTGATAACAAATTATTCTCAGTCATCCTGTGTCCTCCACATTTTCCCCCTGAGGTACCCAATCCCCGCTGCACCATATCTTGAAATTTGGTATACTATAAATCCCAGAGTTAAGATTGGCTGTCTAACAAATTTTTTCCAGTTTCTTAGATATGCTGGCCTTACAGGGCTTAATTGTTTTATGCCTCTAGCTTTGTTTTTTTCTACAAATTTGGGTAACGTTTTTCCATAGTAATAGTGCTTCTTTATAATTTCCCAGAGAGTCCTTGGTTCTCCAATGTGTATTTCTTTTGATGTAATTCTACCTATTCTGTATCCTGCTTTCAATAACCTATTATGTAAATCATACTCCTCTGCAGCCACCAAATTGGGATCGTACCCTCCTACTGCTAGATAGACAGATTTTTTGAAAAATCTTGCTGCAACATTAAGGTCATCATCGACATAACAGTCCCTCTCTAGCTTTCGTACTTTTGCCCAAAAACTTATAGTTGGATCAGAAGTATTATGAATACAAATAGCATCATATCCTTCATTCTCACATTTTTTCACGGCCTCTTCAATTACTGTAGGTTCTAAAATAAAGTCAGAACCTACATAATATATGTAGTCCCCACTACTTTTTGATACCCCATAGTTGAATTGTTCAGTACGTTCACTTGCAGGGATGCTATACACTTTAACATTGTCATATTTATTTGCATACTTTTTTGCAATCTCTATTGTATTGTCTTGTGATCCCTTGTCTACAATTATAATTTCGATGTTTTTATATGTCTGGTTAAGCAGTGACTGAAGGGTTCTTTCTAAGGTATTTCCCGAATTATATGTAGGAATAATTACAGATACTCGGGGATTTGTGCCAGATATTTGATTGTTACTTTTCATAGTTCATACCCTCCTAAAGTAGAAAGTAGATATAATTTAATCCCTTAAATTTTGGAGATATCCCCATTTTTAGCACTTTCCAAGGCCTTTATAGCAACTTTCAATGCGTGGAGGCCATCCTCCCCAGAAACCAAAGGTTTCTTCCCTTTCTCAACGCACTCTACAAAGTGCTCAAGTTCATTCCTCAAAGGCTCCCTAATGTTTATCTTGGCTTCCCTGGCCCATTCGTGGTTGTATATAAGGAGCTTTTGAGTTATGTAGTCAAGCTCAGCAATTCCTTCAGTTCCAACCACGGTGAGCTTTCTGACCTTGTGCGGGGTTAACCAGTTTGTCTCGATAACTCCCGTAGCATCTCCAAAGTTCAGCATTATTACGGCGTAATCTTCAAGCTCGAATGGATTTTTGGCACTCCCAGCCCTTGCGTAGACGCTCTTAACGTTCTCTCCAAGCAGAAACCTCATAACGTCTATATCGTGAACCGCCAGATCCACTATAACTCCAACGTCCTTGATTTGGGGAGGCAAAGGTCCAACACGCTTTGCGGTAGTAGTAACCACTTTACCTATCAAACCTTCTTCCAGAACTTCCTTCAGCTTCAAAACTCCAGGGTTGAATCTCTCAACGTGCCCTACCATTAGAAGAACATTGTTTCTCTTTGCAGCTTTGATCATCTCTTCGGCACTTTCGATGCTCTCCGCTATGGGCTTCTCCACCAGGACGTGGGCTCCGTTCTCGATGAATTCTAAGGCTACCTGCCTGTGGAGAGAAGTGGGAACCGCAATGCTGACTGCGTC
>LDZQ01001549.1_pt1 | contig 17435 bp, 21 predicted proteins | sample 615361 | NCBI WGS metagenome assembly LDZQ01 (sample SAMN03408297, study PRJNA278302) | terrestrial metagenome | isolation source: oil reservoir sample I2 | place: USA: Alaska, North Slope, Ivishak formation | collected 2013 | reverse complement strand
ACGGTCTCCTTTTCGAATTTGTAGGACCACATGTCTCTATCCAAAATTACACAATTTAAAACAGTTTAAAAGCTTTTATTAATGAAGTGTGTGGTTCAAGGCACATATTCTTCCAGAGTTGTTTTTCCCAGAGGGTTTCGCTGGAAGTTTCTAGGGATGCAGTACTTTTATGTTTCATCTTCAGTTAGCCTTTTTGCTGCTCTCTAAAGAGTTCACGATACCTCTGGCACGACTGAAGCAACTCATTGTGCCGTCCTCTGCATGTCACCATGCCCCCGTCAAGCACCCATATCTCTTCCATTTCCCTGACGGTTGAAAGTCTATGAGAGATGACCACCACCGTCATATCCATCATCTTGAGCCTCTCTAGGATTTTTGCTTCAGTTTCCGAGTCTATGCCCGAAGTTGCCTCGTCTAGGATAAGTATTTTCGGTCTTCTAACCAATGCTCTTGCCAGAGCAATTCGTTGCTTCTGCCCGAGTGAAAGGTTCTTGCCGCCTTCTTCAATTAGAGTGTTCATATCAATGCCCCCAAGCTCAACGAGCTCAAGCAATTTTGCAATATCATTGTCATTAACGTTCATGCCCAGAGCAATGTTTTCCTTAACAGTCCCTGTAAAGAGATGGGGGGAAGAGGGTATATATATGAGAGAATTACCTAAAATGGAAGATGGATGACAGCCTCCTATGCTCACAGTGCCCTTTGTTGGGCTTAGTATTCCTGCAAGAAGCATGGCTAATGTTGTTTTTCCAACACCTGATGAACCTACAATTCCAAGTTTCTTTCCATAAGGTATTATAGCTGATATGCCCCTGAGCACTTCTTTCTCGTCATCAAAGGAAAAGTGAACGTCTTTAAGTGTAATATCGAAGGAGTATGGATTACATGCAGACCTTTCTGAGGACTCCCCTATTTCGAGTATTCCCCATATCCTGTTCAGAACTGGAATTGCCCTTTGATATGCGCTCCATAGAAACGCAAAGCGCTCTATGGGGTAGTAAACTTTTCCTAGATATGAGAAGACAGCAATGACGACGGAGAGTGGGGCCATTTCCTTCTTAACAAGCAGAAGGCCTGCAAGAAGTATGGTCAAAGGCAAGATAGTTGAGAGGTATGACTGGAGACCATAGTTTGCCGTTTGATAGAACGCCATCTTCTTTGTCGCCTCGACCCATTCATCGAGATTTTTGGATATCCTAGAGATGAGATACTCAAAGGCGTTCAGAGCTTTGGCATCCAGCCTGCCATCAAGTCCTTCCTTGAAAGCGGTAACTGTCTTTGAGTATTTTTCCCTCTCATTTGATGAAGCAATCTTCAATCTATGGACAAATGCCCTCATGGAGAAGCCATATATCGGCATTGTGATGAGTGTGAGTAATCCCAGATAAACGTTGAGCTTGAAGACGACAAAAACGGCCATAGCGAGAGAAAATCCCTCAATTATTACAGCAGGTATAAGAGACATTCCAAGTCTGCCTACTATTTCGGTATCTGATTGAATCCGCGAAAGGGCATCCCCAGGTTTTATGTTTTCTGCGTATAGGGTTGAGATAAAAAGCCTTCTCTTCAGCCATGCTGCAGCTTTGGTCTCGGCAAAGTTGCTTATGAAACCAGCATAGAGGTATATTACAGTAGAAAGTGTGTAAAGACCAAGTATAATCCCTATCTCCCTAAGTATCTGGGAAAGTGTTAACATTTCAAGCTCATCCAAGAGGTTCCTTAAGTAAAATGGAACCATGGCAGAAAGAATCGTTGATATAACTCCCAGTACAACGAGCAGGAGTATGTATTTCTTGTGTGCTCTCCCAATCTCCATGAGTTTTCGGAAGTTCTCACCCAACTATATTCCCCCGAGGGTTTCTATGACTTTCTTCATATCCCTAGTAGCAACATTGTATAGTATGTGCTCAAATGTCCTCTCATAGGCCCTAGGATACTTAAGAACGTAGGTACCCTTCACTTTTTCTTTTAAATGGATTCTACAAAAATCACCAAGATTGCTAAACCAAGCGTCATGCAATTTCAGCTTTGACATAGTAAAATGTTCTGTTACCTTGGATATCCTCTCTTTTAAGAGTTTTGTGAAATCTTTGTCTCTTATATTTCCTAAATAAAATCGCCTGTCTAAGTACGTTTGATGGCATGGATACACATCTCCATCGTAAAATACAGTTATCCTCAGAGGCATCTCGGAACATATGTACGTTTTCACATGATATTCTGGATCGAGAATCTCCCTAAGGATTCTACATACGCCCATTTCTTTTATTGGTATACCCTCTTCCCATTTGTCAAACAGATAATCCACTAGTTCCTTCAAGAATTCCTCAATTTCCGCTTCTTTTAATGCATATTTATCCCTAATAATGTTATTTTGAAATTGCACTGGCGGAAGAACATACCCAACTATAAATGTCTTTGAATATTTACTCAAATGAGACAATATGTCACGTATGGAATATTTCTGAATGTAATTTCTGGCATATGTTACTTCTAATGCTAGTTTGATACCCCTCTCATTTAGCAGTTCTAGTCCTTTTATAATATCTGCGTATGTGCCTTTCCCATTTTTATACTTCCTATTCAGGTCGTTTACTACTTGGGGACCATCAACGCTGACCGTTACTTCAAAGTCATACTGGGTAAAAAAATCAGCAATTCGCCTATTAATTAACGTTCCGTTAGTTACAATACCATATCTAAACTTGTATCCATTGATGTCAGCATATTCCACCAACTTCTCTATTGAATCGAAGTTTAATAATGGCTCGCCACCATAAAACTGAACAGTGCCCACTCCTAGTTCATTTGCTATGTCTAGGGCTCTTTTCCCTAGTTCTATTTTAAGTATACCTGGCTTTGTGTATGTACCCTCACATGCGTAGCAATATGCGCATTTCATATTACAGGTTTGAGAGACCATTAAAACCATCATGTTTGGATTAATCTCTGCAGGCACTATTATCGGATTTACATTCTCACGTTTTGAATCTAACGTTTTTTGGATTTCCAATAGCATCTGCCTCTCACTTAATGTCAATGGAGCATTCCGTTTAATCTTGTTTATGACCTTAACTTCTTTAGAATCTAAAATTAATAATGTCTTGCTCAGGGGATCAAAGCCCATATACTTGTTTTTTATTTGAAACGTATGAATAAAACCCACCATAGTTATCCCCCGGTTTAGGGTTTAAAAATAAAAAAGTAAAATAAAAATTATAGAGTCATTTTCCAACCTTGTCGCAACAACATGCAAGACCAACACCACCAGCACTTGGGGCAACTGGAGGTAGCTTTGCTTTTAGTTCTACAACTTCCATACTTCGCCACCCCCTTGATTTTTTGCTTCATTGTTGCCTCGGCATACTTATTTAAGTTGTATTTAATACTTAAATCTTTGTATTTAATACTTAAATCTTTCGTAAACTTTTAGTTAATAATTTGGAGTTAATAAATTTCCAATAAAAAAAGTAAGACTTAGAGTCCTTCTTTTCATAAATTCTGATGTTCTTAACAAAATAAAACTTTGTAAAGTAATACAAAAAATTGAGTAAACCTCAAATCAACCTTTTATCCCCACAGTCACAACCATCTTCCCGTTTATAGGGTAGCTTCTCACTTCAAAACCCGCCTTTCGCAGGATGAATTCAAGAATCCACGGTGACCAGAGGTGGAACTCAACGGTAAATATAGTCCCCCTGTCAAATCGATAAAGAACCTTCTTTCACGGCCTTTGATGAAATCAATTCCCTCTCGGATAGAAACAAGGGAACCCTCAACAAAAACGTCCCTGTACCACCTGTAAAGTCCCCTGAGATTATCCGCGTATTCGATTACAATGACTCCCTTCGCCTTTAAGACGCGATATGATTCCCTCACAATTTCATCGAGGTCATAAACACTGAAGTGGGGTAAAGGAGAGCCAAGTAAAGCAACGAGATCAAAGCTATCCTCCTCAAATGCCCGTCTTTTGGCATCCATAATGTAGAATTCTGCTTTGGAATCCCTCTCCTTTGCTATCTCCTTAGCTTTTTGGATTGCTTCCTCTCGGAGGTCTATCCCAATAACCTCAAAGCCGAGTTCTTCTAAGGCAAAAGTTGAAATTCCCATGCCGCAACCAATATCTAGGGCTTTTTCTCCCTTTATGGGCAGGTATTTCCTTAAGATCTCCTTTAACCCCATTATTCTCTTCTTCCCAATTTCACTTGTTGCATCCCAAGTAGCGGGAAGGGCTTTGTAATAAGCATCACTACCATCATCACAATCTCTGAACATTTTAGACCCCTAAAGGCTTTCTTTCAGCTTCTTGATTTCTTCTTCAGCTCTTCTTTTTTCTTCTGATCTATCTAACCTCTCATATATCTCAGCAAGAACCTCGTATGCTCTAATAATTCCGGGAGTATTGTTGATGTCTTTTAGAACTTTCAAAGCTTCTTTTGCTGTATCTTCAGTTTTCTGAATTTCTTCTATATTCAAAAGAATACTTGCCTCCAGAAGAAGCGCCCATCCATAACCTTGTATACTATCAACTTCTGGCACATCTTTAGATGCATCTTTGAATAAAAGTTTGGCCTTTTGGATGTAAGTTAAGGCTTCTTCAAATTTCTGCTTTGTATTGTAGATTGAGCCAAGAACAAGTAATACTCGTCCCTGATTTACTTTTTCTTCGGATTTAGTGGCATATTCAAGTGCTTTTCTCGCAAACTCCTCCGCATGCTCAGTGTTCCCCAATGCATTCTCTACATTTGCAATTCACATCAGACAAAAGGATATAAGCCCAAATTTCTCTTTACTTTCTGGGAGATCTTTTATTTCTTCATATATTTTTCTTTTGCTTTCAAAAGGTCTCCTTTAACTTCAAGAGACCATAGAACATTTTCAAGATGTTTTAAAATATCCTCAATTTTGTTCATTATTTACCATCTCCTTCTGTTGCTAAAACTTCATTTTTTACTCCGACAGTCACAACACTAAAAGTTCCCAAATAGTGCGTCTCCACTTCAAACCCAGCTTTTCTAAGGATGAATTCCACAATCCATGGTGCCCAGACATTAATCTTCACTCTAAAGAAATAGCCCTTCTCAAGGTTAATGAAAAGCCGCTCTACTTGGCCCTTTGTCGTATCGAGGGAAACATGGAAAGAAATGAATGGATCTTCAACGAGCACATCTCTATAGCCTTGCTGGAGCAGTCTAACCCAGTCTGCATACTCGAGAAAGAGTGTTCCATTGGGTTTAAGCACTCTAAAAGCTTCTTGGACAATTTTATCAAAGTCATAGATGCTTAAATGAGGAAGAGGATTCCCTAAAAGCACAACTAAATCAAAGTTCTCATTTGGGAAATCGAGTTTTCTTGCGTCCATAACTCTAAACTCCGCTTTATATCCAAGTTCTTCCGCGATTTTCTTTGTTTTCTCTACGAGTTCTTCTTGAAGGTCAATTCCAATAACCTTAAACCCTAAGTCTTCGAGAGCAAAGGTCGAGATTCCCATGCCACAGCCAATATCCAAAGCTTTACCACGTTTTATGGGGAGGAATTTTCCAAGTAGGGTTTTCTGCCTCTCCATTCTTTTCTTTCCAACTTCCGTCCTCGGGTCGTACATCCAGAGCTTTTCCTTATAGGTTGGCTCAAAAGTTTCTCCAAGGTTTTTGAACATAGCTTCACCCCCTCTGAGCAAGAATCAAGTCCTTATCCTTAAATTCCACCTCAAAGCCGTTCTTCTCAAGAACATAGCGCAGAATCCATGGAGACCATATGTAGAACTTATCCCTTAAGAATACACCTTTTTCAAAATCAATGAGCAGTCTCTCAAGATATCCTTCGTGAACATCCACGTTGATGTTTATCCTAACCAAGCCCTCAGCCTCAAGTCCCGGCTGGTTGAACCCCTTTATAAGCGTCCAGAGGAAGTCGCTTTCTTGAATCACAATGTAACCTTGAGGTTTTAGGACTCGTTTAATTTCCTGCAGAATCCTATCAAAATCCCAGATGCTAAAATGTGCCAGTGGATAACCTAGCAGAGCAACGAGGTCAAAGGTGTTTTCTTTGAAATCTAGATTTTTAGCGTTCATAACATAAAATTTTGCCTTTGAACCTCGCTTTTTGGCTAACTCTTTAGCCCGCTCTACGGCCTTTTCTTGAATGTCTATGCCCACAACGTCGAAACCCAGCTCTTCTAAAACAAAACTGCTTAGCCCAGCGTTGCAGCCAATGTCCAAAGCTCTGCCGCTCTTAATGGGTAAGTGTCTTGAAAGAATCTCTCTTAACTCTGAAAATCTTTCTTTACCTCTCTCGCTTTCTATATCGTATTCATCTTAGGTCTTTTCGTAAAAGGGTGAATCAGTATAGCCGAGGTCTTTAAACACTTCTTTTCACCCCATCTTTTGGATTATCCTTCCTGCAAATCTATTTATCCGAGCTTTGATTTCGTCTTCCTCGATTAAATCTCCCTTAATTGAGCTTCTCAGGTATTCACTTGAAGATATCAGAATTGCTTCGGGCCAGTAGTCCGATGTGGCAATCCCATGGAGAACCTCATGAAGTGCCATGTCCCCACCTGAAGACAAGTTCCCCACGACGATGAAGTTTAGCTTCTTTGCAAAGTCGTTCCATTCTTCATAAGTCTTGAAAACTGCCTGTCCTCTCTCGCAGAAAGCTCTGTAAAGAGCTGAAGCATGCCCTCCATAGGTCGGTACAGCAAAGATTAAGACATCGGCTTTTGTGGCCTTTTCGTAGAGCAGGGGAACATCGTCTTCAATGGGGCACTTTCCAGAGAAGCACTCATAGTTGCAGTGGCTGCGCGGTGTGATCTGAAAGTCATAGGCTTCTATTAGTTCACTCTCAAAGCCTTGTTTTTTTGAGATTGTCTAAACAATATTGCAAAAGTTTCGCACAGTTCCCATTTTTCCTCGCGCTGAATGCTATTCCTAAAGCCTTCATGATATCACTTAAAATTACAATGTAAAAGAGTTTTTAAATCTTTATCAATGAATTAAAATTTGGTGATTGTATGAAGAAGGGCATGTCTTTCCTTCTTATTGCATTACTCTTAGTTTCAGCCTTCTCGATATATTCTTGGTGGCAGTGTAAAGAGAAAAATAACGAGATGTTAAAAGATGCCTATACGGAATTTGAGATAAACAGATGGGAGCTTGAGCATATAGGGGCGAGTTTTGAATATATTCTCCAGAACAATGCCTCTAATGAGGTTATCTTCCTTTACGCCGTGAACTACAGAGATCATGTCCGCCGCCTTTAAGCCACACGAGGAACGAAAAATGATGCTAAGTGAAAACCTTGGAACGCTGAAACAGTTCGATATTTTGTTCAAAGAACTCAGCAAGTACCAAAATCCATTTGATATTCCCGATGAGCTTGCAGAAAAAGCATTCAACCTAAGTAAACAGCTGAAGTGGTAGTTTTCCTAGTATGGGGTGCATTACAAAGATGTCTTTGTAATCCAATAAACTAATAAGTAGTGAATTCCACAATTATGCATGGTGATATAAGTGGAGGTGGCAATGACCGAAGGGGCTAAAATATGGGAATCAATTGTTCCGGGAGAGAGTGCCCTAGTGGAGTATGACTCACTGACACTTCCCTACAAGGGGTTCTACTACTTGCTCACCTGGGCTAGAAAAAAAGGCTATGACGTAATGGTCATTGATATTCTCGATACTCTATCCTTATACAAAACCCAGATAAGCCTTGCAAAGCTGGAAACGGAATTTTTTGAGAACTTAAAGGTCATTAAAGTTGGTGGTCGCTTAAACGTAGGCAAAGTGCTTGCTAGACTACCCGCGAGTGACATTCCAAAGCTCATTAAGGATTTTGAATTAACTTGCACTCCCTACTTCTCCCAAAATGAAACCAAACAAACCATCGTCGTCGTTTTAGGCTTATCTAGAGTATTTTTGCTTGCTGAATCAAAGTTTGAAGCCCTTATGCTCCTTGACCTGCTTGTGAAATACGGGAACTCCCAGAAAAAGACCATATTTTACTTTGTGAACAGAGATGTCCTAGATGATGGTTCCAGATACGTAATGTCCCTCCTAGAAGAATTGGCAACCACTGTAATAAGAGCTGTAAGGGCAAAAGATGAAGAAGGAACCAAGCCATACGTGTATGTTATGGTTTTAAAGGCAATTAACACGGAGATGGAGGGCTTTAAACTAAAACTCTAGCACTTTTTATTGCTTAATTTCTGGTGTGTAAGGTGAAAGTTGCCCTAATCCCGATGCCCGTTGAAGATGGAAACTTTGAGACTAACTGGAAGGAGTTTGAGAGACGATTCAAAGAAGCATTACACCATAGTCCCGATTTTATAGTTTTCCCGGAGTACTGCCTCACAGGCTTTAGAGAGTGGGACTTCAGTGGAGCAAAGCTATATGATGAAATCGTCGAGAGAGTGAGCACTCTTGCGAAGAATAACGCTGTATATATAATCTTTGGACTCTTGGAACCGTATAAGAGCTGTGTCTATAACTCCGCTCTCTTGATAAACCGTGAAGGAGAAGTTATTCTTAAGCACCGCAAGTTCCAAGAGCCAATGAAGTTCTGTACGGGCAATACAGTGAAGACTGCTAAGACTGAGTTCGGCAAAGTTGCAATCATCATCTGTGGCGATCTTTACAACAAGCGCATAGCGAAGTGGATAAAAAAGAAAAAGCCCGATTTTCTGTTTGTGCCCATGGAGTATTCACCCGAGAGCGGAAAGATAAGCGAGGAAGACCTTAAGGCAATGTCCGAAAGGATTAAACTACTTGGTGTTAAAACCTTCATTGTGAACAGTTACCCTCCGGGTGGCGCTTGGGTGTTTGATGGGAGCGGAAATCTCTTGAGCCAAAGTAGTGGTGATAGACTTTTAATTTTTGAAGTCTAGCAATTTCTCCATTATAAGCGCTCTCGCTTGATATCCCCGTTCTTCGTACCATTTTACTGCAGGGTTATCAACTTCCACCCTAAGTACAACTTTCTTTGCTCCCTTCTCTCTTGCCCATGCTTCAGCTCTTCTTAAAAGGGCTGAACCAATTCCAAGCCCTCTTGCCTTTTTAACAACTTCAATATCGTAAATGTAGGCTATTTTAACGTAATCAACAGTATCAAGGGTCAAACAAACCCAGACGTGGCCTAATAGCTCTCCTTTCTCATCAAGGGCTGCGAAGAACTTGTGTTCTCCATGTGAAAGGAGCTCTCTAAAGAGTTCTTCGTGCCTCTTTGCGAAGTCCTCATAGGAAATGGAAAAGCGAACGAATGAGTAGCTTATTTCCCTGTCAAGCTTTTTGATCTCTTCCAGGTATCTCTCCCCATCAACTATCGTGTACTCCATGGAGTGCCTCCTCCCTTGTTATTTCAACCCATTTGCCTTCCTTTAAATAGGCATACCCTTTTGTATACTGCTCGAAGATTGAGTATATCCTCTCCCTGAACTCCAGAGGGATGTTGTCGAAGTGAGAGTTTCTGTCATCGAAGTGGAGCATCTCAACGTGGTCTCTCCTTTCCCCGCTGAGGGGAAAATCGGGTTTTCTCTGCTTTATCAGATAGAGCGAATGCTGGAGCTCATCCTCGTCGAGCCTTACTTTTCCTTCCGCTATCCTCTTGGGAAGTGTTTCTATGTGGTGCGGTTTGTATTTAATTAGCTGGGGATCTATTCCATTAGCCAGCAAGAAGGTTTGTATGCCGTTGCACTTGAAGCACGTGCTACAGGGCACATAATCTTCGCCCTCCTTGTGAACTGAGTGACAGCTCCTCTGGAGTTTAAAGAGCTCCGGATAGCGGTTGTAGAGGATTCTCTCAACGATAAGTCCCGTTATTGGCCTTACAACAGACCACTGCCTTATATTTAAGCCCCTCTCAACAAACCATCTCGTCATGTACTTGTCGAAGAACTGGCTCTGATCTAAAACCGCATAGAAGTGAGTTATTCCGTGAAACTCATAAGTAAGCCCCCTCGGGTCGTCATATTCGTTGCCCAACAAAACGTTTCCTATGCTGTACTTTTCAATTAGTGGCAGGAATGAGAAGACGTAATGCTCAAAGAAGAATAGCCTTATCGGATATACCTCAGCCTTTGGCTTCCCAACGTTTTGGAGTATCTTCATGTGCTTTTCTATAAATGTGTAGAGCCTGTCCACGTTGCTCCACACTTTTTTAGTGTTTGGCTCATGCTCCTTGAACCATTTGTACGCTGTTAGGGCGACTTTCCAGTGCCCGCCGGACTCATTGAAGAAGAATGGATAAACTTCACACCCTATTTCCTTTGTAATGCCATAGGTGAGGAGGCTCTCTTTTCCACCACTGAGCATTACAGCGCATTTGTTGTAGTTGGGAGTTAATTTTACATCTTCCTCTTCGACTCTTTCCGGGACAATCTTTGCCAAAGGCTGCGGTTTTATCTCTTTGGGGATGAACTCTTCCCTAACAAACCCTGTTCTCCTGTATATTCTGTTTACGAGGATATCATTTGCAGTGAGCTCCATCATATCCCTAAAGAACTGCAGGTCTCTTGGATCGAGGGAAAAGTTAAAGGAAATTTCTGGGGTGAAAAGAGCGTAGTTTATCGCTGGAGTTATGACCATAAGCTTTGCGAAGACTTCATTTCTGGGAATCTTTTCTTTGTAAGTGTGGATCAGCCTAAATTTTTCCTCATTTCCATCAATAGAGAGGGTATAAACGGCAGAAATCCTTCGGGAAGATACCTTTGGTTTTTCAATGTTTATGTAGTCAAAGCACTTGAGAGGCATTTGCAGTCACCTCTTGCTGGGCCACTGCTTTTAAGTGTCCTGCGTCTTCGAGAATTGCCTTAACTATGTCTTCGACACCTTCATATAGAGGAACCCTTGTTAGAATCCCATATGTTGTCTCTATCTCTCTTGCTTTTTGGAGAGCCTCTTCCTTCGTGAGTCTTTCAGAGTTTATTGTGATAGCTATCGGTTTTTTACCGGAGAGGAGTTCAATCAGCTGTATGTACTTCTCCAAGGGTGGAATCTCGTACTGAGGGAAGTCATCGAAGAATTTTCTTGCTGGAGCATGCTGGAGCACAATATAATCCGGTCTTCCAGAGGCTATTAATTCAAATCCACCTGGGTAAGCTGGATGGAGGAGGGAACCTTCTCCATGTGTCACAATAACATCGGGGTTTTCTTCTTTCCAAGCTCTCCAGATAACGTCCTCGATAGCCCCTGCAACGAAGTCGTTTATTATTGAGTCCATTACTATGCAGTATTTTGCCCCTTGCATCCACCCTGTTTGTCCCATTGCCACAAAAACGCTCTTCTTTCCAAAGTGCTTGAATGCCTCATGAAGCATTATTGCGGTGGTTCTTTTGCCTATTGCACCATCAGTCCCCAGTACGGCAACTTTTATGGCCTTGACTTCCTCAATTTTTCCTGTGAAAGGAATTTTTAGGTCTCTGTATATCTTCCTTACATCTATCAGCTGAACCTTGTACCTTTTGGCTAAGCGAGAAAATTCGGGATCGTCGCTGAGGAAGTTGTGGAGACCGTTAACTATGTTCATCCCTCTTTTTATTGCCTTTTTTGTAATCTCCCTGTAGAGCGGAGGCAAATATCCACCAGGGGTTGCTACTCCAATTATGAGGTACTTAACATCGGGATTCTCTGCAACTGCTTCCTCAAAGCTTCCGTAGATGGGAATGTTGCGGGGTATTCCATCCAAGACTTCTCCAGCGTCCTTTCCAGCCAAAGTGGAATCTATTACCCCCACAATCTTAAATCTCTTAGAGTATCTAACCAACCCATGGGCAGTCTTTCCATCGGTCGTTTTGTACCTTCCTTCCGCAAGAATCAAGGCTTTCTTCATTTTCAAACCCCTCCAGTAAGGAGCAGGACGAAATTCTCGTTATTTACACCGAATTTTCTAACAAACTTAACAAGCCCGGCTAAAGTTAGGGCAGAGGCTGGGAGAACCTTTATCCTCTCACTCATTTCCAAAATCTTGGCATATTTTAAGGCTGTATCATCGGCAAAACCAAAAACATACCCTTTCGATGCTTTTACAGCTTCAAGTGCGTTTTGAAGATCAAAGGATACCGAGGAAACAAGAGGCTCGTTGAGCTTAGTTTCAACGAAGTCTCTAACTTCTTCCATACTACCGGTATAAAATGCGTTCAGTATTTGATTTCCGTAGCTTGTTGTAACTCCAATGATTTTTGGCATCTTTCCATATTTTTTGAAACCATAGTAAACCCCCACTAGAGTGGAACCGTTTCCTACGGGAACAAAGACTGCATATGGCCCAATTTCTTTGAGAATTTCTTTTGAAATGAGGGAATAAGCTTCGTAATCTATCATGGGTTGCGATCCCGGGTTTGCATCGTAATAATTCATAGCTGCTGCAAAAGTTTTGCTCATAAAGACTGCTGACTCGTATGGCCCGTCTACGAATATAACCTCTGCCCCATGCATTTTCATCTCATCTACTCTTGAGTTTTCATAGTGCCTTGGAATAAAGATCACGGCTCTTAGTCCCTCTTTTTCTGCAAAATATGCTATAGATGTCCCGTAATTACCACAGGTTCCCACAGTAATCCCAGAAAAGCCGAGGGCTTTTGCCTGTTTAACGTGTGCCTTTGCGATCCTGTCTTTGTGTGTTTTTGTTGGATTTGCTGCTTCTAGTTTTAGATAGATTTTCGAAATCCCTAATTTCTCTTCTAGGCTTGTTGCCCTTAATAGGGGGGATTCATCGGAGTCCTGTTCTGTCTCCATTTCCCACACCAAATCCGCCTATTTTTGAATTTGAGGGCTCAAATTTGGATTTTTACACTCTACGCTTATTCAGCCCTTGTATTATGGATATTAGCCATTCTAAAGTTGGTTAAGGGTATATAAACCTTTCTCCCAGGTATGGCGGTTATATCTAATTAACATTGTTATACAGCCCTAATATTTTTAGATCTTGAATGAGAACCGAGAAACCATGACGAAAAGTTTATAAACCCATGATTTCTGTATATAACGCCCCGAGAGGGGCGGGAGGTGTCAAATATGCAACCCCCAAAGAAAAAGAAGAAGGTAGAGGACTACGAGGAGGAGCCATTGGTAGAAGAGGAAGAAGAGTTTGATGAGGAATTCGATGAAGAGTTCGAAGAAGATTGGGATGAAGAGGAATGGGAGGAGGAAGACTGGGACGAAGATGAAGACTGGTGAACTGCTCTTCTCTTCTTCTTTCATTACTTTAAGGTGTCCCCAATGAAGGCTTCTCGGAAGAGGGAGAATGCATCCCTAAGAGCCATCGAAGATTCAGCCCTATTTGCCTACACAAAGAAGTCCAAGATTAGATGGTTTTACGCATTTGTCCCCTTCAAGGTTTCAACAGGTGGTACCTCTACACTGATACCCCTCTTAACTTTAGAAGCAGGTGGATCTGCTCAGGAAGTAGGAGTAATTAACGCTATTGGAAGCATTGCCTCAATGATAGGGGGAGTATTTTGGGGAAAGCTCTCAGATAAAATGCTTAAAAGAAAACCTTTTTTGATACTGGGCTTTATCGGAACATCTTTGTTCTCGTTTCTAATGGCGTTTTCAAGGAGCATTACTCAGCTAATGGTCCTCAACTTTCTGTATTCTTTCTTCATCGCAGCTACAATTCCAATTCCGGTTATACTTATTGCAAGAGTCCTAAAGAAAAAGCAACTCGACTACGGGATTGCGAAGTTCAACGAGATAGGTGGATGGGCATGGGTTGTGGGGCTTATTCTGGGGTTTTTCCTAGCTTATTTTCTAAGTATTAGACAACTTCTTGTGGTTTTTGCTGTTGTTAATATTCCTTCGATTGTTTTGGGAGTTAAGTGGATTCAAGAGGCCCCGTTTAGGGTTGAGAGAAAAAGCCTTGGAGTTTATGCAAACTACATTGTCGAAAAGTTTAGGTATCTGCCCAACATCATGATTCACCTGCCCGAGTACAACAAGCGGGCCCTCACAAGATTTTTGGAGTTTAAGGAGTTTTATCTTGCCTCAATCCTCTTCTGGGTAGGGGCGATGTTGTATTTTTCACAGTTCCCGGTACTGCTAAAATCCCGCAATATTAGCACGCCCGAGATATACCTAGCTGCTGTTCTAAACTCATCAATATCAGCCTACATGTATATGAAAGCCGGAATACACACCGAGAGAAGAGGTGGAAAAGCCTCCCTCATTAGGGGATTGAGCATAAGGAGCTTTGGGTTTTCCCTTGTTTTACTCGGCTTATTCCAAAGTGGAGCAGTGTTCAAAATCTGTGCATTCATTTCTTACGCACTGGCTGGCTATTCATGGGCATACATAGGCATATCAACGACTTCAATGATCTCCAAGCTTGCGAAGGAAAAAGAGCAGGGAGCGATGATGGGCTTTTATAACCTGATAAGTTCTATTGGTGCTATCATCGGAAGTATATTGAGTGGATTTATCGTGAAAGCAGGTGGATTCTTTACAGACTTCCTTCTTGCATCTCTTTTGATACTTCTCAGCATTTTTACCCTCATGAGGTTTGATGTAACCGCCCGCTCTCGGCACAAAGTCTAAATATCTGCCTCTCCAATTTTTTGTGGTGGAACCTATGGAACTTTACGACGTCAATGAATTCTGGAAGTTTGACCTTAGAGTGGGCCTCGTTAAGAAGGCTGAAAAGCTGAAGAGAACCAACAAGCTCATAAAACTCGAAGTGGACTTCGGAAGTGAGCAGAGGACTATAATAACCGGTTTAGCCGACCAATACTCTCCTGAGGAGCTTGAAAGGAAGAAGTTTATCTTCGTTTTAAACCTGAAGCCCAAGAAGCTTTCGGGCGTTGAAAGTCAGGGGATGCTGATAGTTGCCGAGAGCGAGGACGGAAAGGTTTACCTTCTCCCGGTTCCAGATGAAGTTCCCGTAGGAACGAAGGTGTGGTAGATGCTTTTTGGGATTCCACACTCGGAGAAACCTAATCTCTACCTCCTTGGAATTCTATGGGACAACTCATCTTCCTTTAGAAGAGGCTGCGCTGAAGGCCCAAGGGCAATAAGGGAGGCTACATCCGAAGAACTATACAACAGCTTTAATGAATTACTAATCAATCTGGCCGAACACTGGAGCTACAAAGATTTGGGTGATATCAACGCAGATACTTTTAGGGAGCTGGTTGAAAAGGTCAACAAAACAGTTAAGGAGCATTACAGTGGGGAACTCTTTCTCTTTCTGGGAGGGGATCATTCCATAACATATGCAACGTTTAAGGCGATTAAGGAGGTCTCAGGCGAGGATTTTGGTTTAATTTACTTTGACGCTCATCCAGATCTCTATGCTGAATACGAAGGAGACAAATACTCTCATGCGTGCACCGTGAGAAGACTTGTAGAGGAAGGCTTTGTAAAAGGGGGAAATGTAGTTCAAATTGGAGTTAGAGCACCCACAAGAGAACAGGTTAAATTTGCAGAAGAACATGGAATAAGGATTGTAAGCGCATCGGAGATATACCGTTCTCCAAAAGTCGATATTCCTTTTGAAAGGGCTTACCTTTCCTTTGATATGGATGTCCTTGATCCGGCTTTTGCTCCCGGAGTTGGAAATCCTGAGCCCGGCGGATTGAGTACTAGGGAGCTCGTGGAAGTAATAAAGTCTCTAAATGCAGAAATTGTTGCCCTTGACATTGTTGAACTCAATCCAAACTACGATTATAAAGGGATAAGCGCCTTTGCTGCTGCAAAGATAATAAGGGAAGTTCTGGGGAAAGCCGCAAAAACCAAATGACGGTGCATGGTGGAGGTGAATTCATGCTGAAATGTACTGCATGCGGGAGAGAGTACTCTCTGAGAAAGCCCTATCAGAGGTGTGAATGTGGAGAGCCTTTAGAGCTTGAACTTTTCAAGAGCGTCCCAGGAATAGGGAGAAGAGTTTGGGAGAGATTCTCTGGATTTTTCCCATTTGAGCTCAAACCCGAGTTAAGTCTTGGAGAGGGGGATACTCCGCTGATAAAGGCAAAAAAGCTCTCGAAGGAGCTTGGGGTTAAGCTGTACCTTAAAAACGAAACCACAAATCCCACGTGGAGCTTTAAGGATAGGGGAACTTATCTCGGCATTCACAGGGCTCTTCAGCTGGGGTTTAAGAAAATCGGCACTGTTTCGACGGGCAACATGGCGGCAAGCGTTGCCGCCTACGGAGCAAGAGCAGAGCTCGAAACTTACATTCTTGTATCTTCAACGATAGCGAAAGAGAAGCTTAAAGCTCTTGCACCTTATGGGGCTAGGGTAATTAAAGTCCATGGAGATTACGGGGAGCTCTACTACAAAAGCCTTGAAATCGGACAGAGAAAGGACATATACTTCATAAACTCGGACGATCCCTTTAGGATTGAGGGTTATAAGAGTATAAGCTTCGAAATAATTGAGGAAATAACTCCAGATTACGTTGTTATTCCTACATCTTCGGGGGGTCTTTTCAGGGGAATCGTGAAGGGGTTCCTTGAGCTAAAGGAGAGCGGATTAATTGAGAAGCTTCCCCGTTTTGTGGCGGTTCAGGCGGAAGGATGTTCTCCAATATGCAAAGCTTTCAATAATGGAAAAGAAAAAATAGAGAGGTTTGAGAATCCGCATACCATAGCACATGCCATAGAAAACCCCTACCCGCCGAGCGGAAACGCTGTTCTAAGACTTTTGAGGAAGCTTAATGGACTGTGCGTTGCCGTTAGAGATGAAGAAACCTTAAAAGCTCAGGAGGAGCTTGGTAGAGAAGGTTTATTCGTCCAGCCTGCATCTGCAACAGGGATAGCCGCTATAAGAAAGTTAAGGGAAAAGGGGATAATCGAGGAGAACTCAAGAGTAGTGAGTATTCTCACAGGGGCTGGATTGAAGACTTTAAGCCATGTTGAAGCTCCAAAAGTGGAGGAATGCTCTTTAGAATTCCTTGAGGAATGTTTTAGGTGGTGATGCAATGTTAATTAGTGCCGCTATGATGCCCCATGGAAACCCCGTTCTCAATCCGGAAGATGAGGAAACGGGAAAGCTTGCAGAAGCCCTCAAAGAGATTGGCAGAGAACTTTCAAGGGCAGATGTTTACGTTCTCATAAGCCCCCACAACGTCCGCATGAGCGAAGCCCTTGGGGTTATAATGGCTGAAAATTTAATCTCGTGGCTTGGCTTTGCTGGAGTTCAGCTTCCGGGAGAGTATAAAACGGATAAAGAGCTCGCTAGGAAAATATACCTAGAAGCAAAGGCTAAAGATTTGCCGGTAGTTGACATAAACTTTGCTTCGCTGAGCGGGGAGTACTCCCGCTTCCCCCTGACGTGGGGAGAGCTCATACCCCTCCAATTTCTGGAAAAGAGGCAGATAGTGCTCTTAACACCTGCAAGGCATGTTTCAAGGGAGACGCTTGTTAAATTTGGTGAAGTGGTGGGAGAAGTACTTGAGGAATACGAAAGGAGGGTAGCCTTCATAGCGAGTGCAGACCATGCCCATGCACACGG
>LDZQ01000614.1_pt1 | contig 17445 bp, 21 predicted proteins | sample 615361 | NCBI WGS metagenome assembly LDZQ01 (sample SAMN03408297, study PRJNA278302) | terrestrial metagenome | isolation source: oil reservoir sample I2 | place: USA: Alaska, North Slope, Ivishak formation | collected 2013 | reverse complement strand
CTACATGAGGTCCAATGACGCCTACGGAGCCATGCACGCAAACATGTACGCCTTTGCCCTTCTAACCAAGTACGTTGCAGAGCTGACAGGCTTTAAATCGTACAGGTACAACCACTTCGCCCTTGATGCGCACATATACGCTGAATTCTTCGATGCGGTGAGGGAGATTCTCTACCCTGAGTCTCCAAGCTACCTGGACAAAGTTTCAGGAAAGGGTTAAAAACAATGTAAATCTTGGGAAAAGCGATGCTGGCAGAGGTAATTTCAGCAGTCTCTCTAATTCCGATGCTGGTTTACGTTAAAACACGCAGCAACTTTGCTGGCTTCCTGGGGTGGGCTCTCTTCTCCGCAGCATGCCTCATCAAGGTCCCCGATTACTTGTCGTCTGCAGATTACTACAACACCGCCGTATTCTTTTTGGCCTACGTTTTTTTCCTTTACATGGCCATAAAAATTCTTACCGCAAATTCTCAGACTTTTGTTGACGTAACGGCCTTCTCGGCTCTTGCATTCGTAGTTTACTTTCCCTTCGCCTTCACACCTCTCGGCGATGCCTTAATTGACTGCACGGCGCACCTTACAGCTTCTCTTGCGAATCTGCTTGGTTACAGCGTTGTGAAGGAAGGGGCGAATTTGTATCTCAACGGCAGGAGTGTTAGGATAATTCTCGCCTGCACAGCCATCGAGAGCATGGCCCTTTTCACAGGAGCAACACTTGGTGTGAGAGCGGAGGTTTCAAGGAAGGTCAAGGCTTTTTTAATATCTGTTCCCGTGATATACGTCCTGAACCTCTTCAGAAACGTTTTCGTGACGGTTTCCTTCGCCTACAGCTGGTTTGGTGAGAACAGCTTCTACATAGCTCACAACGTTGTTTCGAAAATAGGCTCGACGCTGGCTCTCATTTTCATCGCCTACAGTGTTTTCAAGCTCCTTCCCGAACTGGCAGATTTAATATACTCTCTCAAGGACGAACTGGTGGGTGGTGGTAGATGATAGAGCGAAGCGGCTACGGCATTATTGCAGCATCTCTGCTTTTATCGGCGGTTGCCTATTTACTGCACCCACTAATCTCTGCCCTCTTCGTGGGCTTTGCACTCTTTACAGCCTACTTTTTCAGAGACCCCGAGAGAAAAATAGGTGAGGGGGTTGTGTCGCCGGCAGACGGCAGGATAGATTACTTGGAGGGCAGGAGGCTGGAAATCTTCATGTCCCCCTTCGACTGCCACATTAACCGCGCTCCGTGGGGCGGAAAAGTTCTCTCGGTGAAGTTCATTGAGGGGAGCACACCTCCGGCTTTTATAAGAAAAAGCGGGGTCAGGACGAACGAAATACTGATTGAGACCGAACACGGTGTTTTCAGAGTTTTGCAGATGGCCGGCATCTTTGCAAGAAGAATTGTGAGCTACGTCAGTGAAGGGGATGTGGTAAAAAAAGGGCAGAAAATAGGGATGATCAGGTTCGGTTCGAGAGTTGTTCTGGAGGTGCCGGAGGGATTCAGGTTTGTCAGGAGCGTGGGCGAAAAGGTTAAAGCTGGTGAAACGGTTGCTTTAAGAGATGAGAGTTTTCAGGGAAGTTAGCCTCGCCGACTCGCTTTCAGTCCTGAACGCTCTTTTCGGTTTTACTGCCGTCGCTTACCTTCTCCTATACGGGATAAGGGTCGAGTCCTACGCTCTGTTATACCTTTCAACCTTCTCGGATGGGCTGGACGGCTTCATCGCGAAAAAGACCGAAAAAAGTCCTTTTGGGAAGGAGCTGGACTCCCTTGCCGACTCAATCTCATTTGGCGTTTTCCCCGCATCCCTTCTTGTGAAGTACGACGCGAACCTCTTCCCATTCGCGGCCCTATTCCTCGCATTCAGCATTCTCCGCCTTGCCAGATTCAACGTGCTCAACGTCGAGGATTTTATTGGCGTCCCCACTCTGGTGAGCGCCCTTGCTGTAACCTCGCTCGTAAGGCTGGATGCTGGATACGGCTGGGCTGCGGTTGCGGCCTTTCTGCTCTCCTTTCTGATGGTATGCGACGTGAGGTATCCGAGAGTCAGAGATGCGTTTGCGCTGCTGGTTGTTGGTTTCGTTCTGATTTCAGCCATTTTCTTCGCGGAAATGTGCTACGCGATACTTCTTTTAGTTGGGGTTTACATAACGCTGCCGATAATTGGTGAGGGGGTGAGATTCTGGAGAGAAAGGAGGTTGAAGAGGCTGCTTTCGAAGCAGGAATAAAGCTTGGAGCGTTATTTCATCAATTCATTGGTGCCCCAGTCGCGGAAAGGAATGCGGAAATCCTTGAGAAGGCCATTCGGAGCTGTGTCCTTCTTCAGCCCTACGTGGTGGATGCGGAGGTCAGGATAAACAGGGATAAGCTTAAAGATGTATCGGCTTTCGGCTACACCTCCCTGATGCCGGACATGCTGTTCGCGCGGGTGAGGGTTAGGGTTGGCAAAGCTGAGGTCTCGGCTGTTCTGGAGTGGGATGAGGAGCTTGGCTATCCTCTCATGAGGCTTGAGCGCTGAGATAGGCTGTTTTAGCTCTCATAGCCATCTCAAGTTAAGCTATAACCGTCCCCACAGCTTCTCCTTTCACAGCCTTCATTATGTTTTCAGGCGTGCCAAGGATGACGTAGGTCTTAATCTTGCTTCTTTCTATTATTTTTGCAGCGAGCAAGTCGATGACGACGTTCGTTCCCGCTTTGGCGGAGCTTCTGCTCACGATCTCAACAAGCTGCTGAGGTGAGAGCCTGTCGTACTTAACTGCACTTGTGTCAGACTTTGGATCGGCAGAGTAAACGCCATCCACGTTCGTGGCGTTGATGAACACGTCAGCTTTTATAAATTCGGCGAGAAGGGCTGCTGTGGCATCGGTGGTATGGCCGGGGAAGGTTCCGCCCATCACAACAACCCTGTAAAGCTTTGACAGCTCTTCAGCCTCCATGAAATCTACCGGGACTTTTTTCGCTGCTGAAGGGATGGCTGATATAAGGAGCATGGCGTTCAGCCTTGTTGCAGCAATGCCGATGTAGTCGCAAAAGGTCTCGCTCGCTCCAAGTTCTCTTGCCCTCTTTATGTACTCTCTGGCCAGCTTGCCCCCACCAACAACGACGAATACCTGATTTTGCTGGGCAACGCTCTCTATCGTTTTTGCGAACTCTCTTATCTTTTCAGATTCATTGGAGAGGACAGAGCCGCCGAGCGACAGAACGACTTTCATCGTAGTTGGTTGAGCAGAGGGGTTTTTATAGTCTCGGTTGGAAGTTTGAGTTTAATCGGCGCAGTCTGGTAGAGCGGAAAAATAGGATTTAGGGAGTGCTGACCACCTCCGATAGTTTTCTACCTTTTATCACCAGCCAGAAAGCAAACAGAACCTCTCCAAAGAAAGTGTACATCCCTATTTCAACTGCATATCCGGAAAATCTGAGAAGGGGGTCGATTATGTATCCCGTTGATGCAATAAAAATCAGAGCGCCAAGCCACTTGGGCATATACCCTGATTTGTAAACCAGAAAACCCAACAAGAAAAGGTGGATTCCGAAAAAGATGTATCCCAAATCCAGAATGGAGTAAAATGCCGTTAAATCATGGATCTTGTACAAGGCGGTTGTAAATATAGCTGCATACACGATTCGGAACAGAGACATCAGCATCGAGATGTTTTTACTCACAGGTCTCAGCAGGAAGTATAGAGCAACCGCAACAGTGACGTCAAGAATAATTATCAAGAAAATTCCGACAATTGAGTAGATAGTTGGCTTTAGGTTAAGGAGGAAAATGATTGCCAGCACCGACATCAATATAAGTCCACTACCGGCAATCGTTGCCGCATTGGACAATGTTATCTTTTCTCCGCTTGTCAAGTTATCACCTTGAATTTTTTGATTTTTAAATAATATATACTTTCTTGCTGCGAAAAGAATTAAAGACTGAAAGCAATGGGGGAGTTAAAATAATTTCCCCGAAGTTCTTATGAAAACTGAATCTTCCTACTATAACAAAATTCTACTATAAACAAAAAACAGTGCGGCCGCCGGGATTCGAACCCGGGCAACGGGCTCGGGAGGCCCGTGTCCTGCCGCTATTTTTAGCTGATTTGACCTCGTTTATGGCTTCTTCCAGCAATTGGGACAGGTTCAATCCTTCTTTCTTCGCCCACTCCAGCAATTCAGCATCAACGTAAAGCGACGTCCTTCTTCTCATTTTATCACCTGAATTGTATTTATATAAAGCAATCAGTAGGAGAATATCAGCGACTCAGCAGCTGAAACTATCTCCCTCGCCTCGCTCTCCTCCAGCCCATACTGCAGCATTACCGCCTTGATCACTGTCTGCCTGTCGTAGTCCTCCTCCAGAAACATCCTCTGAACCTCTGCCAGAATCTGCCTGTAGGTTTCAGGGTCGAGCTTGCGTTCGACCACGCACTCATCATCAACTTCTTCGAGCTCGTATTCGAGGACCTTCATCTCTCTCTTCCGCGAGCTGAGCGTTCCTGCTTCTCTCTTCGGCGTCTTCAGGAGGTCTGCGAAGCTTGCCCTTCGCCTCGTAGTCCTTGTAGAGGTTGATGACTGCGATTTGTAGAAGTTGAGAGATTGATTTGAAGTCGCCAGTGGCCATGAGTTCTTCTAATATTGCTCTGGTGTAGCCGTCAAGCCAAAGTTGGGCCCTATCCCCCTTGATTTCTATTTTCTGTTTTTGCTTAACCATACTCCCAACGTCACCTATAACGTTTTTCATAAAGTTATAGTCAACCATAAAATTTAAATATTTTTAGTAGAACATAACGTTATGAGCAACGTAGTTGAAGGCGTTAGTGAAAACATCAAAGAGGAGCCCAAAATGGTAAAAGTGCAGGCATACATCCCAGAGCCCGAATACCAAGCTTTCCTTGAGGCGCTGAAGAAGTGTGGGAGATACACGAGCATCAGCGACGCAATCAGAGACTTCATCAGGGATTTCAACGACCGCACGGGTGTGAAGGTCAGGGCGAGCCGACTGCGATGCGGAGGTGCTGTGAATGGCTGGAGAGCAGGTAATCAGGCATGAACACTACAACTTCAGGGAGCAGGAGTTCAAGGTCACACTGAAGAGAGGCACGAGGGGCGATTACGGCTGGGAGATCAGCTACAACGGCTCTGAATAATCGCCTTGCAATTTTGGCAGTTGGTGGGAAGATAAGCCAATATGGGGGATCCTTAACCCCTAAAAGAAACTGGACAGTTTCAGGAGTTACTGTTTCTGGAGGAATAGTCAGATTGTCTCCTGGTTCATCCATGACCACAGCTCCGCTTCATTCAGCTGCCAAATTGAAATCGATAGAATGGGAGTTCCGTGCGAGGTGTACCTACAGTGGCTATGATCACGCTCTGAGAGTGAGCATATTCGCTCAAGACGGAAACAACAGGTGGACACATTTCGGGCCTAATTGGCAAACGGCAGGAATTTTAAATTATCTATGGAAAATAGCGAGTAGGGCACATTACTTTGTAATCAAAGCTACCCACAGTGGGAACACAAATTGGCACACTCTACGGGGTACGAGATCTGCAAGTGGAGCATGGGAAATTTTCTACGATGGAGTCTCAGATGGAACTGCAACAGACACATGGATGCCCAGCAGCAATAACTATTTTTACATTCATAATGACCTAGGAACTTATGTTCACGATGTAGAATTAGATTATATATGGGTGAAATAATGAGAGCGTTTGTGAGAACACGCTATATTGGGACTGGGACGCTCGACGACCCGAAAAGACCGTATTTGCCAGCGGAGGACATTTTTTACTCTGTTCTCGACCTCGGTGAAAAATGTATTGCGGCAATTTCAGGGGAGCATCACAAGGTGGAGGAGATATTACAGGACCCCGAAATCGAGGTTCTTTCAGATAGTGAAGTCTGGAGGATTATCAGGTCGATCAACCCGCAGGCGGACCTGGAGGACTTAGCTGTTAGGGATAAAGAAATCGACATCATAGCGAGGGAACTCGGCATCGACCCTTATGCGGTTCGCAAGTCTAAAGATAAGCCCACAGTTGGGCGGAGAGTTCTACACGAGCAGGAGGTGGAGTTAATGAAGCATATCTGTGAGAATCTGGGCCTTACGAGGGAATACTGGGATACGGTCGCAGGTGGTGGAAAGTGGACGAGAGGCTTAGATATTGAGTTGGATTCGAAAAGAGGGCGAGTGGAGGCTCACGAATTCGTCATGGGGAAGATATTGAAAAAAATATAAACTGAGATACAGATTCAAAGTGTGCTCAGTTATCAAAAAGAGGTCGAAGAATACGCTTGGAACAAAAAGAGGCAAGCAATTTACTCTTTTTTAAAAAAGTTTGATAGAGAACGTAAACTAAGGCTGCTCGATGTGGGATGCAACAATGGAGGGCAGCTAATGGGATATTCAAAGCTGCTCAATGGTCATTTCATTGGGCTGGATGTGAAAAAATTCAATGAGTGGAAATTGCTAAGCTTCGACTTCCTGTTGGGGGATGCGAGAAAGCTACCATTTAAGAATGAAGTTTTCGACATTGTTATTGCCACAGAAGTGATTGAGCATTTCGTCGAGGGAGAGGCGTTCGTCAATGAGGCTTACCGAGTTCTAAGAAGAGGTGGATTGCTGTTAATCACAACTCCAAACGCTCTCAGATTCTATATGCTTCACAAGAGGCTGATTGCAAAAGTTAGAAGAGAGAAAATTGTAAGCGGCCATACTCACGAGCATCCGAGGGAATATACTGCCGGTGAGCTTCAGAAAATGCTTGAGGAGGTTGGGTTTCACATTGAACACATAGATTACATAGCTTTCAGCCCATATCTGAGGCTCCCAATTGCATTATTCAAAATCGCAGACAAGATTAGCGACAGGATTTTGAAAAGATATCTGAAGTGGGATATTTTTATTGCTGCGAGAAAATTCTGAAGTCTCTCCAGAACTTGTCGTAAATCTTCTTCAACTCCTCCTCATCCTGGAAATCGTAGTGGCTTAGATCAACATCTCCTCCTCTGACTACGACAAAGTCATCATCGCCAACAACATGACCCATCAGAATCTTCTTAACGGCCGTGGGCATACCTAAACGGTCGGATTGCTGGCTGAAGAACTTGCGCATGTGCTTCATTCTGAGCGATGTGTTCAGCTTATCAAATGCTCTGCGTAGAGAGTATTTTGTGAACAACTTCGTAGGGTCGGGGTTGGATTCGAAGTATGCGAGCAAAATCTCTTTTGTCTCCTCTGAGAAGAAGGTTATTCTATCCTTGTAGCTCTTGCTGATTTCTGCAGGGATGAATATCATGCGGTTTTCAAGGTCAATGTTGTCGAGAGAGAGCTTATAGACTTCCTCAGCCCTCATTCCAGAAGTTGCAGAGAGGAGGATCGCAGCTCTGGCTTTCAGCCGTAGTGGGGCGTATTTTACTTTCTCGTCGATTTCGTTTATGAGATTGCGAATGTGGTGCGGCTTTATCACGGTTTTTCTCCTCTCAGGGACATTTGGAATCTTAATGCTGTCTGCAAGAGGATAATTTATGAATTTGAGAAACCGTCGTATTGCTAAAATGTGTTTTCTGACTGTTTCGGCAGAGTATTGTTGTTTTAATTGCTTTATATAAATTATTATGCGGTTATCATCAAGTTGGTATGAACATGCCTCCAAAAATCGCATCAATCTCGACTTTATTTTCTTTATTTCAGTATCGGATATATGAGAGAGCTGTAAAGTTGTCAAAAAGTTGTTTATATGGCTTGAATCAACCCAAAAAACAGTGCGGCCGCCGGGATTCGAACCCGGGCAACGGGCTCGGGAGGCCCGTGTCCTGCCGCTAGACTACGACCGCTTGTACGCTTTTACTCAACTAAGCAAATAAACGTTTCGAATTGCAACCTTTGACACCACACCACAAACTTAATTTACTGGAGGTTTATTCGCTGCAATGCTCACTGACACACTGCTCGGCACACTGCTCGGTTTCATTGCAGGACTGATTCCAGGGATTCACAGCAACACCTTCGCCTCCTTAACTCTTCTGTACTCCCCAAGCTTTCAAAATCCTTCCGCAATTATCGTTTCATCAGCCATCGCTTACACGATAGCCAACATTATCCCAACAGTGTTTCTGGGAGTTCCTGATGAAGATACAGCCATTGCGGTCCACCCCGCCAACGAGATGGTTCTCGAAGGGAGGGGGTTTGAGGCGGTTAGCATTTCTGCCATAGCCTCCTTTTTGGCGATAATTTTGAGCTTCCTCCTCTATCCTGCAATTTACCTTTTGGGTCTAAGCTATTCGGCAATCAGGCGCTTTACGCCCTTAGCCCTCCTCGCGATTTCCGCCTTCCTGATCCTCACGGAAAGGGGTGAGGAGTTCGGTGGTAGCTACTCCGCGTGGCGCAAAAGGCTCTACGCCTTTCTCGTTTTTGCCGTTTCCGGATTTATCGGCTTCGTTACCTTCCAGGTTTCGGAATACGTGCACAATCCGGCGGGCTCAATGTTCCTTCCTCTCCTTACAGGCCTCTTCGGCGTTCCAATACTTCTCCAAACGACCTCCGGCAGCGTTCCGCCCCAGGAAGTGAGGCTGAGGATGCCGGGCAGCAACGCAGTCTCAGCCGGAACAATCGCGGGCTTTTTGGTCTCCCTGTTCCCCGGAGTTAGCAGCGGTGTTGCAACGGTCCTTGCCACAGTTGGGATACGGGATAGGGAAGGCTACGTTGCTGCTGTAAGCGCCGCAAACTCCGCCAATGCCGTTCTCTGCTTTTTCATGCTGATTGCAACCTCCAAAACCAGAAGCGGTGCTGCAGATGCGCTGCTGAGTCTCGGCGTGCATCCCTCTTTCTTCGAGTTAATCTTTATGGTAACAGTTTCAGCCTCAATCGCTCTGCCTCTAACTCTCTTTGTATCGAGATTGGCCCTCTCACGCCTTACGAGGCTGAGGTTCTCAAAGCTTTCCGCGGCGGTTCTCCTCTTTCTGATAGCCTTAACTTACACCCTCACGGGATTCGTGGGACTCATGGTTCTCTTTGTGTCCTCCATAGTCGGTATGTCCGCCCCACTCCTCGGTGTGAGGAGGGCTAACTGCATGGGCTGCCTGATTATTCCGGTTTTGCTTTACTATCTCCCACCTTCCTGATTCTGGCCACAAAAAACCCTGAGCATTGATGCCTGTGGGGATAAAACCTTCTCGCTTTGCTTACCTCATTCTTAACCCCCGGCAGAGCTAAAGCCTCATCGCCCCACTCAATCTCCTCAACAACCCCCTTTCTCCTCTCAAGCAGGAAATCCACCACAAACTCGTTTTCTTCAGGTGTGAGCGAGCAGGTGGAGTAGACCATCACTCCTCCTTCCTTAAGGCAATCGAAGGCTGCGAGGACGAGCTCTCTCTGTAAAGAGGAGCAGAAAAGGATGTCCTCCTTTCCACGGTCCGTCTTTCTTGATGGGTCCTTGTGGATTATCCCCTCCCCGGTGCACGGAGCGTCGAGCAGAACCCTGTCGGCCTTTATTCCCATAGCAGGAACTCTTCTACCATCAACGTTAATCACTGCCACATTCATCGCCCCCATTCTGTTTATGTTGTCTATGAGGGGCTGCAGTCTTTCCTTCTGCGGCTCCACGGCAATGACAGCGCCCTTATTTTCCATCAGCATTGATAAAAAGGTAGTTTTCCCGCCGGGAGAGGCTGCGAGGTCAACAACAACCTCTCCCGGTTTTGGTTCAAGGGCGAGGGGAGGAATGCAGGAGCTCTTGTCCATAACGTAGTAGTAGCCCATCAGGTACTCAGGTGTTGCTCCGATGGAGTAGGGCTCCTCAACAACCTCAAAGCAGTAGGGGACCTCCGTTTTCTTCAGCTTGAATCCTCTGCTCTCCAATCTCTCCAGCAGGCCTTTTTCGTCAATCTTCAGAGTGTTGATTCGGATGTACTTCGGAATTCCCTCCTCAAAAGCCCTGATAATGTCTTCAGTTTCATCGCCAAAAAAGTGAAGCCACCTCCTAACGATGAACTCGTCGTAGCCGTACTTTACCGCCAGCTCCTTGGCCTTTTTCGAGGAGGGAAAGTCAAGAACCTTCATCCTTTATCCTCGCCTTTCCGGGAGGTAGGAACTTCATAATCTCATCTGGCGTTGCCACGGCCCTGACTATGTGCCTCTCCTCTCCAGCCATTTCCACGAGCTTCTTTGCAATCTCCACTCCAAGCTCATTGTGCTCCTTATCACCAATCTCAAGCTCCACGTAGTAGCTCGCCTGCTTTTTTACTGCCGACACCGGCCCCCCAATCACCCTCAGGTTCTCAACATCAACGCCCACGGCGCAGTTCAGCTCAACAGTGAGGTAGTTCCTCTTTCCCGTGATGTAGAAGCTTCCCTTCGGCAGGTACTCTCCGGCCTTGGCAGATTTCCAAACCTGCTCCGGCAGGACGTAGTAAACCTCTCCTGCATGCTTTCCCTCCTTCCATAAAGCTGAATAGGTTGCGGCAAACTCAGCAGCCTCCCTTATGCTCTCCTCTCCCGCCTCCTGCCCCCTTTTAAGTATTACGGCAGGAGCACCGGGAGTTTGAGTGTGGAAGAATAGGTCGAGGCTTTCGAGGTGCTTTGCTACAATTTCCTCATTCATCTCCGCAGTTCTGCCCCCAATAACGAGAAAGCCCTCGCTGGTGAAAAACCACCTGTAGTTCTCGTACCACTCCCTCTTCCTCCTAACTTTAATGCTCGTGACGAGCTTCTTCTCCAGCTTCTCCTCAACCCTCTCCATCTCCCTCAGAGTTGCTTCAATTGCCCTCTTAACCCCCTCAGCCTTCTCCCTCGCCTTCTTGGCCTTCTCGTAGTAAAAATCTGCATTCTCGTGAATGCTCTTCTTTATCTCAAGCTCAACGTCAAAGTCGCCTACTTTAACCACAATGGCGTTCTTCTCGGGCTTAATGGCCTTTACCAGCTTTTTAAGCTTCTCATCCCTCGCAACGATTTCCTTAATCTCATCCCAGCTCTTTCTCTCCTTCGCAGCCCTGAAGGCCTCGATTATTTTCTCCACCATTTGGTAGTTCTCGTAAATGGCATCTCCTATCTTCCTGAAGCTCTCCGCTTCATCCTCAAATTTCCTAAGGCTTTCCTTCTGAATTTCAAGCCTCTTCTTTAGCTTCTCAAGCTCCTCGCTCTTCATCGACTCAAGCTCGTCCATTTCGGCAAGTTTCTTGGAGAAGTAGTCGTCGAGGGCGTCGTTAAAGGACTCGAAGTACTTCTTCTCGTAGTTTGAGTAGTAAAGCAGGTCCATCGGCACCACGTCGAGGTAATCTCCATCCTTCAGGATAATCTGGGGCTTTGGAGTAAAGTTCATCAGCCTCTCAATCTCCTCGTCAATCTTTTTCCTCTCATCCTCGCTCAGCTCTGCATACTTTTTCTTCTTGTCGATTCCGGCTCTCAGGCAAACCTCTTCAGCATAAAGCCCGCCCAAGCCGGACATTGCAAGGACTCTCACCACCTCTCTGTCCTCGTCTTTCCTTTCCCTCTGCTCCGGGAATCTGTAAAGCTCCCCAACCTTGATGGTGTGTTTGAGGGGCATGATAACTCGGTTTTCCTCATTCAGCAGCACGACGTTTCCTTTCGAGAAGAGCTCCGCTACAATCCTTCTTATTTCACCAAACCGCTCGAACTCGATTACAACAACTCTGTCAAAGTCGTACTGCTCTATTTTCTTGATTCTCGCCCCCTCAAGGTGCTTCCTCAAAAGCATCGCGAAGGCCGAAGGAAATCGAGGTGCCTGTTTCGGAAACTTGGTGAGGTGAATTCTCCTTCCCGCTTCAATTACTAGGTCAACTTTCCTGCCAGCGTAGATTCTTATTCTTATTTCATCCGGCGGATGGTGATAGACCTTCTCCACCTTCCCTCCCTCAAGCTCCTTGAGCTCCCTCACGCAGGCCTTGATGTCGAACGAACTCAGCTGTTTCACGTTCCCACCTCTGCTTCAGGTTAAAATTCTTTAACCTTTGAAAAAATTGAACACATGGAAGAAGTTCTCGAAGCTGCGGAAAAAATCAGGAGCATGGAGGTGAGAGGTGCTGCAAGAATTGCGAGGTTCGCTGCGGAAACTCTGATGAAATTCGCCGAAAAAGCCTCTGACGAGAAGTTTGACGAGGAGATGAGGTTCGCTGCGGAAACTCTCCTCAACACTCGCCCAACTGCCGTGAGCCTCTACAACGCCATAAACTACGTCATGCGTTACAGCGGGGAGAGCGTTGAGGAGAAGAGGCAGAGTGTGATAAGGAGAGCAAGGGAGTTCATAAACTGGGTTGAGACTGCCCAGAGAAAGATTGGGGAGATTGGGGAGAAGAGGATAAAGGACGGCTACACCGTTATGACGCACTGCAACTCCTCAGCAGCCCTTTCTGTTATCAAGAAGGCCCACGAAAACGGCAAGAGGGTGGAGGTAATAGCAACAGAATCAAGGCCGAGGTGGCAGGGGCATCTGACGGTAAAGCAGCTGAGGGAGGCGGGGATTGAGGTTACTCTCATCGTTGACTCAGCTGTCAGGTATTTCATCAACGAGGTGGACTGCGTTGTGGTTGGGGCTGACACCATAACTGCCAATGGAGCCCTGATTAACAAAATCGGCACATCTCAGATAGCCTTAGCGGCAAAGGAGGCGAGGGTACCTTTCATGGTCGCTGCAGAGACCTACAAGTTCAGCCCGAAAACGCTCTTCGGTGAGCTCGTCGTTATCGAGGAGAGGGATGCAAGAGAGGTTGCTCCTGAGGAGATTCTGAAGCTGGGGGTGAAGGTGAGAAATCCTGCCTTCGACGTGACGCCGCGGGACTACATTGATGTTATCATAACCGAAATCGGTGCGATACCGCCTGAGATGGCCTATATTGTGATAACCGAGAGGCTGGGATATGCAGGCATTGAAGAGGAGGAGATAACGCTGAATTCGAGGCACTTTGATTAGTATTTTTTAAAAATTTCAAAATAATTAAGAAATGTTTTTAGGAATTTATCTTATAAGCTTTTTGATCTCTTCTGCATTGCTATGTGGATTTTCTGAATCCAAAATTAGTAATGTATACATTGGGTCTTTAGGTTCAAACTCACCTTTTAACCTTTGGTAGATATAATCTGGTAATTCTTTATGTATTTTTATTTCTACTTCTGAATCCTTTTTTTCATCTATAAGAGACGTTCTGATTAAGTACTTTTTGATGAATTTATAGACACTTTCTGAAATATCAGAAAAAGTACAGCAAAATAAGCAAGAAAGAGGATAGCTTACTGGAAGTACATCAGGCAAGCTCTTTCTGTTGTTATTTACTAAATTTCTTATTTCCCATGCTGAAGCGATCGTTATGCCAAGAGCGCTAGAGGAATTTACTCTGCAACATTTGGGGATGTTAGGATTGATGTAGTTTTTGTATTGAAAGTCTAAATCCCACCAATTGTAGAATATATACAACGGAAACAGACCTCGTGTTATTGCACGTTGTATTAATGTGTCAACCTGATAACTGTTATTGGACCGATAATCTAAGTATGTATACTCTGGAACTCCTCTTCGGATATGGACTCTCTTGGCCTGTAACCTCAGACCGACTACACCGCTTCCACTGAGGATCCACCATTCCCAGTCAGCGCCCTCTTGTGCCTCAAGTGTTTTTCCAAACTTAATGGAAATAATATCTAACGGAAGATTTTTGGCTATTTTGAGGATTACTCCATCCGATATTGATTCTTCGCCAAATCCCAGCCCTCTGCTAATATTCGTATTTGATGTCCAATATAGGCCATAATATTGACTATCCATTATTAAATTCCAAACATACGTAGATAAATTTTTGAATGCTTTACAAAACTTCTCCCTCATTTTTTCACCTCTGTAGCTATATTGTTATGTGCTTGATAATGATTACTAAGATATTAAGAATTTTACGAAACTTGTTAGTTAGATGATGGGAACAAACAACAAATCGAGTCGAAGAATAACGATAAACTTTTTTGCCCTCAAACTAAATTTTCTTTGTGGAAAAGCTAAAGGCCCTCATTGAGGTAACGAAGCCGAAACAAACATTCCTGTTAATGATTACCTTCTTAGTCTCCTATATCGTAGCCCGTGGAGGGGCAGACTTCAACTTCGTCATCGCTGCAATCTCAATGTTCTTGGCCATTTCAGGAACCACCGCCATCAACATGTGGCTTGACAGGGATATAGATGCAATAATGCCTCGAACGAGAAAAAGGCCGGTTCCAGCGGGAATTTTAAAGCCCTCCGAATGTGCAGCTTTTGGTGCTGCAATCTTTGCCATCGGGCAGGTACTCGGATTTCTTGTGAACATCGAGTTTGCTCTCGTGGTGTTTTTCGGGCTCTTCTTCGACATCGTTGTCTATACAATCCTCCTGAAGAGGAAGAGTCCCTACTCCATCGTTCTGGGAGGTTTTGCGGGGGCTATGCCTGCCCTTGGTGGTTGGGTAGCTGTGCAGGGCTTCACGCTGCCGGGGTTCATAATAGCTGCCATCGTTCTCCTCTGGATTCCCTCTCACATCTGGTACATATCCATGCACTACGAGGAGGACTACAGGATGGCCAATATCCCAATGTATCCCCTCGTTGTCGGCATGGAGAGGGCTTCGTGGGCAATCGTTTTTGCCACCGCAGCAATGCTCGTGCTGGCTGCGAGCCTTTACGTTCTGCTTCCCTTGGGAATCTTCTACCTCGTTATCTCAACCTCTGCAGTAGCTTTCTTCCTCTACAAGGCGGTGAAGTTCGCCCTCTCTCCCGACAGGGTGAAGGCGAGGAAGATGTACAAGCTGGCGAGCATGACCCTTGGACTCGTTTACTTTTCTTTGCTTTTAGGCGTATTTTTATAAACAAGCCACCCTAACTTATCCTGATGTGGAGCATTCTTAAAGCTGTTCGCGAAAACCCGGAAATTCTTTACGAGTCTCAGAGAAGAAGGGGTTTGAGCGTTGATATTGTTGATAGAGCTATTGAGCTGGACAGAAAGTGGAGAGAAGAGCTTAAGAGGGTAAACCAGCTGAGAAAGCGGAGAAACGAGCTGGCGAGGGCTGTGAAGGAGGCAAAGGGGGAAGAGAGGGCAAAGGTCATCGAGGAAGCAAAGGCTGTATCTGAAGAGGTTAAAAGGGCTGAGGAGGAGCTGAAGAGGCTTGAGGCGGAGCTTGAGGAAGTTCTGCTTTCAATTCCAAACATCATCCACGAGTCCGTGCCAGTTGGAAAGGACGACAGTGAAAACGTTCCGATAAAGTACTGGGGGAAGGCGAAGGTCTACTTCGAGGATGTTGATGCCTTTGTTGAGATGACGCAGGGAATGGCGGAGTATGAAGTTACGGACGTCAAACCTATCGGTCATGCTGATGCCGTTGAGATTTTCGGCTGGGCTGATCTGGAGAGGGCGGCAAAGGTTGCGGGGGCGAGGTTCTACTACCTGCTGAACGACCTCGTCTGGCTGGACTTCGCTTTAACAATGTACGCCCTTGACTTTCTGAGAAAGGAGGACTTCACAATAGTCTCTCCTCCCTACATGATGCGCAGAGAGGCTTACAGCGGAGTCACGGCCTTCAGCGACTTTGAGGAGGTCATATACAAGGTTGAAGATGAAGACCTCTATCTTATAGCCACAAGCGAGCATCCAATAGCTGCGATGCACATGAGGGAGGTTCTGGAGGAGAGAGAGCTTCCATTGCTCTATGCAGGAGTCTCGCCCTGCTTCAGAAAGGAGGCCGGGGCGCATGGCAAGGACACGAAGGGGATTTTCAGAGTTCATCAGTTCAACAAGGTGGAGCAGTTCGTTTTCTGCCTTCCTGAGCAGAGCTGGGAGTGGCATGAGAAGCTGATAGAGAATGTGGAGAAGCTGTGGCAGGGCTTGGGCATCCCCTACAGAATCGTTAACATCTGCACAGGCGATTTAGGCATTGTAGCGGCAAAGAAGTACGACCTCGAAGCGTGGATGCCCGCTCAGGCAAAATACAGGGAAATGGTTTCCTGCAGCAACTGCACGGACTGGCAGAGCTACAGGCTGGACATAAGGTTTGCGGAGGAGAGGGGGAAGCCGAGCAAGGGATTCGTACACACTCTCAACTCCACCGCAATCGCCACTACAAGAGCCATCACAGCCATAATCGAGAACTTCCAGCTTGAGGATGGGAGGGTGGAGATTCCCAGAGTGCTGAGGAAGTACCTTGAGCCCATCGAATCAGCACCAAAGGATTTCATTATGCCGGCAAAGAGTCAGTAGAGCTTTATGAACTTCTCGAAGGGAGTGAGAACCTCACATCCATTTTTCCTCACAACAACCGTATCCTCCACCCTCACCCCTCCAACTTTCGAGTAGTAGAGGCCCGGCTCAACGGTAACAACCATCCCCTTCTTCAGCTCAACGCTCAGCTCGCTTATTCTCGGCTCCTCGTGAACTTCAAGGCCTACTCCGTGTCCCGTAGAGTGTATAAATCCCTCTCCCTTTTCCGTCTTAAAGCCGTGGCTGTTCAGCGTGTCCTTTACCGCCTGATGCACATCCTTTGCGTCAACACCATCTCTTATCATTGAAAGGGCTTTTTCCTGTGCATCCACCACCGCTTTATACATCTCCTCAAGCTCTGCGTTTTCTCTCACAAAGAGGGTCCTCGTGAAGTCGGAATAATAGAGGTGGTCAAGGCTCTTGGGGAAGACGTCAAGAACGACGTGCTCCTCTATCTCCCCCTTCCCAATTTCGTGGGGGTCGGCTGAGCTTTTTCCGGTGGAGCATATCGTGTTCTCTGCCAGATAGCCTTCAGAAAAAAGCTTCAGCTCAATTGCCCTCCTCATCCCCTCGCAGGTTCTGAAGCTGAAGTTCTCAACTGCCCACTTGACGCATCTGAGTATTGCGTTGCTCGTGTCCCTTATTTTTTCAACCTCCGAGGAGCTTTTGATTATCCTCAGCGTTGAAAAGGGATTTTTCACCACCTCAACCTCGAAGTGCTTCATCAGCTCGAAGGAGATGTAAGTTGGCATCTCCTCTGGGATTAGGAGCTTTCTGCATCTTCCCTCCTTCAAAATCGCCACAAGGATTTCGAGGTAAGCTTTTTTCGCATCTCCAAGCTCTTTCAGCTTTTCCATGTAGCCCAAATCGTTGAGCGAGACAATCTCCTTGACCCTGCTTTCCCTCTCGGCCCTTTTCTTCTCCATTTCAGGAACAATTAGAATGTCGGAGCCGTCAATGCCGGCAATGTAGGTGAGGGGGTCGTAGGTTTTGAACTTGGTTGCGTAGTAGAAGTTGGCGTTGCTGCTTGAGCCGTGGAGGATTATGAAGTCTGCGCTGTGCTTCCTGAGAAACTCGGCAATCATAGTACAAGTTCGCTCCTCTGGTTAAAAGTTTTGGTTGCCAAAAATTGTAATGGAAATTGCAGAAATTACCGGTTTTGGGACAAAATTCCTTTAATCCCTGACAACAATCACATACGCTCTCCACCCAATATACCTCTTGGGCACATCAACCTTTGCTG
>LDZQ01001203.1_pt1 | contig 17506 bp, 16 predicted proteins | sample 615361 | NCBI WGS metagenome assembly LDZQ01 (sample SAMN03408297, study PRJNA278302) | terrestrial metagenome | isolation source: oil reservoir sample I2 | place: USA: Alaska, North Slope, Ivishak formation | collected 2013 | reverse complement strand
AGAGTACCGGGAAAGAAGGGGCTTCATACTAGAACCATTCGAATTCTGGACACCAGGCCCTAAAGTTAAAAACTTCAAAAAATTCCTGGAAGAACTGGAAAAAAGTATAAAGAACCCTGAATATTATCGAGAAGAGAGAAAGGTTATAAACGACCTCGTAAATTACTACAAGGATGATAAATCTGCCGAAAGAATATACAAGCTCGTATTCAAGGATTGATTCGCTCCTTTTACCAGAGGTCATGCTTATTTATTCCATAAATTCGCAAGGCTAATACTATGCTTTCTGTAATGATAACAAGGACCGCCACTATATAAATGTTAATAAATGGTGAAACGGCAAGGAGCATTGCAAGATGTGCTAATGATCCGAGTATGACGCTGCCATTAGCATATTTTTGCTGGCCAAGCACCGCAAGATATGGATACCCAAGGAGTATGGAGGGTATTACGATTATTAGTGCTATGGCAAGGAAGCGGAGCACCCATACACTTGGCATGTATGCGGCCCCGAATATTATCTTTACGATTACGGGGGCTAGGATAATGATCATGATGCAGAGTAATGTGTTCAATATGAGGGTATATTTCAAGATCTTTCTGTGGAATTTTTTGTTTTTTGTTTTTGCCATGTAAGGGTATGTGACTTGGACAAGCGGACCGTAGAGGCTCTGTGCTGCAATGTATAATTTCTCAGCTGCAGAATAGTAGCCTACTGCACTGTTACCTGCGAATAATCCTAGAAAGAAGGAATTACTGCTTGTATATATGGATACTGATGCTCTTGATAGGAAGAATTGAGTACTATCTTTGAAAGTTTCTTTAATGTCCTCAAATGGTGGGATGTGGAATTTCACATTGAATTTTCTCCTTATAATATGGAGTGATATTATGCCTGCTGTTATAAGGCCAAGGGATTGTAAAAGCGGCACATAAATGTAATCTGAGGGCTTTTTTATGAAGGTGAAGATTGTTACGAGGAATATGAAATTTGTTAAGACATTCAGCATTGTTATGTATTTCATGCGTTCCATGCCTTGATAGAACCATGTTGGTGAAAGGGTGGTGCCTATCACGATACCAAATGCAAAAAGGTATAAAAGCCAGTGTTGGGCGAATTTTTGATAGGAGAAGACAATCACTGTCAATATTAAGAAGCTTATAATGGTTAGTATCCCTTTTATTATCATCACAGAACTGAATATGTTTGAGATTTTCTTTTTATCTTCACGGTTTATTGATATTTCCCTAACAGCTGAGAGGCCGAAGCCATAATCTGTTAAAACCTGGAAGTAAGCGTTGAATGCTATTGCAAAGTTTACAAGACCGTAATTGGCAACGCCAAGCGTCCTTGTAAGGTATGGTAATGTTATAAGTGGTATCACATACACTAATATTTGAAGTAAGGACAGGGAAAGGAAATTTTCGGATATAACCTTGTATTCATCCGATCTTAGCAGTTTAAGGAGTTTCATGTAGATTTCCTTGGAAGCGTTTTATATGGATGGGGATATTCTGCGGATCCTTGAGGGTTTCATGGACGAGTTCCAGGACTGGTAGGTTCATGTTGCTTGTGAGTTCCCTTATGGCTTTTATTGAGCGCAAACTTTCTACTGTTATAGTGGATTTTTTGCTGAGTTGCATTTTCTTGCCAAGCATTAGGCCCAGTGTCCTATTCCGGCTTTTATCGGTTAACGCGGTTAAAAGAAAGTCTCCGAATCCGCAGAATTTATCTGATAATTCCCCATACCCCATCTCGTCTAGTATTCTTTTCATCTCTTTGAAGCATAATGTTAGTAGTGTGTACTTGTGATTTTTGCCAGTTATTTGTCCATCCAGTATCCCCATGGCCACTGCATAGACATTTTTGAGTATACCGCAGAATTCAACCCCTTTGATGTTCTCTGAATAATCTAGGATTATATTTTGGGATTCTAAGAGATCAGCTATATCGTTCTGATATTTTTTCGGAGCTCCTATCGTAATACCGGAGGTGACGCCCCTTATAAGTTCGTCTGCAAAATTTGGACCAGAAATACAAAAAACAGCCCGGGAGCTTGTCTCCTCTCGGACGACGGTTGTCATGGGTTTGAGTGAGGGATATTCAATACCTTTTATACATGATATTATCTTTTTATCTTCGAGACGATTATTAAGTGATCTTACGATACTCCTGAGACTCCCGGAGGGAACGGCCAAAAAAATATAATCTGAATCCACTATGTGGTCTGATCTGATGTTAGCTGCTTTAATCTTTTCGTTTAATCTTATTCCTGGATGATACCATTTATTTTCATGCTGTTTGTTTATGGACTCAATTACCTTTTCATTTCTTGCAAGAAGATAGATATTATCAGTATTCTCTGATAATACTTGTGCTATTGCTGTTCCAAAACTCCCAGCGCCTATTATTGAGACCTTCATCTTATATTCTCCTCACAATATTTTCTAGCCTTTTCCAAATCCTTGGGGAAGTCAACTTCTATACAGAAATTATCCTTGATGTTAAGAGCCTTAAACCTTTCACCTTTTTTTATTGATTTTTCTATGGCCTTTTCGAAATAGTCTTGGTCTTGGCATTCCATGAGTGATTCCCTCAAAACTGGTAGTGTCTCTCTTTTGACATAGTTTATCCCAACAGCCTCCCCTAAACCGTCCGGGATGGTTTTTGAAAGTTTTTTAATGTAACCATCACTTGTGAGGTTGTATTTAACCTCTTCGTCGCCGACTTCCTTGTTATCTACGCAGATGAGGTTTTCTCCCCTCTCTTCAAGGATAAGGTGGAGTATCCCATGATCGAAGACCACATCACCATTTAACCATATAACATCCTCGTCTAAGTCCCCTATCCCAACTAATAGACTCTTTGAGGTGTTAGTAACACTATATCGACTGTTTATAACATATTCGAGGTTTGGGTGCCTCTTTCTTATCAGACCGGCTTTGTATCCTATCACAACCCTTATATTTTCCAGCCCCGCACTCTTAAGGTTTTCTAGTTGATGGTCGAGTATTGTCTTATTATTGCATAATTTGACGAGCGCTTTGGGCAATCCATGGCCTAGTCTACTACCCACACCCGCGGCCAGGATAACAACTTTAATGAAAATCACCCACTAAATTCTTTTAAGCTACAATCTAAATAATACTACTATTTACTCTTAACCCCCACACATGCAATGGGGAGATAATGGGATAGGATTATTATGCGTATACTTCATGTTTGTCCATACTTTAAACCATCATGGGAAGGTGGAGGCCCTCCACGTTTCGTATATGAGCTTGCAAGTCAACAAATTGCAATGGGACATGATGTCACGGTTTATACGACTGACGGGTTTAAAAGGAGGGTTAAAATTGAAAAGAACAGGTCAGTGGATGTTGACGGTATAAGAACTTATTATTTCAGAAACCTTTCAATGTATTTAACAGCAAATTTCAATTTGCCTCTACCCTATTATCTCCCAGTTGTCGCGGCTAAAGAATTAAAATCCTTTGATATAGTCCACATCCATGAGCATAGAACATTCCTAGCAGCAGTAATATACTTACTCGCAACACGATATAACATACCATATATCGTACAACCGCATGGATCCGCGCCAAGGATGATAAAAGCTTGGCAGAAAAGATTATTCGACACCCTAGTAGGTAATAGGATAATCTATAATGCCAAGCGTATAATAGCATCCTCCAAGATAGAATCCCAATATTACAAGAAAGTATACCCAAAATTAAATGAGAAGATAATAGCTAGATTGCCCAATCCTGTGAACATCCCCAAAACCCCACCGGAAGGTTCTTTCAGGAAAAAATGGGGACTTAAAGATGACCAGATAGTACTATACCTTGGGAGGATCCATGAAAGAAAAGGTCTAGATTTATTGGTAAGAGCATTCAATCAGATAAAAGATGATAAATTAAAACTTGTTATCGCAGGCCCTGACGACCACTACCTTAAAAGATTGAAGGAACTCATATCAGACCTCGGATTAGGGGATAGGATAATCCTAACAGGACCATTATATGGTCTTGAGAAGTTTGAAGTTCTTGTCGATGCGGATGTTTTCGTCTTACCCTCCTCCTCTGAATATGAATCTTTTGGCATGGCCGCTGCAGAGGCCATTGCCTGTGGCACGCCAGTTGTTGTAACATCAAACTGTGGAGTATCCGAATGGATCGACTCTACGGCTGGTCTTATAGTCGAGGCAGGTGAAAAAAGCATAAAAGATGCTATCACAAAGATACTTAAAAGCGGATCGTTCCATCCTAAAACGCCTAAAATTTTCAAAATTGAAAGGATCGCGAGGAAATTCGATGAAATTTACAAGGATACCATAAATAGTGTCTAGGGGGTGTTCTGTTGTCACGTGATGGGAAAATCTTCATAATTTTAGCTTTGATCATTTCGATAATCACATGGAAGCTCATAACAATACAATCTAGTATTGGTGTATACTACTGGGATATATTCCTTTATCTTAATAATGCTCTTAGAATGGCCCATTTCGGCTCCAGTGACACATTGTATCTTCCACCCTTTTTACCAGCGATCTTATCAGTGTTTTTCAGGTTGGGATTTGTAAGTGAATACACACTCTTCATTGTCGGCGGAGCATTCTATATACTCGGATCAGTTGGAATGTACCTTCTCCTTAGGCTGAGATTTGATGAAATTGAAAGCCTCGTTGGGGCTTTAACCTTCGCATCCTCCACCCTAATATTGGCATGGGCCGTCACGGGCTCCACCGACGTCCCGGCCATATCATTGTCGATATGGGCAATCTACTTGACCCTACTTGCAAAAAGAAAAGATAAGAGGCTCTATTATCTAGCCTTTCCAGTGGCGATGGCAGCCTTCCTCACAAGGTATACCTCAGCACTTATAATCATCCCCATGCTCCTTGTAATTATCATGGATTCTAGGCCCAAATTCCGTGAAATCATAGGGGGTATAATCCTAGGGATCTTATTTTATTCACCCTTTGGATTATTCTTTTACAGGAACCTTAAAAACCCCCTACCATTCTTGGGACAATTCACAGCAACTGCAAGCGGTTCAGTGACAGCAGTTAACCCAGGCTATAATCCTGACAGCCTATATTACCTTAAACATTTCCCAGAGTATCTTTCAGCCCACCCATCCAACAATTACATGTTAATTATCAACCCTTCAAGTGCAGGTCCAAACCCATTAGCATATCTTATAATAGCCATCCTAATAGTTGGTGTTATACTCTATATAATCCACAATAGGATGATATTAAATAGAGTGAAGAGTAAGAAGCTGATAATGTTCCTTTTATTATCGGCTGCTTTAATAGCTGTCTTCGGGAGGCTATCTTATGCCCTGGCCGAGGTTTTAATCTTCTTCTGGGCCCTTAGCATATATTGGCTCCTAGAAGATCAGCAGCTGCATAACCTTGATATTAACATTGCTATGATAACATGGTTTTTATGTTTCATTTATATGCATAGTTTTCATCCTGTTAAAGTTGACAGGTATATTATAACAATTTTACCAGCCATTGCATATTTGATGCCCCTCAGCATAAGTGAAATTTCACAAACGCTAAAATGGGAGCATGCAAGGCACATGTTCTCCATCCTTGTCATGGCGATGATGCTATCATCCGCAGCATATTATATATGGGGGATGCCACAAGATTATCCTATCGTAGATGCTGAAAATGAAGCAGCCCAATGGCTCAAAGCACATGACCCAAACTATCATAGCAAAGTAATAGCATCTGACAGGGGCCCAGCATTCACATGGTATCTCAAAGATTATGTTTTCACAAGGAGAATCAATAATAATGAACTGTTCTATAAGCTATTCTATGAGCTCAAACCAGACTATTATATATACTGGTCAACTACCCAACCAAGGATACAAGATTACAAAATAATCTATAATAGAAGTGGTGTGATAATCGCCGAGAAAATACCCACATAATAACAGTTTATACTGAGGCTTATATGAGGGGACCCCCCAGAATATATCAAGGAGGAAATAATATGGAAACTCAGAGGATACTTGTCACTGGAGGAGCCGGGTTCATAGGAACCAACCTTGTTAAAGAACTTAAAAGGAGAGGCCACGAAGTCGTAGCCTTAGACTTGATGCATACAAGACATGAGGATTATGTGAGGGCTGATGTGAGAGAATACAGACAACTTGAAAGGGTCTTTGAAGATTATGAATTCGATTATGTTTATCATCTAGCAGCAGAATATGGCAGATGGAATGGTGAAGCATACTATGAAAATCTCTGGAGGACTAACGTCATCGGGACAAAGAATATTATAAGATTGCAGGAAAAACTAGGCTTTAGGATGATATTCTTTTCCTCGGCGGAAGTCTATGGAGACTATAATGGGGTTATGACAGAGGATGTTATGGAGAAGAATCCGATAAGGGACACCTATCAAATGAATGATTATGCTATGACAAAATGGGTTGGGGAGCTCATGTGCATGAACTCAGCAGAGATGTTCGGCACAGAAACAGTACGAGTGAGACCAGTCAATTGTTATGGTCCCCATGAAAAGTACACGCCATACAAAGGATTCATACCCATCTTCATATACCATGCATTACATGACAAACCCTACACGGTTTACAAAGGCCATAGGCGTATAATAGATTATGTGGATGATTCTGTTAGGACCTTTGCCAATATAGTGGATAATTTTATCCCAGGGGAGGTTTATAATGTTGGGGGCCGCCTTGAATGGGAACATGATATAAAAGAATATTCTGACATGGTCCTCGAGGCTGTTGGAAGGGATGATTCAATTGTAACCTATAAGGAGGCTGAGGCTTTCACAACAAAGGTTAAGAGGGTTGATTGTTCCAAGGCCGAGCAAGACCTTAAACACGACCCTAAGGTGCCCCCAGAGGAGGGTATAAGGCGTACAGTCGAGTGGATGAAATGGTACTATCGGATAGAATAATCTTGGAGTTAGAGGATGAGGATAGCGGCCCTGATACCAGCATATAATGAAGAATTGACCATTGGAACCATAATACTCCTATGTAGAGAATACGTGGATGAAGTTATCGTTGTTGATGACGGCAGCACAGACAGGACTGCTAAGGTAGCTGAGGCAGCCGGTGCAAGGGTCATAAGGCATGAGAAGAATAGGGGTAAGGGTGCCGCGCTTAAAACAGGTTTTAAGGCGACTGACGCTGATGTAATAGTTACATTGGATGGTGACGGTCAACACAACCCCAATGAGATACCTAAACTTGTACGGCCCATAATAGATGGTATGGCGGATATTGTCAATGGCAGCCGTTATCTATCAGGTTCAGATAAGAACACACCATTTTATAGGAGGGTTGGACAGAAGATACTTGATAAAGCGACTAACATTTTAACTAGACTGGATATAACAGACACCCAGAGCGGTTTCAGAGCATTCTCAAAGGATACCATCCCATACTTCAACTTTAAAGAGGATGGGTTTGCAATAGAAAGTGAAATGTTATCAGACGCCGCCGAATCAAACCTTAGAATAGTTGAAGTCGAAATTGGCGTCACCTATGATGTTGAAGGTTCCACTAAGCATCCTTTAAGTCATGGGGCGTCAGTACTCTACAGGATAATCAGGGACATGGAACTGAAACGCCCACTATACTATTTCACACTGCCTGGGGTGATAATTGTAGTAACAGGGGCTATCCTCACATTAATATTCCTACGCGATTACTTACTAGGAAAAAGTATCCATATGGGGCCGACCATATTAGCAATAATGTTAACATTATTCGGGACATTTTTCATGTTCACAGGCATAATACTGGATTCTATGAAGAAGATGATAGAACATTTCCAGAAATAGATGATAAGAGGGTGAAGACCTATGAAGGATATCAAGGTATATGATGGTAAATGCGTGCTCGTGACAGGAGGTGCTGGTTGCATTGGCAGCAACCTCTCAAGGCGACTTGGCGAAGCCGGAGCGCATGTAATAATCCTAGATAATTTGTCATCAGGTTATGAGTGGAACATCCCCTTGATGGAGAACATAGAATTCATAAAAGGGGACATACTCGATGATGAGATCCTTAAAAGGGTCTACAAGGAAAAACCAGATTATGTTTTCCACCTTGCAGCCCACTTCGCCAACCAGAACAGTGTAGACCACCCAGAAGAGGACCTACTAGTTAATGGCCTCGGCACCTTAAAAGTATTAGAATACGCCCAGCTCATCGGCGTTGAACGCTTCATCTATTCATCATCCGGTTGTGGCGTCTATGGCCTAGACTCCAAGATACCATTCAAAGAAGATGATATTTCAATTTCACTACACACACCATACCAGGTGACAAAACTACTGGGAGAATTATATACCAACTATTTCCACAACCTCTATGATTTGCCAATAGTCAATGCAAGATTTTTCAATGTCTACGGGCCCGGAGAAGTCCCGGGGAAATACCGCAATGTCATACCAAACTTCTTCTACTGGGCAATGAATGGCCAACCCCTACCAATAACCGGAGACGGTACAGAGACGAGGGACTGGACATTCGTAGATGATATAGTAAACGGTTTAATAGCTATGGGAGCCCGTGAAGAAGCAATAGGGGAAGCCATAAACCTAGGATCTGGAAAGGAACACCAAGTAATGGAAATGGCTACCATCATCAATGAACTCACAGGAAACAAGGCGGGTATAGTGTATAAGCCACGAAGGGATTGGGATGCTAAAACCCGCCTACTATCATCCATAGAAAAAGCGAAAAAACTCCTAGACTACGAACCAAGGACAACGTTCAAGGAGGGATTGGAGAAAACTTACCAATGGTTCAAGGAAAACTGGAAGCTTATACAAAAAAGCGCTGAATTCTAAACCCCCCCAAGGTGTAAATATGAAAATACTCGTAATACAGGAATCCGATTGGATCAGAAGAAACCCACACCAACAACACCATCTTTTTGACCGTCTAAGCCTCAGGGGGCACAAAATAAAAGTCATAGACTACCCCATCGATTGGAGGAAAACCGAACCAGGGGGCCTCATATACCCCAGGAGATTCTTCAAGGGCGCGTGGAAGGTTAAACCAGGGGCTAGAATTGACGTGATAAGACCACCCATATTAAAGTTACCAATCCTTGATTACCTTTCAATACCTATCACTCACACTCTAGAGATAAAAAAACAAATCCGAGAATTTAAACCAGACATCATAGTGGGATTTGGGATAATCAACACTTACATAGGATTAAAAGAGGCTGAAAAAAGGGACATACCATTCGTATATTATCCCATTGATGTCCTATACACGCTCATCCCCGAGAAAACCCTACAGGCCATTGGCAGATGGCTGATGAAAAAGATTCTAAGATCCTCGGATCTTGTGATCACAATAAACAAGCGACTAAGACAATTAATGATAGAAATGGGCGCGAACCCCTATGATACAATAGTCATAGAAGCCGGTATAGACCTTGAAAAATTCAACCCCAACCTCGACGGGTCCAAAATAAGAAAAAAATATGGTATAGGGGATGATGAAATACTATTATTCTTCATGGGTTACCTCTATGAATTCTCAGGCTTGAAAGAATTAGCCTTTGAAATGGCCAAAAAGAACCATCCAGGGATTAAACTCATGATAGTGGGTGAAGGCGACGCCTATAATGATCTCAAGAAGATAAAGGAAGAAAACAGCCTCGAGGATATTATACTTGTGGGGAGTCAACCCTATGAGAGGATACCAGAGTTCCTGGCGGCGGCTGACATCTGTATATTACCAGCCCGCAGAGGGGAGAAGATAATGCAGGATATCGTGCCAATAAAAATCTACGAATACCTTGCAATGGCCAAGCCTGTTATAGCCACGGGATTCCCAGGTATAAAAATGGAGTTCGGCGAAGATAATGGAATACATTACATAGAAAAACCAGAAGAGGTGCTCAGGGTAGCCAGCGAACTTGCAAATAGTAACCTCCAAGGTGAAGGTTTGAAAGGCAGGAAATTTGTTGAATCAAACGATTGGGAGACCATAACCGATAAGTTCGAAGAAGCACTTAAAATTGTGGGGTTTTAAGCCCCGGGCGGGGATTGAACCCGCGACCACGGGATTACGAGTCCCGCGCTCTACCAGACTGAGCTACCGGGGCCCCTTGTAACCATAATCATTCAATGTTAATTGATGATCTGTTAACCGTTCCAAATCTATGCACATTCCATCCTTTGCAGCTATAACCCTAGTATCTGTCTCTTCTTGTACTCTGAGGGCTTCACCATCCGGGTCGTTGAATATCATTTTCATGCCAAGGTGGGTCATTATTGCAAGTTTAGGTTTCACCTCTTCTATGAGGAATTTGAAATCATCTGAGCACATATGCCCCCTTATATGTTCATTATCTGGTCTTATAACACTTGCTATTAGTATGTCGGTTCCGCGATGATATGAACCAAGTTCATTGAAATAAGCCGTATCTGATGTATAGGATATTGTTATCCTAGGAGTTTGGAACTTGAAACCTATACACGTAGGATCTCCATGTATTGTCTTTGTGGCTGTGATTTTTATATTGTCTAGTTTTGTTGTGTCATTCTCCTTTAGTATGATGTTTTTTGTTTTGCTTAGATGATACTTGGATATGCAGGGGCCCCAGTCCTTGTAACCTTTTATGACGCTGAGGCTCCCTATTACTGTTCCTTTGTTCCTGGTCATGCCCCTTGTCATGGCTTCGATAAGGACTTCAGCATCTGTGTAATGATCAGTGTGTGAATGTGATACTAGTATAGCGTCTAGTCTGGTGGGGTTTAAACCGAATTGGTATGATCTTATCAGTGCTCCGGGTCCAGGGTCTATGTGGATGTTTTTACCTTCGAGGTTGTCTATTCTTAGACCACCGGTCATCCTCTTTTGTGTGATGGTGGCGAAATCGTCCACCACCACTTCCTAGGAATGTTAGTTTCATGATTAATCACACCTTTCATGTTTTGCAGAGTATAACATTGCATTGTAGTGGGATCTTCTTGTCCTTTACTTGTAGATTTTCGTCTTCTATAATGACGAGATCCCCCACATTGACTTCTCCTGGTTTTTCTTTCAGCATTAGCACGTTTTCCCCTGGTTTCGCGACCCTTTTCCATTTTATGTTGAAGGCTTCTACATTAGGGGCTAATTTTACTTCGATTTTGTCATTGTCTATGTTTATAACGCGTCCAATTTCTCCTTCTTTAATTATCTTTGATGCCATTTTTATCTGTTCACTTTTTTTTATGAGTTCCTTTTGTAGTTTAGCCCTCCATTTTTGGAGTGTTTTCACATCTCTTAGAATTGTTTCTCTGAGTAATTTGTGGGCTTTTCTTTTATCCAATCTTGGAGTTTTTATGTACATGTCATATTCTCGGCTTATGGTTGGTGTTTTGGTTGCAACATCTTCTAGTATTTTCTTTAGGAGTTTTGAGATTCCTTCTAGGCTTGTTTTTTTCTTCCAATGTTTCTTTAATAATTTGCTGGCGAGTTTTTTAGTTATCTTATTCCCAAATATCACAATAGAGCTTTCACCCTTCTCGAATTTGGTTATATTGGACCCTATAAGTTCTATTATCTGATAAGCTCCTGTGGTGGCGTATATTCTCCTCCTTTTAGCCTCGAAAGGTGTTTTAAGGCTTACTTCACCTACTACAACATCTCCAATGCTTCTAACCTTCTTTGCATCATCTGTTATATTTAATGTTATACCAAGTTGTTCAGCCCTACTTCTTAGTTCTTCCTCGGTTTTGATATTACCATTGTATAATTCTCTTTCGAGTTCCCTTCTATTCTGGGCGCTCCCTAGGTAGGCTATTTTTCTCTTGTCACCTATTATTACGCAACCTTTGCTACTGATATAAGTTATTATAAGGCTCATCTAGGGATCACCTATCCATGTTTTGAATTGGAAAGATTATACCATGGAGTTTCTACTCCCCCCTTTTTGGGAAGTATTTTATCAAAGGATTTATATATACTCTATCCAGCAAATGTCCTAGGAGAATTTTAAATGGAACATGAAAACGCCCTTATAAATGAGAAGAGCCCTTATCTTTTACAACATGCCCACGACCTCGTGGATTGGCTTCCATGGGGTGAAGAAGCATTTGAGAGGGCTAAAAGAGATAATAAACCGATATTCTTGTCAATAGGTTATTCCACATGTCACTGGTGCCATGTAATGGCCAGAGAATCATTTAACGACCCCGTGGTCGCTAAACTCATCAATGAAACATTCGTACCAGTTAAAGTCGACCGGGAGGAAAGACCAGACATTGACAACATTTATATGAACGCCTGCCAACTCCTAACAGGTACAGGGGGCTGGCCACTCACAATATTCCTAACACCTGATGGGAGACCATTCTTCGCAGGCACATACTTCCCAAAGGAGACAAGCCAAGGCATGGCAGGCTTGAAGGAGATCATATTAAAAACCGGAGAACTTTGGGAAAAAAAGCCAGAAGACATAAATAATGCGGCCACTGAGATCACCATGGCTATCAAGAGGATGAACGCCCCCACACAACCACGCGAAATCCAAGAGAGGATAATAGATGCGGGATTTGAGGCATTGGAGAAGGCCTTCGACAATGAGAACGGGGGTTTCGGGTCTTCACAGAAATTTCCACTACCAAATCATCTCTACTTTCTCCTAAGGTATGGTATTCTAAAAAATAAAAAGGCCCTAGGAATGGTTGAATTAACCCTTGATAAAATGCGCTTTGGGGGCATCTACGACCATATAGGCTATGGTTTCCACCGTTACACCATAGACCCCAAATGGAGAATACCCCATTTTGAGAAGATGCTCTATGACCAGGCTTTAATGGCTATAGTATACCTTGAAGCCTACCAGGCAATAGGAAAAGAACTTTACAAGGAAACAGCAGAGGAAATATTTGAATATGTTATAAGGGAGATGAGATCCCCAGAGGGTGGGTTCTATTCGGCCGAGGACGCGGAGAGTGAAGGAGAAGAAGGCAAGTTTTATCTCTGGACCATGGACGAACTAAGGGAAATCTCTGATTTGCTCTGCGAATTCTTCAATGTCAAAGAAGAGGGCAACATACTAGACGAAACCGGAAAACCATCAGGGAAAAACGTCCTCTATATAAAGACCATGCCAGAGAAATTCGCAGAAGAGAAGGGGATAAAACCCACAGAATTTTTAAAAGAACTTGAGGATTGGAGAAGAAAACTTTTCAATTACAGGTCCAGGAGGACGCCACCCAATAAGGATGATAAGATCCTCACAGATTGGAATGGGCTCATGATAGCAGCCTTTGCAAAGGGCTACAAGGTACTAGGAAATAAAAAGTACTTGGGGGCTGCTAAGGATGCGCTGAAATTTGTCATGGAGAAACTCTATAAAAATGGGAAGTTAATGCATCGCTACAGGGATGGTGAAAGTGCAATATGGGGCAACCTTGATGATTACACCTTCCTCGTCTGGGGGATACTAGAATTATATGATGCAACCTTTGATGAAGAATACATAAAACTCGCCTTGGAACTATCAGATGAACTAAACACACACTTCAAAGATGATGAGAATGGAGGATTCTTTTTCACAGCAGATTATTCTGATAATCTTCTGATCAGAAAAAAAGAGGGTTCTGATAGTGCAATACCATCAGGTAATTCTGTTCATGCGCTAAACTTGCTCAGGATAGGGAGCATCCTAGAAGATGAAACTTTGACCAAAATCGCAGAAGATATCATAAAATCATTCGCAGCCAAGATTAAACGATTACCTATCGCCCATACCTTACTTTTAGTGGGGGCTCACTGGCACCAAACAGGTGGTAGTAGTCTAGTTATAGCAGCTAAGACAAAATCATGCACACTCAATAAACTAAATAGTACATTTGTACCATACCTTACAGTGACTCTTAAACTAGAAGGCAGTGACTGGTCATTCGCACCAAATACATTAAAAACTAAAAAAATAATCAATGGGAAATGCACCTATTACCTATGCAAGGATAAGATTTGCCACCCACCCATACAAGACCCAAAAACCATACTAGATATCTTAACAAAATAATAGGATTAGGGGGTGCCTCCAATGGAAACCCTCAAAAAAAGGTTCATAATCTGCACCCTATTAACAGCAGCTCTAATCCTCATAGTAAAATTTAACCTAGGATACTGGAGCATACTGCTATCATCTTTTATAATCTCCTTCTATGGAGGCTACCCACTCTTCAAAGACACCTTCAAAGAACTGAAAAACAAGAACCTAGGATCCATGAGCCTAATAATTATCGCAATTACAGGAGCCTACCTCTATAATATATTTATTCCATGGTGGGAGATCCCCATAGAATTGGCCATAGCCATCTTGATAATATTAGCTGGGCGCTGGCTCGGAAAAAAACTAACAGAAAAGATAAGAGAGCCAATAGAAGGGCCTATAGGTAGTATACCGGATAGTGCACATATCATAGAGGATGGTAAGGTCAAAGAGGTTCCAACGGAGACTATAAGACCAGGTGACCTCTTATTAGTAAAAGATGGAGAAACAGTACCAACAGATGGTATAATAATAAAAGGTTCAACCATAATACACCCAACCATCAAAAACAGTATAGAGAAAACCCCAGGGGAAACAGTGACGGCATCATCAACAAACATCAAAAAGCCCATCCTAATAGAAGCAACAACAACCAAGAAAGGATCATTCATCTCCAAGATAATAAAACTCTTAACAGGAAAAAATAAAACCAGGATACAAGAATCGGTGGACAAAGCAGCAAACGCCCTCATAATAACAGTGATCGCGATAGCAATACTCACATTCCTCCACTGGGATAAAAATGCAAACGCACTGCAACATGCCATAACAGTACTCATAGCGGCATCACCACACGCCATCAGAATAGCAACACCAACCACAATCCTCGCAGCCACAACAATATCCGCGAAAAATGGCATAATCATAAAAAACAAAAAATCGTATGAAATCGCGCCCAAAATAAACACTATAGTATTCAACAAGACAGGAACCCTAACAACAGGCAAATTCAAAGTAACAGATATCATATCATTAGACGATGAAATAGATGAAGGTGACATAATCAACTATGCAGCCGCCATAGAATCCAAAAGCCAACACCCCATAGCAAAAGGCATAAAAGAAGTGGCCAAAGACCCCATACCAGTGAAAAAATCCAAGCCAATCCCGGGAAAAGGCATTGAAGGATATGTTGGAGATACAAAAATCCAAATCACAAGTTACAAACACGTCAAGGATCTAGGATTCCAGGTAAAACCAAAAATCCTAGAGATGATAAACCAAGGAAAAACACTAGCATTCATAATAATAAATGATGAACTCAAAGGGTGCATCGGACTCTCAGATAAAATAAGAAAAGAGGCCAAAAAGACAATAAAAACCCTCAAAGACAAGGGGATAAAATGTATAATGTTAACAGGAGACAATAAAAAAGTCGCAGAACCTATCGCCAGGGAACTAGGATTAGATGAATACCATGCAGAACTAACAACAAAAGAAAAAGCAAAAAAGATCGAGAAAATGCAAGAAGATGGGTTGAAAGTCGCTATGATAAGCCAAGCAGATGACGCCCAAGCCCTAAAACAGGCCGATCTTGGCATGGCCATTGGGACAAGTCATAACTTGGAGGTCAAAGGCGCTGATATCATCATCCCCTGGGGGACGCCATCAGATATTCCACATATACTAGAAATTTCCAAGGCAACCCACAACAAGATAAAAGAAAACCTTGCATGGGCTGCTGTCTACAATACGATAACAATACCCCTCGCCACAGGAATATTATACCAACAGATAAACCCACCCATAGGCGCCACCTTAATGGTGCTAAGCACCATAATCCCAATATTAAACTCCAAAACCATCATAAAGAGGTGAAAAGGCATGGGAAAAACCCTTGAGAATCTGGTTAAAGCATTTATTGGTGAAAGCCAAGCAAGGAACAGATACACATTCTATGCCAAGACAGCTAAAAAAGAAGGATTTGAACAAATCTCAGAAATATTCTTAACAACAGCTGAAAATGAAAGAGAACACGCAAAGTGGTTATTCCGGATGATACAAGAACTAAAAGGAGCGGATGATTCAATAATAGTGGAGGCAGAAGCCCCACTCACACTAGAAGATACTGTGGAGAATCTTAAAGCAGCCATAAAAGGAGAGAATTATGAATATAGTGAAATGTACCCTGAATTTGCGGATACTGCGGAAAAAGAAGGATACAATGATATAGCCAAACGCTTAAGGGCCATAGCAGCCGCTGAAAAACACCACAAAGAAAGATACGAAAAACTCCTAGAACTTGTAGAATCCAATAAAATTTACAAGAAAGACAAAGAAGTCATATGGACTTGTAGAAAATGTGGTTACACGCATAAAGGCAAAAAACCGCCTGAAAAATGTCCATCATGCGACCATCCAGGCAGATACTTCCAGATAAAATGTGAAAAATACTAGGGAGGAAAAAATTGACAACCATAAACCAAATATTCAGATGCAATATATGCGGAAACATAGTCGAAATCCTCAACCCAGGTGAAGGACGCCTAGTATGCTGTGGCCAGCCAATGGAATTATTATTAGCAAGACACACAGACATCGGCCCAGAAAAACACATCCCCATGAAAGAGAAGGTAGAAGAGGGCCTAAAAGTGAAAGTCGGTGAAACACCACATCCAATGGAAGAAAACCACCACATCCAATGGATAGAAGTCATACTAGATAATAAAGTGCTAAGAAAAACCCTTAAACCAGGTGACAAGCCAGAGGCAACATTCCAGGAAAAACCAACCAAAAAAATCATGGTAAGATCATATTGCAATATACATGGCCTATGGCACGATTAAAAGAATGCCAAGGCCTATGTTTACAATTATCATTAAAGTGCTGGGGGGAGCCTATCCCAGAGATTCTATTGGATCCCCACATATTGGGGGGGTTTCTCTATTGAAAGGGGAGTAGGAAAAACATGAAGAAGAGACTGCTATCAGCTCTTATAATACTCATAATCGTTTCTTGTAGCGGGTGCGTTTCCAATGTAGGTGAAATAAACAAGTTATCAGGAGACATCAACCAACACCTCAAAAAGGGTGATGAATATTATAATGGGGCCGCAGAAGACATGAATAATCATGAACTGGATAGTGCCCTTGAACAATGCGAATCAGCATCATCCGAATATAACGCGGCCCGGCTTTTAACATCAGAAGCCATGGCATATGCCGAAGAATCAGGGGATCAAGTATTCATAGAATACTTAAAACTTGTATTAGCAGAAATAGATGCGAAATTGAACGCCACATCAGAACTTAAAAATGCCATACAACTCCTCAACATAGATGAGACAGAATCAGCCAATAATAGTCTAGAACTTGCAAACAAGTTCATGTACGAAGCCAAAGATTATGAAAGACAACGAGACGAACTAGTAAATAAAAACCCCCAAAAATTCAACATATAATTAAAGGTGGCATTAGACG